>SESA01000986.1_pt1 | contig 15985 bp, 15 predicted proteins | sample 3171451 | NCBI WGS metagenome assembly SESA01 (sample SAMN06051862, study PRJNA518727) | freshwater metagenome | biome: subpolar coniferous forest; feature: holomictic lake; material: water; isolation source: holomictic Lake 227, 8 m depth | place: Canada: near Kenora, Ontario | collected...
CAATTGCAGAGCAACCTGAGCTCAATTCAGAGAGATGTTTAGTTTATGAAAAACAAAAGGTTTAAATAATCTAAAAATGACATTTTTCTTGCACAAATAAAAATAATTTATCATCTTTGTACCCGATATTAAATCAAAAAGAAATGAATACAATTTTGACAATAAACAAATTTTGGTGGTGGCACTTGCAGATTAGCTAATCGTGAGATGTAACACCTATGTAAATTGTCGAAATAATAAGATATTACAAAAAGGCTTGTCGGACTCACGATAAGCCTTTTTTTTAGCCTCCTAAATCCCCCACAGGGGGATTTTAAGAAAATTAAATGCTCAATAATATGGATACTATAAATAACAAACCAAACGATGCTAACTTAAAGTCCCCCTGTGGGGGATTTAGGGGGCTGGAATCACCTAATGATTCAGGTTTTTATGGCAACTTTGGAGGAGCCTACATTCCTGAGATTTTGCATGGAACTGTTGAGCGATTAAAAGAAGCATTTTATGCTATTAAAGACGATGCTTCGTTCAAAGCAGAATATTACGATTTGCTGAAAAACTACGTGGGACGCCCGTCGCCACTGTATTTTGCAAAGCGACTGTCGGCAGAATATGGCACAAATGTTTACCTGAAACGCGAAGACTTAAACCATACCGGCGCACATAAAATCAATAATGCCCTGGGACAGATACTGCTTGCAAAACGCATGGGTAAAACCCGCATTATTGCAGAAACAGGTGCCGGACAACACGGTGTGGCAACTGCTACAGCTTGTGCATTAATGGGGTTGGAGTGCATTGTATTTATGGGCAAAACGGATGTGGAACGTCAGTTTTTGAACGTGCAGAAAATGCGCATGTTGGGTGCAAAGGTGGAACCGGTGACCAGTGGAAACATGACACTGAAAGATGCCACCAACGAGGCTATCCGTTATTGGTGCTCTAATCCGGATTCGTTTTATATCATTGGTTCTACAGTTGGACCGCATCCTTATCCCGATATGGTTGGATTTTTCCAATCGGTTATCAGCGAGGAAATAAAATGGCAATTGCTGGAGCAGATTGGTCGCGATTACCCCGATTACCTGATGGCCTGTGTGGGTGGTGGAAGTAACGCCATGGGAACCTATTATCATTACCTGAATGATGAGCGTGTGGGAATCATTTCGGCTGAAGCAGGTGGACTGGGTGTTGAAACAAAGGAAACAGCTGCAACCATAAGCATTGGAACGGTTGGAATTATTCACGGTTTCCGCACATTGCTAATGCAGGACGAAGATGGTCAGATTACAGAGCCTTATTCAATTTCGGCAGGATTGGATTATCCGGGAATTGGTCCGGCACATGCATATTTTGCGCAGGTTGGTCGCACCAAAGTGCACGCCATTAATGATGATGAAGCATTGGAAGCAGCCTTTGAACTGACCCGATTAGAAGGAATTATTCCTGCTATTGAATCGGCACACGCACTGGCACTCTTGAAAAAAGAAAAAGCTACTTTTAAACCCGAGGATATTGTGGTTCTCACGGTTTCTGGGCGTGGTGATAAAGATATGGATACTTATGTAAAACATTTTCTAGCCCCCTAAATCCCCCAAAGGGGACTTTAATTAGTTTGATTTCTAAAAATAACAATATGAAAGCTTTAAAAAGATCGTTGTTTGTTTTAATAATTACGTCTATATTTTTTTCATGTAATTTTGAAAAAATAAAAGTAAATCAGACATATACAAATTTAGATAATCTTTCAAATGTTACTGATAGCATTAATCGAAATCAATTTATTTTTTTCTTTAATGGTGGTTTTAATAATGAAAGAGTTAAAGTGTTTTCTAATGGTAAGAAAATATACGACAAAATAATAACACATAGAATTGTCGTCGATGATGAGATACATTTTGAAAAAAGTGAGAAAAACACTATACAATTCGAAATTAATGGAAAAAAATCAAACGTATTTAATCTTGATTCCAGATATCATTATGCCATAATAGAATATTTCGACTATAAGTCAGAAATTGAATGCAATTATTGGAACTCTTCACCTGGATTTGATTAACAATTGGATAATAGTTTATGAAAAATATTATGATAAATAAAAAAAAATGTAACTCAGTTCCCCTTCTAAGGATAGTGGTCAAATCCAAAACCATGCTGGCCGATTTGCAGACGCCGGTAGGAATTTATCTCAAAATACGCGATTTATATACAAACTCGGTGCTGTTGGAAAGTTCCGATTATCACGGCGTTGAAAACAGTTATTCGTATATCGGTTTTTGTCCGATTGGAGGAATTTCCGTGAATCAGTTTGTGATTAAAGAGGAATATCCCGATGGCTCAAAACTTGAAACCCCGGTTACCGGTAAGCTGACTGTGGCTGAGCGTTTCGACGCTTTTCTAAAATCAGTTGACCTCGTAGAAAACGACAATCCGGTTGGCGTGAATGGTCTTTTCGGCTATTCGTCATACGAGTCGGTTCAGTATTTTGAGGATGTTAAGCTCAAAGCACGCGAAACTGTTCCGGGAAGCATGCCGGGCTTGCATTATGTGCTGTTCAAGTACATTATTGCTGTAAACCACTTCAATAATGAACTGACAATTATCGAAAATCTGCTCGAAGGTGAAACGTCAGCCATTGCAGATATTGAAGAAATTCTCACAAACAACAATATCGCTACTTACGAATTTCAGGCTATTGGCGAAGAAAAATCGGATATCTCGAATGAAGATTACAAGAAAATGGTGGCTCAGGGCAAAAAAGAATGTTTCAAAGGAAACGTGTTCCAGATTGTACTTTCGCGCCGCTTTTATCAGAAATACAAAGGCGATGACTTTATGCTGTATCGCACCTTGCGCTCGGTAAACCCTTCGCCTTATCTGTTCTACTTCAATTTTGGTGATTTCCGTATTTTTGGTTCGTCGCCCGAAGCGCATCTTGTGGTAGATGCCAAGAAACAAAAAGCCTATATAAAACCGATTGCCGGAACATTCCGTCGTACGGGTGATGACGAAAAGGACTTCCAATTAGCCGAAAAATTGCGCCTCGATAAGAAAGAAAATGCCGAACACGTTATGTTGGTGGATTTAGCTCGAAACGATCTAAGCCGCAATGCCGACCATGTGGAAGTAGAAGTGTTCCGCGAAGTGCAGTATTATTCTCACGTACTTCATTTGGTTTCGAGCGTGAGCGGCAAACTGAAACCCGACACCAAAATCATCAAACTTTTTGCGGACACCTTCCCTGCCGGAACACTTTCGGGAGCTCCGAAAATAAAGGCGATGCAGTTGATTGACCAAATTGAACCGCATGACCGAGGTCCTTATGGTGGTTGCCTTGGTTATATTGGGTTCGACGGAAGTTTCAATCAGGCTATCACTATTCGCTCATTCGTAAGTAAAAATAATACCTTGTATTATCAGGCTGGTGCCGGCATTGTTGCCAAATCGGACGAAGAAAGCGAATTGCAGGAAGTGAATAATAAATTGGCAGCGTTGAAAAAAGCTATAATGGCGGCCTCCCCAACCCCTCCGAAGGAGGGGCTTTAAGAGAGCTATACAGATTTTTTCAGATTTAAACAAAAGAAAAATATAACAATACTAACTTATACTCCTCCCCTTTGGGGAGGATGGGAGGGGCTGATATGAAGATTTTAGTTTTCGATAATTACGACTCGTTTACCTACAACCTGGTACACGCAGTAAAAAAGTTGGGATACACCGATGTGGAAGTGCATCGTAACGACCAGATAGCATTGGAAGAAATCGCACGATTTGACAAAATAATTCTTTCGCCGGGGCCCGGTGTGCCATCAGAATCGGGTATTTTGCTGGAGGTAATTCGCACTTATGCACCATTAAAGCCAATTTTAGGTGTTTGTTTGGGCGAACAAGCCATTGCGGAAGCATTTGGTGGAACATTAATCAACCTGACCGACGTTCATCACGGCGTAAGCTCTATGGTGAATGTACTGGAAGAGGATGTGTTGTTCAACGGGTTGGCAAAACAACTCGAAGTGGGACGATACCATTCGTGGGCGGCCGAAAAATCGACTTTGCCCGAATGCCTGACCATTACGGCGGTAGACGAAGAAGGAATGATTATGGCATTGGCTCATAAAACCTATGATGTCCGCGGGGTTCAGTTTCATCCGGAATCTGTTTTGACACCTGATGGGGAGCAAATGCTGAAAAATTGGCTGGAGAGTTAATGTGCTAATGAGTTAATATGCTAATGTGCTAATTATAAATCAGAGACAAGGTACTTACTTTTTTACACCTTAGCTCTTACTTCTGAAATTTATGAAACAAATACTGAATCAACTTTTCAATCATCAGCCGCTGACACGTGAAGAAGCGGGCGAAGTGATGACCAACATTGCTGCCGGCAAATACAACGACGCACAGATTGCTGCATTTATTTCGGTGTATCTGATGCGCAGTATCGAACTTGACGAGGTCATTGGCTTTCGCAATGCGTTGTTAGATTTGGCTATTCCGATGGATTTATCGGAATTTGATGCGCTCGACATTGTCGGCACTGGCGGTGATGGAAAAAACACGTTCAATATCTCCACTTGCAGCTGTTTTGCGGTAGCGGGTGCTGGTTACAAAGTAGCAAAACACGGAAACTACGGAGCGACTTCGGTAAGTGGTTCTTCCAATGTATTGGAGTATTTTGGAGCAAAATTCAGCACCAATATCGATATGATTAAACAATCGTTGGAAGAATCGGGATTCGCCTATTTACACGCACCACTTTGCAACCCGGCTATGAAAAACGTGGCTCCAGTGCGTAAAGGATTAGGTGTTCGTACATTTTTCAATGTGCTCGGACCGCTTATCAGTCCGGTGAAACCCCAATATCAATGTTTAGGTGTTTATAACCTCAAAATGATGCGTCTTTACAATTATATTTATCAAAATTTGGGTAGTCAGTATTCTATTGTGCATTCGTTGGATGGGTATGATGAAATTTCGTTGACTGATACATGTAAAGTGATGAATAATAATGGTGAATTCATTTATACTCCTGAACAATTAGGCTTTAAAACACTTAAACAAGAGGAACTTTGGGGTGGAAATACGGTTGACGAAGCAGCTCAGATATTTATGAATGTACTGGACAATAAAGCCACAGAAGCCCAAAAGAACGCTGTGATTATCAACTCTGCTTTTGCCATTCAAACACGCAGTTCGTACAAACCATTGGAACAATGTAAAGCCGAAGCAGCTGAATCGCTCGAAAGTGGAAGTGCAAAGAAAGCATTTGTGAAGTTTTTGGGAAATTACAGCTAATCCGCAAACTTATCAAGTCGTGTTATATTCGTTTTGACTTTAATAGAATCAATTTCAAAATAATTTTTGAAATTTGATTTTTTAGTCTTTTAGAAATAATTTCTATGATTTTAATTCTTCCTCTTATTTTCGTTCTAGGCTATGTTGCCATTATACTTGAGCATAGACTCAAAATCAACAAAACCGCTTCTGCTTTGCTGACTGGAGTACTTATGTGGACGGTATATATATTTTTAACTACAAATAAATTAGCTGTCAACGATTCTTTGTTGAAGCATCTGGGCGATATTTCAGGCATTCTATTCTTTTTAATGGGTGCCATGACTATCGTGGAACTGATTGATGCTCACGACGGTTTCGTAATTATTACCGACCTTATTAGGCAAACCAAAAAGCGTAGGTTAATCTGGATAATCAGTTTTATCACCTTCTTCCTATCCGCCATTCTCGACAACCTGACCACTACCATCGTCATGGTATCATTGCTCCGAAAACTTATTCGTAAAGACGATGAGCGCATGCTTTTTGTGGGCGTGGTGATTATTGCTGCTAATGCGGGTGGTGCATGGACTCCGATTGGCGACGTGACCACCACCATGCTGTGGATTGGCGGTCAGGTTTCTGCCGCCAACATCATGTTGAAGCTTTTTATTCCGAGTCTGGTCTGTTTGCTAGTTCCGTTAGCAATACTATCATTTAAACTAAAAGGAAAGGTTGAACGGGTAGTGGTTTCAACTGATTTCAATGAAAAGCAACACACCCTTCAACAGCAGACAGTAATCCTGATTTTGGGAATTCTTTCACTGGTTTTTGTTCCGATATTTAAAACCATCACCCACCTTCCGCCATTTATGGGAATGCTTTTAAGTCTAGGCTTAATGTGGCTGGTTACTGAGTTGATGTACGGTAAAGGCGATGTGGAAAAGAAAAAACACCTTACATTTGTCAGCGCTCTTCATAAAATAGATATTTCCAGCATATTGTTTTTTCTGGGTATTTTATTGGCTATTGCAACACTTGAATCAGCCGGATTATTAAATTCAATGGCAAAATGGTTGACTGATTCTATTGGAAACCTGAGCGTCATTGTTATGAGTATAGGCTTATCTTCTGCCATAATTGACAATGTTCCATTGGTAGCTGCCACTCAGGGAATGTATGGTCTGAGTCAATATCCATTGGATAGTTATATCTGGGAATTTTTAGCTTATTGTTCCGGAACTGGAGGCAGTATTCTGATTATTGGCTCGGCTGCCGGTGTGGCTGCCATGGGCATGGAAAAGATTAATTTTTTCTGGTATCTGAAGAAAATCAGCTGGTTGGCTTTATTGGGCTATATTTCAGGAGCTATTACTTATATGACGATTGAATATATATCACATTAAAATTCAATGACAACAATATTGTAATTGTTTTAAGAAATTAAACCCTTAAAACTTTTTCAAAATGAAACTTTTTGTGTACTTTTGCGTCTGTTTTTGACAAAATAAACGAATAATCAATTATCAAAATACTATAAATCTATGTCAGAGTTAGTAGGTCATATCTCACAAATCATTGGACCGGTTGTGGATGTTTACTTCGATTTGAAAGGAAAAGAAGAAGTGAAATTACCTGCCATTCACGATGCATTAAGCATTGACCGTGGAAATGGAAAAGAACTGATTGTTGAAATTCAGCAACACATTGGTGAAAACACAGTTCGTACTGTAGCTATGGATTCTACCGACGGACTTCGTCGTGGATTGAAAGCCGTGGCGCACGGAACACCAATTTCTATGCCGGTGGGCGAACAGGTGAAAGGTCGTTTGATGAATGTAATCGGTGACTCAATTGACGGTATGAAACCCCTCAACAAAAAAGGCGCTTATGGTATTCACCGTGAACCACCGCGATTTGAAGATCTGACAACCAGTCAGGAAATTTTGACTACAGGTATCAAAGTAATTGACTTACTTGAACCCTATGTAAAAGGAGGTAAAATTGGACTTTTCGGTGGTGCCGGTGTTGGTAAAACTGTTTTGATTCAGGAACTCATTAATAATATTGCCAAGGGTCATGATGGTTTTTCGGTGTTTGCCGGTGTTGGTGAACGTACCCGTGAAGGAAATGACTTGTTGCGTGAAATGATTGAATCGGACGTAATACGTTACGGTGATGAATTCAAGAAAAGCATGGAAGAAGGCAAATGGGATTTGTCGAAGATTGATTATAATGAAGTTGAAAAATCGCAGGTAACGCTGGTGTTCGGACAAATGAACGAACCACCGGGAGCACGTTCTTCTGTAGCTTTATCGGGTTTAACTGTGGCTGAATCATTCCGCGATGGTGATGGTAAAGGTTCAGGTCGTGATATTTTGTTCTTTATCGATAATATTTTCCGTTTTACTCAGGCTGGTTCTGAGGTTTCAGCATTGTTAGGCCGTATGCCATCGGCTGTAGGATATCAACCAACGCTTGCAACCGAAATGGGGGTGATGCAGGAACGTATTACTTCCACCAAAAATGGTTCAATCACTTCAGTTCAGGCGGTTTATGTGCCTGCGGATGACTTGACTGACCCTGCTCCGGCAACAACTTTTTCTCACCTGGATGCAACTACAGTTTTGAGTCGTAAGATTTCGGAACTTGGTATATTTCCGGCTGTTGACCCACTGGAATCTACTTCACGAATTCTCGATCCGCTGATTGTTGGCGAAGACCATTATAATACTGCTCAGCTTGTAAAACAGATTCTGCAACGTAACAAAGAGCTTCAGGATATTATCTCGATTCTGGGTATGGAGGAACTTTCGGAAGAAGACCGTTTGGTTGTAACACGTGCCCGTAAAGTGCAACGTTTCCTTTCACAGCCCATGTACATGGCTTCACAGTTTACAGGTCTTCCGGGTGTCATGGTTTCTATCGATGAAACCATTCGTGGATTCAAAATGATTTTGAATGGCGAACTGGATTATCTTCCCGAAATGGCTTTCCTGAGCGTTGGAACCATTGATGATGCCATAACAAAAGGACAGAAACTGATTGCTCAATCGAAAAAATAGACCCCTAATCCCCAAAAGGGGACTTAAGAATTATGAAATTAGAAATAATCACTCCCGAACAGATTTATTTTTCTGGTGATGTTAGTTCAGTAACTTTGCCTGGAACGAGTGGACTTTTTACGGTGTGGGAAAATCATGCGCCTCTAATTTCGTCACTTAAACAAGGAAAAATCAGTTATATTGCTGAAAAGATTGAAACTGAATTGATGGTTGAAGGTGGTTTTGCAGAAATTAGTAACAATATGGTTACGGTTTGTATCGAATCTGTTTAAGATTATGCAGAAATTATCGAACCGGTTATTGAGTTTATTTGCTTTGGTCATGCTGCTTATTGGCTGGACCGGCTGGGGAATACTCAAAAGCTTGTATCCTACTGATACATTTAGCTGGTATCCTTATATTCCGGGTGTTTTCTTTCTGTTAGGTATTTCAACAATCCTGATTCTGGTCAAAAATTACAAGATTGAAGCAAAAAAACTGGTGAATGTTTACATGGTGCTGAAACTGGCTAAACTGGTGATGGCTATGGCTTATATGCTGGCTTTTTATTTTATTGTACGAAAAGATATCCGCTTGTTCGGGTTCGTATTTGCATCCTATTACGCTGTTTATATCGGGTTGGAAACCTATATTTTTTATTCTATCGAAAAACAAATCAAAAAAGAAGAGTAAATGAATCGTTTACATAAAATATTACTTTTTGTACTCCTCGCCGTTTTAATTCCGGTTGCTGGGGCTTATGCCAATGAGCCTGAGCAGAAAAAAGAGGAGCAAAAGGAAAAACAATTGGATGTTCGTGCATTTATTTTGGAACACGTTTCCGACTCATATGTTTGGCATATTACCAAAGTGGGCGAACATGAAATTTCCATTCCGCTTCCTGTGATTCTTTACAGCAAAACCAGTGGCTGGCATGTGTTTATGTCGTCAGTTTTCCACGAATCGCCTTCGTACGAAGGATTCTCAATCCCCGAAGAAGGTAAGTACAAGGGTAAAATTGTTGAGAAAAATACGGCAGGCGAAGAGGTTCGTCCATTCGATATTTCAATTACCAAAAATGTTTTTGCGCTGTTGTTCAGCAGCATTCTGATGATTGTCTGCATTATGTATGTGGCTCGGTCGTACAAAAAGAACCCGTTGCAATCCAAATCAGGCTTTGCAGGCGTGATGGAAATGTTTATCATGAACATCAACGACGATGTGATTAAGCCTTGTATTGGAAAGGGTTACGAAAAATACGCACCTTATTTACTGACGGTTTTCTTCTTCGTATTCACAAATAACATTTTAGGATTAATTCCGATTTTCCCCGGAGGTGCTAACGTAACAGGAAATATAGCCATTACTTTGGTGCTGGCCGTTATCACATTTCTGATTGTAAATATCGGCGGTTCAAAGGAATACTGGAAAGAAATTTTCTGGCCGGATGTGCCGTTGTGGTTGAAAGTACCACCCATGTTGCCAATTATCGAATTGGTGGGTATTTTCACCAAACCATTCGCGTTGATGATCAGACTTTTTGCCAACATTCTGGCTGGTCACTCCATTGTGTTGGGACTTACCTGTCTGGTGTTTGTAACCGTGAAATTAGGAGTGGGTATGAATGCAAGTATGACTGGAGTTTCGATTTTCTTTAGCGTGTTTATCGGATTCGTGGAATTACTGGTTGCCTACATACAAGCATATATTTTCACCATGTTGTCAGCTGTATTTATCGGACTGGCACGGGTTGAGCCACATCATTCACACAAAGAAGAGCATAAATAATAGTTTTCAAGAAAAAATATAATAACCAAATAAACAGAAAAGTTATGTTAATGTCAATTTTATTACAAGCTGCCGCCGCCGCAGGTGCAGGTGCAGGTTTAGCTAAATTAGGTGCAGGTTTAGGCGCAGGTCTTGCTGCAATTGGTGCAGGTATGGGTATTGGTCGTATCGGTGGTTCTGCAATGGACGGAATCGCACGCCAACCGGAAGCAGGTGGTGATATCCGTATGGCCATGATTATTGCTGCTGCTCTTGTTGATGCTGTAGCTTTGTTTGCTATCGTTGTTTGCGGATTTATTCTGTAATCAAATTCCGAGTCAGAAGTCAAAGGTCAAAAGTCTTTGCCGGTTTGGGTTGACACAATGCTGTAAATCGTAAATCGTAAATTGTAAAATTGTAAATCAATTGAATTATGGCTTTATTATTGCCTGAATCCGGATTACTTTTCTGGATGTTAATTTCGTTTGGAATAGTTGTATTTATTCTGGCGAAGTTTGGTTTCCCCGTTATTATCAAAATGGTGGAAAGCCGTAAAACCTATATCGACGAGTCGTTGCTAATTGCCAAACAAACCTATGAGCAAATGGCAGTGGTGAAAGCACAAGGCGAAACCATTGTGGATAATGCCCGCAAAGAACAGGTGAAGATAATGAACGAAGCTGCTCAGATGCGTGACCAATTGGTAAAGGATGCCAAAGAAAAGGCCGGAATCGAAGCTGCTAAGTTAGTGGAAGAAGCCCGTAAGCAAATTCTGATTGAAAAAGAAGATGCTATTCGCGACATTCGCCGTCAGGTTGCTGAATTATCGGTGGATATTGCTGAAAAAGTAATTCGCGGACAACTGGATAAAAAAGAAGAACAGATGGGAATGATAAACCGCCTGCTCGACGAAATCAATATTTCTAAATCGTAAGTTAGTTGATTGGTTGTATGGTAAATTGGCTCTTCCAATTGTAAATGAATAAATTGTAAATGAATACAGGACTCATACCGGTTCGTTACGCTACCGCACTGCTGGATTTTGCTAATGTAAACAAGGAGCAGGATCGTGTGTACGCTGAAACGAAATCAGTGATTAAAAGCTATTTCCAATTCAACGAATTGCGGACTGTGCTTGATAATCCCGTGTTGGCAAATGCCGAGAAGCGGAAAATCATTCTGTTGGCTGCCGGTGGAAAAGTCAGTAATTCGTTCGAACGTTTTCTGGATTTGATTCTGGAAAACAACCGTGAAAAGCATTTGCACGAAATTGCGCTGAAGTTCACTGATTTATACCGCAAGCAACAAAACATTCATTTTGGCAAGCTTACAACAGCTACGCCGGTGAATGCTGAAACAGAAAAACGATTAAAAGCATTGGTTGAAAATACCACCGGAGGAACCATTGAAATGGAAAAGCTGGTTGACACTGAAATTCTGGGTGGCTTTTTATTCGAAGTGGACTTTGTGCGTTGGGATGCCAGCGTTTCCGGTCAGCTCCGACGCATTCGACAAGAATATATTGAGAAAAACAAAAAAACCGTTTAAAGCCCCCTAAATCCCCCAATAGGGGACTTTTAGAATGGCTATTTATTTAAAATTTTATAAACAAAAAATCTTTTAAGTCCCCTTTCGGGGGATTTAGGGGGCTTCAAATTAATAAGATGTCTGATAATATTAAGGTGAGCGAAGTATCCGAAATACTTCGGATGCAACTACAGGGAATTGATACCAGCGTTCAGTTTGACGAAGTAGGTACTGTGCTGCAGGTTAGTGACGGTGTGGTTCGTATTTACGGACTTCGCAATGCGGAAGCTAATGAACTGCTCGAGTTTGAGAACGGTATCAAAGCCATCGTAATGAACCTTGAAGAAGATAACGTAGGGGCAGTTTTACTTGGACCAACCAACCTGATTAAGGAAGGTTACACCGTGAAACGTACCAACCGTGTAGCTTCTATCAACGTGGGCGAAGGAATGCTCGGACGCGTTATCAATCCACTTGGCGAACCGCTGGATGGAAAAGGTAAAATCAGCGGTGAAATGCTTGAAATGCCATTGGAACGTAAAGCTCCCGGAGTAATTTACAGACAACCAGTAAATCAACCCTTACAAACAGGCTTGAAAGCTGTTGACGCCATGATTCCCATCGGACGCGGACAACGTGAGTTGATTATCGGCGACCGTCAGACCGGAAAAACCAGTGTGGCGATTGATACTATTATTAATCAGCGTGTGAATTTTGATGCAGGTGATCCTGTATATTGTATATATGTGGCTATTGGTCAGAAAGGATCTACTGTGGCTGCTATTTACAACACCTTGATGGAGCACGGAGCAATGGAATATACCGTTATTGTTTCGTCGACTGCTTCCGATCCTGCCGCTTTACAATATTACGCACCATTTGCCGGAGCATCTATCGGTGAATTCTTCCGCGACACCGGTCGTCATGCGTTGGTTGTTTACGATGATTTGTCGAAACAGGCTGTGGCTTACCGTGAAGTTTCGTTGATTCTTCGTCGTCCTTCAGGACGTGAAGCATATCCCGGAGATATTTTCTATCTGCACTCACGCTTGCTCGAAAGAGCTGCCCGTGTGATTACACAACAGGAAGTGGCTGAGCAAATGAATGATTTACCTCCAAGTTTGGTAGGAAAAGTAAAAGGTGGCGGTTCATTGACAGCTTTACCAATTATCGAAACTCAGGCCGGTGACGTTTCAGCATATATTCCTACTAACGTAATTTCGATTACCGACGGTCAGATTTTCCTTGACACCGACTTGTTCAATCAGGGTAACCGTCCGGCTATCAACGTGGGTATCTCGGTTTCGCGTGTGGGTGGTAATGCTCAGATTAAAGCCATGAAGAAAGTGGCCGGAACATTAAAAATGGATCAGGCTCAGTTCCGCGAACTGGAAGCGTTTACCAAATTTGGTGGCGATATGGATGCGGTAACAGCTATGACTATTGATAAAGGACAAAAGAACACGCGTCTGTTGGTTCAGGCATTGCACGAACCAATGACTGTTGAGAAACAGGTGGCGGTACTTTATTGCGGTACAAACGGATTGCTGTCATCTGTTCCATTGAACAAGGTACAGGATTTCCAGAAAGAATTCCTGATGGTACTTGAATTGTCGCACCAGACCGACGTGTTGGATGTTCTCAAAAAAGGAACTATCAACGACGAGGTAACCGGAATTATAGAAAAAGTAGCTGCCGAAGTTGCTAAGCGTCTTGCGGTTAGTAAATAGTCAACAGTAGCACTATTCAGTAAGTATTACAATGTTTAAGTTCCTAATTCTCAATTATTAATTGTGAATTATTAATTAAAGATATGGCTTCATTAAAGGAAATAAAATCACGTATTCAGTCGGTAAAGTCGACTCAGAAGATCACATCGGCAATGAAGATGGTGTCTTCGGCTAAATTGCGTAAAGCGCAAAAGACCATCGAGAATTTCTTTCCGTATGAACAACGTCTGAACGGATTGCTGAACAACTTTCTGAGTGCCGGAGAAGATAACTCTTCTGCTTTTTCCGAAATTCGCGAAGTGAAACGTGTGGCGATAGTTGTTTTTTCGTCAAATTCCAGTTTGTGTGGTGCTTATAATTCAAATGTAGCAAAAATGCTTACACAAACAGTTGAAAAATATCATTCATTAGGTCGTGAGCACATTCTGATTTTTCCAGTAGGGAAGAAAATTGCCAAAGTTTGCCACAAACTTGGTTTTAATCAGGAAGCCAACTTCGAAGCTATGGCTGATAAACCAAATTATGCAGCCACATTAGGCTTATCCGACGATTTAATTCAGATGTTTCTGAATAAAGATATTGATAAGGTAGAGTTTATTTATCACCACTTTGTGAGTAAAAGTACCCAGAAGCTGACCAACGAAACTTTTCTGCCCATTCAGCTAACAGTACCTGTAAAAGGTGCGGTGGCACTCGATTATATTGTAGAACCCGACCGCCCGACTATTCTGTCGGAATTGGTACCTATGGTGCTTAGGTTGAAGATTTATACCGCTTTGCTCGATTCCAATGCTTCGGAACATGCTGCCCGTACAATAGCTATGCAAATGGCTACCGACAATGCTACAGATTTGCTGCAGGAACTTTCGCTTCAATACAACAAATCACGCCAACAGGCCATTACCAACGAATTGCTCGATATTGTAGGCGGTTCATTCGGTCAAAACTAAGAAAAATATTTATATTTAACAGAAGGAGTTGCAAATTTTGCAACTCCTTTTTTAGTTTAATACGCACTATATCAATATGATAACTTCAATCCTGTAATTATTCCGACCATTTTATTCAATATATTTGTCATAATTAGTTGTACAAACTAAATCGATATTTACCTACCCGCTTTCAATTAACACGAATAAGCCTATTTTAGGTTATTTACCATCATTCTAATAAAATATATTTTATTAATTTGTGTTACCTTCGTAGGTATTTATGTTATATATAGTTAATGTTATTTTTCTGTTCATTTATTTCTTTGGACAGAAACACTAAAAGAGAATCAATTTAAACTCAAAATGACATATATTTATGTAATAGTTTTTCCGGCTTGTATTCATAATTATTAATTTTTATGACATTTATACTATTTAATTTATTTTCTTCTTCTATTTTATCCAATTTAACCCACCTTGCTTACTACCAATAACTTCATTTGATAAAAATAAGCATTAAATAAAATTTCGTAGTATTTACTACAAGATGCTGTTTAAACACTACAATGTGCTGTATATCAACGTAATAATAATATTGCAATATATTTGTATCAACAATTTCAATTGATTTTTAATGCTAAATATCAAAACAACTAAATTTTACTAATTCACTTAATAACGTACAATTATGAAAACTACTATTCTTAAATCGCAACTTGTAACTGTTGGTTTATTATTAATTTCGTTACAAGCTTTCACGCTAACGTATACCGGAATACGTATTGATGTTCAGGGAGCAACAAGTTCTGACCAAATGTGGGTTTTTGCAATTCCAGGCACTACACGCGGATTCGACAATGGCTGGGATGGAACTAAAATAACCGGAATGGTGGCAACTCAACTATATGCAGTTGAAGCATCTGGTAATTATCAGGTAGATGCAGTACCAGATATGAACAACACCTATATTGCATTTCAGGCAGGAGCTGATACTGAATACACACTTACCTTTACCTGTGATGCATTAGCAACCTATTATACTGGTTTAAGCCTTGTTGACTCAGTGGCCAATAAAACCGTGGATGTTTACACAACGGGTACAAAATATACTTTTACAGGGACCAATACTACACCGGTAAGACGCTTTAAACTTGTAACTAAAACTGCTCTTCCAGCAACTAGCACAAGTTCTGTAAGTTCTTTGACCGGTTTCACTTACGTACAAGGTATAAGCCCATCTGCCGAACAAACAGTTGCTGTTTCGGGAGCTAATCTGACTACAAATCTTGCTGTAACTCCATCTACTAATTACGAAATATCGTTGAATTCCGGTTCGGGCTTTTCATCAGTTCTATTTCTAGCTCCAACAAACGGAACTGTAGCTCTAACTAACATTTATGTTCGACTGAAATCAGGTTTGGTCGCAAGCACATATTCAGAAAATCTTTATGTTTCTACAACTAATGTTTCTACTATAAACATAGCACTAAACGGAAGTGTCACAGTTCCTCCTCCGGTAGTTCACAAAATTACCATTACCAATTCAGCTAAAACAGTTACAGTAAAGAATACTGATACTTCAAAAGGAACATTGAGCATTTATTTGGCTTCAACAGGAGTATTGCAAAAAACATTTAGCTTCAATGCAAATAGCAGCACTAACATCAACACCGGACTAAAAGCCGGAACATACATTGCCACCGGAGTAACA
>SESA01000989.1_pt1 | contig 15970 bp, 11 predicted proteins | sample 3171451 | NCBI WGS metagenome assembly SESA01 (sample SAMN06051862, study PRJNA518727) | freshwater metagenome | biome: subpolar coniferous forest; feature: holomictic lake; material: water; isolation source: holomictic Lake 227, 8 m depth | place: Canada: near Kenora, Ontario | collected...
TGAAATTTCTACACGTTGCGGACAGGATTCTGATTGCAATCCTTCAAATGCAATGGCAGTTCTGGGAGTTATAATAGGGTTCAGCAAGTTACCTGCAGAAATGACCGATGAAATTAAAAAAATGGCCGATACATCTTTCGTCCATACATCTTATACCTTTAACAGGGCTGTTGAAACTACTTATAAATATGCCAACCAGCTCATCATTAAAAACGGAGGCTTTACAAAAGACAATATCATTACGATACCCATTCAAAAGGCCACCCCAAAGAAGTTGGAAGTCTCTTTTCCAAACGTTATTTTTGACAAGGAAATTTCGATCTTTGCCAAAGAAAAGTGGAAGTTCACCGGCGACTGGCAACTAAAACAAGACCCCCACTGGGAAAAGGACCATCCGCCTGTTGACCAGGCCATGTTTGGCAATAAAGCCGGAGATGAACTTGAATTTTCATTCGACGGGTCGGGGATTGCTCTTTATGGAAACCTTTACAAGAAAGGTGGAATGGCTGATTTTTATGTTGATGGCAAACTGCATCAAACAATAGATACTTATTATAACTACTGTTCCCAGGAGCCGCTTGATATATGTATTTGGCACATATTTCAGTTAAAACCCGGAAAACATATTGTAAAAGTAGTTGTGCGGGGAGAAAAACGGAAAGAATCATCGGGTACAAATATTTGCATAACCCGGGCTTTAATCTACAAAACTGCTCCAAAGAAAAATGAAACCTACCAGTTTTCTTTTGAGAAATAATGATATGGTCAAAGCCCGCGGTTCCTCCGGATGAAATCCTCAATTGTCAGGTGCAATAAAATAAATACTATGCGACATTTTTGCTTTATATTTCTTTTTCTGTTTCCTCTTGCCTGTTTTTCGCAGGATACGATAGAAATTAATCTTTATCTACAAGATACATTAAAAACGATCCCTTCCGATTTTGCCGGCTTGTCGTTCGAGAAGAACAGCCTGAACAAGGGTGTTTTTAGTCCTCGCCGTGGTACATTGATCCGGCTGTTTCAAACATGTGGGATTAAGTCGTTGCGTGTCGGTGGAAATTCAGTTGATAGAACTGCCTTCAGCAATGGTACAACAACAGACTCGCTTTTTACAACAAATGACATAGACAGTTTATTTCTTTTTGCACAGCAAGCCCGTTGCAAAATTTTATTGGGTTTAAATTTAAGAGATTCCAATGCTTCACTTGCCGCAACCGAAGCAGGTTATGTAATCCAAAAATACGATAGTACGGTGATCGGATTTGAAATAGGCAACGAGCCCGACCAGTATGCTAAACGCCGTTACCGTGGTAATACCTACTGGGATACAAATTATGAAAAGGAATACATGAAATATTATAATACGATCAGGGAAAAACAACCTACGGCTGTTTTCACGGGACCAGCTTGTTCAAGTAGTTACAAAGAATTCACGTTGCCATTCTGCAGGAAAATGGATACCATAAAAACCCGGCCTCTGTCTATGCTTACTCAACATTATTATGGAGGAGATACGACTGCAACAGTCACTGAGCTGATCGATACCTTGATGTATAAGGAAAAACTTCGTTCATTATCTGCTGAGGTTCAGAGATTGGTCCATTGTGCCGACACCAGCGGGATCCCTTTTCGCATGAGTGAATGCAATTCAGTTTCAGATGGAGGGAAAGAGGGCGTGAGTAATGCTTATGTCTCAGCCCTGTGGGCTTTGGACTACATGTATAAGTTGGCATATGACGCATGCACAGGCGTTAATTTTCATGGAGGACTGAATGGAGCATATGCTGTTTTTTCCAGAGAAGATACTACGTATAGCGCACGTCCGATTGCCTATGGAATTCTTGCTTTCCAGGCTGGAAGCAAAGGCCGGTTCATCACTTCAAAGGCAACGAACGACAGTATAAACCTTGATAGTTATAGTGTTGTTGACGGCTTGAAAAATATCTACACAACGATCATTAATAAAGAAAAAGAGACATTGCCAGTTAAACTGATCATTTTAAAAGCCGGAAATCTTAAATACCTGAGTGCAGAATACCTGCAGCTAAGTTCCGATTCATTGGGAGATACAGAAAATGTGAGCCTTGGCGGACAGAAGGTAAAATCAAATGGAACAATTCCTGATTACAAATGGAACCCGTTGAAAGTTGACTCAAATACGACCAAAATTCCTGTTCCCGGCGGATCAGCGGTTGTGGTAAAATTTACAACCAAAACAGGGTCTTCTGTAACAAATGACCTTTCTGAAAACAAAAAATACCTCCTCAATCTGTATCCCAACCCTGCATCCGAAAAGGTGACTGTTATTACAGACATGCCTGAGCATTCTGTAATTTCCATTTACAATCTGCAGGGACAACTCCTTTTGCAAAAGCAGGTACAACCAGGCAAAACAGACATTGACATACGTGACCTTGCAAAAGGAGTTTATATATTGAAATTATATGGCAACGCCGGGATGGAAGCAGGCAGGATAATGAAAGAATGAAATTTCAATCACATCATTTCTCGTAAAACCGGTAATTCATCCCTGCCGGGATCGAAAGGTGCACCAGGGTGCCGCGGGGTTGGCCCTGTTCATCTTCAAGATCGGTGATGGTCAATCTGATCTTTTTCTGGTTGAACTTATTGATAATGCTGATGAATTGATCTATCATCGACAATCCTTTTCCCGTACCCTGATCACCATTGGTCTGCGACATTTTACGGCCAATGCCGTTGTCTTCAATCTCAAGGATGATTTCATGGCCATTGCGGTTAATCCGGATGATGAGCAACCCGCCCCTATTCAGCGGTTTTAGCCCGTGTTTGATGGCATTCTCAACAATGATCTGGGTAATCATTTTCGGAACCTGCCATTCCAGGTTGACATCCTCACTAAGATCAATCCGGAATTGAAAACTGCCGTCCATCCCGCTGTGGATAAGGCTGATATAATTTTGCAGAAAATCAAGCTCCTCGGCCAGGGACCGGGATAATTTATCAGAGTGCAGCACACTTGATCGCATCAGCCGGGAAAGAGAGAGCAGGTTGCTGTTTGCTACATCGCGTTTTTCCTGAAGGATGGAGGCGCTGATTGAATTGATTGTATTGAAGGTAAAATGTGGATCCAGTTGATGGCTTAATAAGAGCAGCTGCATCTCGGCGATCTTTTTTTCCGCATCATACCGCTGGCGCAGGGCACGGCGCTGAAGGTAACGGATGGCCAGGATGAAGCCAAGTACCAGTAAATATATCATCAGATACACCGGATATTTCAGGTAGAATATGGGATTCCGCTCATAAGAACAAATAACAAACCGGTTCCCGCACTGAATGAACAGTGATCCCGGACTCCCCGATTTCCTGATCACACTGAAATTGAGTTTTCCGAAATCAAATGGGTTGGTTATCGACACCGGACAGGTAAAATCTGCTCTTGTAATCACGAAGGGAGAACCATTGGAAGCTGTAAATAAGAATTCCCGGTTTCCGTCGCCATCAACATCAAATTGGTAAAGGGATGTCGTGGTAACTCCTTTGATTTTTTTCTTACTGATAACATCCAGTTCTGAATTCACCTCTTCGATCACCCCGTTTTCGCGAACCAGAAAAATCTGACTGACGGGTCCATCTGACCGGATCAGGTTATAATTCCTTACCCGAAGTGTATCATCCAGGATCCGCTCTTTCAGAAATTTTCCTGACGAATCGAAAAGCATTAATTTCGATGGTCCGGTTCCAGGTACCCGTGTCACGTAAATGGCAACAATCCGGATTTTACCGGCTGCTTTCATAACATGGGGCGATAAAAAAATGTATTGCCCGGGATATTGAATGGGCTTAAAGAGGAAATTCAGGTTGCTGTCATAAACAGATAACCATGCACTGCTGTCGTCATAAGGGAGCTGATATTTTCCCTGGTTGTTCCCAATGGCATATGAATATGCCAGCAATTCCGGGCGGCCATCCCCATTCACGTCGGCTGTATCACACACCCCCTGGTAATTGGCCATGGGTGTGACCATCTGTAAATGACCGGCTCTGAAATTGTAAACCACCAGCAATCGCGGTTTTACCTGAAAACCAGCCATTATTTCACAAATAACCTCTTTTGTTCCATCACAATTGAGATCATATAAAAGGATGGAAGTCTGGTAATCATGCTTCCCGTTTTGCTTTGAAATTGTTGTAATGAACGTATCACGGAAAAGTATTTTTTCTTTTCTGGCAGGGCATATTCCGTGTAACAGCACAGAATCGTTTCTGAGTGTCATTAAAAAAATGCCGGTGTTCCCGGTTGAATCAAACACACCTGTGACCAGGGAGGTGGAATTTGGAATAATTTCTCCGGAAAAATAAATATGGTCGATGATAAAATCATTCTGGTCGAGGATTTTTATGGATGCTTTTCCCTCGGAATTATTAAACAAAACTATTCGTTTGCTGTTACCGTCACCGTTCAGGTCGGCATAATACTCGAACCCGTCCTTTTTATTGACAAGCCCGCTCTGTATGATTTCTCCCCGATACCTGGTAAAAATATCCGGAAGCAGGAAAATGAACAGTATTGTACCCGGTATTGCCAGGGAATATGGACTAATCCAAATCGTGTGCAGCTTTTTTAGCCAGGAAAAGGTCATGTGCCAAACCTTGTGGAATCAGCAAAGGTGGAGAAAAATTTTCAGAAATCAAAAACCGATGGATTCCGGCCGGGTCTGGCAGAAAGTTGGGCAATAGGCAAGGCTTGTTCATGCTTCATTCCCCAAACTCCCCCTGCATTTTCCTGATCTTTTCCAGGATTCCTCTTTTATCCCGTCTCCAGATCTTAATGCCTGACCAGAATCCAACCACCACCGCGGCAGCTATTACGAAGGCATAGATTGCCAGCGGCCAGGCAGACTGACCGAAGGCGCCGAATAATCAATGTTCCTGATCTTCCTGTATCGCCAGAAAAGGTACAACAGGGTCAGGGCAAAACCCAGGACCATCATGGCAAATCCGTCCTTCATGGTTCCGTGATAGCGGACCAGGGTGGAAGAATAGATGACCACGAACATCCTCATTATAATGATAAACAACCGGGTGTTTTTGCGGTCTTTTGCATCAGCTGCTTTCAGCTCTTCAATAAAACTATCCATTTTGTTCTTTTTCTCCGTGTTTACATCCTGGTACGGTTCTTTATCCGGCAGGACAGTATTCTTAAAATCATCGAGTTCCATTTTGTCTCTCCTCCCATTTTGTTTTAATTTGTTCTTTGATACGGTACAGCTTCACCCGTACATTGGACTCGGTAAGACCAGTTATTTCAGCCATCTCCTTCGTTGATAGTTCCTCAAGGTAAAGCGGCACAAGGGTACGGTCGGCGTGGTTCATGGTTTGGAGAAGGTTGCGGAAAAAGGCCAGCTTTCGGTCGCTCTGATCATATTCGGCCTCCGTGAAATACCAGCAACATATACGGAAGGTGCGGTTATCGTTCTCGTTTAGAATCTCCCTGAACAGCTGATCTTTCTCCATTGTACGGTTTTATGGCATTTGGATGCAGGAAAGATGGGTTTGTTACAAAACCTCACGCAAAATTAAATCACTGGTAGAACGGGGTGACCGGAAAATATCTGGGAACAAACAATGAGTGACATTCTATTAATCAAATGTGTGAATGATGTAACTCTTATAAAAAGTTATATAACACCTCAAACAATTATTGCGATCACCTTTGCGTCGTACCAAAATTAAAAAGAGAAATGAAAACTACGAAAGTTGCAATGAAAACAAAATGGTCTGTTGACCATGACCACAGTGAAATTGGCTTTAATGTCAGGCATTTGATGATTGCCCATGTAAAGGGGGCATTTAAGAAATTTGATGCAAGTATCTATACCTCTGAAAAGGATTTTACTACGGCTGAAATTGATCTTTGGATAGATGCCTCCTCAATTGACACGAACAACGAAACCCGGGATGAACATTTAAAAAGCACTGATTTTTTTGACGTTCAGAAACATAAGCAAATTACATTCACATCCGGTACCATCGGGCAGCCGGATCATGAAGGGAATCACGAATTATGGGGAGAACTTACCATGATTGGGGTTACGAAAACGATCAGGTTAAATTTACAATTCGGCGGTATCGCGCATGATCCCTGGGGAAATGAAAAGGCTGGTCTTACAGTTACCGGAAAAATAAGCAGGAATGACTGGGGTCTCGTTTGGAATACCCCCATGGAAACCGGCGGCTTAATGGTAAGCGAAGAGGTTGCGATTTTATGTGAAATTGAACTTAAAAATATCGGATTGAAAGATCTGACCCTGGAAATGGACCCCACGTCACTTGTCAAAACCACCGTATAAGTATTTTTCGGATAATTACTGGTGTTAAATTAACTTCCTCCCTCGTGTCACTGGACAATCTCATCTGATCCGTGCCATGATTTATTGGACTTTGCATATATTTGCTATTCAGGGCAAACAAAGCAAACATGCAAACAACCAATAACCGATGAACATTTCAAAAGCTAAAAAGCGGTGGGGCCTCCTTTTGTTATTGCCTGGGATCTTTGTCCTGCTGGCTTTATATCCTTTGCCGCCGCAAGCTCCCATCCGATATTACGATCGGCAAAGCGGCTTGTTGAAAACGGAAAAAGTGGCCGGCGAAAAGTGGCTGGTGTGGCTGTATAACAATCCTGTCGGCGAAGCAACCTTGTGGGCGCTGGCCAAAAGAAAGGTGGTTTCGTCAGTTTATGGCAACAGCATGGATCGTCCTTCATCGGTCAAAAAAATACAACCCTTTGTTGAAGAATTTGATATCGACCTGCGTACCGCCCAGAAGCAGGAGTTCAACTCGTTCAACGATTTCTTTACCCGGAAACTGAAGAACATTGCCCGGCCGGTTGATACCAGCTCAACCGTTGCAGTGTCGCCTGCCGATGGAAAAATACTGGCCTATGCCAATATCGGCCACAGCGATTTCATCATCAAAGGATACCGCTTCGATGTAGTTTCATTTTTAAACAATGCCCCCCTTGCTCAAAAATACCTTGATGGCACCCTGGTGATCATCCGGCTTGCCCCTTGCGATTACCACCGTTTCCATTTTCCCATTAGCGGAAGTGTGTCACCCATCACCCGGATTGACGGTGATTATTATTCAGTTAACCCCCTTGCTTTGCGCAAAATGGCTGAAATATTCTGCCTGAACAAAAGGGAATTTACCATCCTGTCAAACCCCCTGTTTGGAGATGTTGTGATGACTGAAGTAGGTGCAACCATGGTGGGAAGTATCGTACAGACCTATTCAGGGAATTTTGTAAAAAAGGGGGAAGAGAAGGGATATTTCAAATTTGGGGGTTCCACGGTGGTGCTGCTTTTTGAAAAAAACAAAATCCGCATCGATGAAGATTTATTGATTCATACTTTAAAGGGTTATGAAACGGTGATAAAAGAGGGAGAAAGAATTGGCGTATCACACTGAAAAGCCTGTTAGTTTTCCTCTTCCACTTAATTAGGGAGGATTGTACAAATGGAGATCAAATTCCAACACTTTTTATTTGCCATACTGGCGCTTGCCAACAGCATCTCGGCAATCCCCATGTTCATAAGGATATCAAAAGAGCTGCCGCCCGGCGAGACGAACCGGTTATCCCTGATTTCGACCCTCACCGCATTCCTGACAATGGTTGTTTCCATGCTCACCGGAACGATCATCCTCCAATTCTTCGGGATCAGTCTTGATGCCTTCCGTGTTGCCGGCGGGATCCTGCTGGCCGGCATCGGGTACAAGATGATGAACGACCCCCCATCAGAAACCCTGGATTCCGGCCCGTCGGTTCTGCCCAATATGATCTCACTGGCTGTAATCCCGATCGGGATCCCCCTTACCACCGGGCCGGGGGTGATCACCACCGTGATCGTATTCTCACAGGGTATTTTTGACTCCTTTAAACTCTTCATCGAACTGCTCCTGGCCATACTCGTGGTGACAGGCGTTGATTACCTCTCCTTCCGCTATTCGCACCGGCTGCTGGCAATCCTGGGAAATACCGGGCTGAATGTATTCACCAGGGTGTTCGGGCTCATCGTACTGGCCATCGGGGTGCAGTTCGTAGCTGTCGGTGTGGGCAACCTCTTCCCCGAGCTCCTCGTCCGTCACTGACAGTGAAGGCCGGTGGAGTTGATCCTCCCTGGCTGAATATCTATCTTGGAGGTCTTGGCGGGGGCGGTGGGGAAGGTAATTGTATATTAACTGATGGGGGTCTTGGTGGGGACGGCACTCGTATTACAACCGAAGGTGGTCTTGGCGCAGTTGCCTGAATCACTACTGTTGTATTTTTCGGAGAAGCATGACGATGATGATGATGGCTATATTCTCTTTTTATTTCTTTGTGCTTAACTTTCCCTTTATGGGGTCTTTGTGCAAATAGGGAAGCCCCGGCGAATAAAATAACCAAAATGAGTGTGAGTGACTTTTTCATGATCTGATTCTTATAGAAAAAAATGCCTTTTAAGCAAACAGTAAATTATTTTACAAAGGTGCAACTCATTATTTATAAAACTGTTACATAACTTTGGATAAAAGTTACATCATTCACACATTCTCCAGGGTGCTGCTTCTTTTATCCTAAAGAGGGCGATAATATGGACAGTCCGATGGAGTTGACCATCCCTGGCTGATCGCTGGGGAACAGTTCATTTGTTTTATTATCAGACCCTTCGCTTTTTGTTTACCGAAAGAAACAACCTGTTTCCGGGAAGGGAAACCTGTTTGCAGATGTATGCTTCCGGCAAATCGTTGATGATCCTGCCCTTATTGATCCTGATCAGAAAAGTACAGGAGTCGGCCAACGGCAATTTCAGTTTAACATCATTTCTCAGTTCTGTAAACCATCCCATCGTTTCGAAGAGATAACGGCAGGTATCGCCTTCCGTCCAGTGTCCGCGGACCTTGCTGTTGGGAAAACCAAAAGCATTTACCTTGTATTCCAGCATGAAGGCGGTATCACCCGTCAGCCTCACCGTTGAGTTTCCCAGATCAAACAGGATTGCCCCGGGCCCGATCCGGGCAAACTCAGCTTTGGTCAGGTGGAATTCCTTGGAGGAGATGTACGGGGTTGCAAGCATCAGCCCCAGCGTGATAACAGGCAGCAATATGCCCATGACCAGCGTGATCCGCCTCGCCTTCTTCTTCTGATCCGATGAAGAGAGATCGGGGATCACGATGGGTTTATCCACCCGGAAAAGGTAATACCCGGTCAGTGCGATCAGCCAGACGATCAGCCCGGCCCACAGCACATCGCTGGCAAAATGCCCTCCCGCCATCATTCGTGCGATCCCGATGATAACTCCGTAACCGACGCCCAGCGCCAGGACAGCATACGCAAGGTTCTTCTTCCGGTTCCTTAGAAACAGATACGGGATGGCAAGGTAAAATCCCATGGAGCAATGGCCGCAGGGGAAACTCTTGCCTTCGTTCGTGGCGCCCTTTTCGCAAACGCAGATAAATTGCTCGGCGCCTCCGAACTCCGTGATCTCGCGGGGGCGCGGACGCCCGGTATGATCCTTCAGCAGCAGGTTAACCACCAGGCCCGGACCGACAACCATGGTAAAGATCAGCACCATCGACGCTTTGCGGTAGTGAATGTATTTCACATTCCAATAGGAAAGCGTGATCATGATGAGCCCGGCAAATGCAAGAAAGTAACCGGGAAATATCCCGAACCGGTAAATAAAATCCCAGAAAGGGTGGTATTGAAGCAACCAGCCCTTTTCAGGCGAATAAAACCAGCGTTGAAGGGCTATATCCGCATCGGTCAAACGAAAAACCAGTGTAATGATCCCCATCATCAGAAGAACGATTGAAAAGTCTTTAAATACCCTGGTTTTGATTATTTTACCGTATTTCATCGCGGATGAATTGAGTTTTTAAAGATAGAAAATTTCACGATTCTTCTTATTTTCGGCATTTGACCCGACTATTTCCCCGGGGTACAGTTTGCAAAAGATCCGGAAACACTGAACCAGTATTTTCGTCAGATGACCCCCGACACCGGACCCTTTGATCTGGAGGTGATTTCATTTGAAATGAGCATTGCGTTTAAGCTTTCAAGGTTTGAAAGAACCACAAGATGTTCGATCCTTGCATGATCCCGGACATTTCCTTGTTTATCAGGATTCAGCTCACGCCATTCTTTTGCCGTCATTCCAAAAAGAGCAACGTTGAGCAAGTCAGCTTCTGTTGCATAAATTATGGCGATTTTGTCCCTGTTTACAATCGGAGGTATCAAATTATCCTTTACTGCTACTGTATGAATTCTATAATTGATTTTAGAAATAGTCCGCTGCAGGTTCCAATCCAGTGAATTTTGTGCGGCTTCTACCTCCTTAAGCCGTTGAAATTCCTTTATCAGGTACAGTTTAAATTCAGGACTTAACCATGAACAAAACTCGAAGGCTATATCCTGAACAGCAAAAGTTCCACCCCCATATCTTCCCGATTTTACAATAAAACCGACAGCTTCAGTACTTGTAATCCATTGTTTTGGAGAAAGGATAAACCTGTTAAGACCTGCCATATTTTTAAACCTATCGAATTCGATAGGTTTAAAATGAGGATTATTCAGTTTTTCCCATAAACCCAGGAATTTCCTGCCTAATCCGGAAAAATCAAAAAAGTGACAGGTCTGTTCTGCATGGATGAATCGCCAGAAAGACGGAAAAAAATCTTAAAAAGAAATACGAGTAACCACACAAGCAACCTTAGGCTGGAACGGTGATGAGATGAAGATTCAACCTTTGAAATACAATCGAGTGACAGCCGCAGATGCGTTGGGGTTACTGATGTTTTTCACAATCGTTTTACAGAAGGAATTACGACGTGGTCCACTTACATCGGCCAGAGATGGTCAACTCCATCGTCCTGTCCAGCTGCCTTAATCCCAATGGTGATCTTTAGCATTCCATCTTTTTTATTTATCAGTTGCTGGTACGATGCAAAAAAAGATTCCCCGCCGAAAGAAAAGAAACCTGGTTCGGAGGGATGATGCATAATCCGGATCAATCTCAACTGTTTATAATCTGCATGTGCGAAAGGTAGTCAGTGTGTCCGGCCCGTCCACTTAGCGGGGGTTTTTCTATGGGAGGCCTTTGACAATAACTTTTAGTTGTTTTGGAGTTTTGCGGAACTTGTCGTTCTAAAACTAATCACTTGTCCATATCCGGTTCCTTCTTTACTCGACGCATAAGCCATCACATAGTAAACGGTATTCGGTTTAAGCCCCGTTAAACTGCTGGTAAAGTACCCCAATCCAGTACCATCATTTGTATGAGGAGATAATATATTCGGGTATTGTGTTGTATCCCAGCAAACACCTTTTGCAATCATTCCGCTTCCTTCACCAGTTACCCTGCCACCACCGGTAGCGGTAGTAGAACCAATATTGCTAACGGCAGTGGTTGATACATCCGGAACGGTCGATGTGGGATAACCATAAGGAGTCCCATCGTTTTTTGTGCAGCCGCTTAGAATTAGAATGGCAATGAAAATTCCGAATATTGGTTGATAAACGGCTTTCATTGTTATGGAATTAATGATGACAAATATATGGACAAAACGGAACATCTTACCCGCCGCCGGTTTTGATTTCGCTGTCCTAAAAGTTGTCGGAGAGATATGGATTAAAGCCATTTTTAGCAAAAATGTACCAGGCCATACACGAAACAAAACCTTTATTTTGATCGACCCATTCGTAACCACCGGTTTTATTGAGTGTATAAGGGATTGCGTGTGTGTTGTTAGTATTTATGATACGGTTTATAATCAGATGATCCAATTGATTTGCATAAAAATATCCTCTTTGTTTATCGCCAAAAGCCTCATATGCACATGCAATATGCCCGGTACCATCGTTCCAAAAATTATTGACAGATAAATCAGGGCCATGATAAAATCCCATTACTTTCTCGCCTTTAACTTCAATGATTTTCCTGTAACGGAAATCGAACTCCGGAATATCCAATAACAGGGAATATTTTCTGCCAAATGCCAATACGCGCCATGTGTATAAATCCAATGGCAAACCTGGTCTCCGGGCTAATTCATACTCCAGCCAGATTTTAATTTTTTGGGCGTAAAAATCTTCACCACATAGTTTTAAAGCCACATAACAATCTATATTTCCCTCAGGATGGCCCGACAGTTCATGTAAATGGTCATCTCCCTGACGCCAGCCATGCTGAATATATCCTCCATGTTCTGTCTCCTGATAAAACGATAATAGTAAATCTTTGATGATTTTCACCAAATTGTCGTATCGGTTTGAATTATACCTGCGTTCGTAATTTTTACAGGCAATCAACAGCCAGGCCATATCTCCGATCCACCTGTCTACCCTGTTGGCCGGCGCCCGTTTTGTTTTTAATGATACCCACTGGTAAAACCCACGGGCTTCTCCTTTATAATAGAAATTTTGTAATTGAATATCTGTATTTTCTTTGTTCGTAGCATGGGCATAAAAGTCAAGTATTCTTTCAGCTCTTTCTTTTTCATTTTTTAATATAAATGCAATCGCTACAAGGCTGTTATTGAAAGTCTGGGCTTCATCATCTTCCTGCGACGGGAGTAAATTTTGATCAACCGAAGAATTATCCTGCATCACTTTCAGGTATTCTAAAACCAGAGTGTCTTCCTTTAGCAGCGTTGAATCGCGCCGTTGAGCAAAACCTATGCCAGCCAAAGTGCTGTCAGGGTCGTAAGAAGAGTGAAACGTAGATATAAGACTGGCTTTCCCAACACCTGTTTCATCAAGATAAAGGGTGCCATTTTCATTCCCCGAAACAGCAATCGAAAAACGGGCAAATTTGTCAAATTTATCATTTCCGCCCCACCAGTATTCTGTATTTTTCAAATAAACCACGACCTGCTTTCCCTCTTTTACATAATCGCCCAATGAAGTTTTCAATCCGAAAACTGAACCATCTGTATCGGTAAATTTCAACTCAAGAAAATTTGATGACGAAGATTTTATAAAAAATGAGATCGGACTATTCTGACTAAACGTATCAGGAAGAGCTATACTCATGTCAAACCATCCACCCGACGGGAAAGTATAGGTGATGGATATTCCATCATGATGGATACCATCAAAAGTGCTTTTTACCACGGTGGTACCTGGCGATTTCGAAATAGTCCAACCGGCACAATTGTCCCAGTTACTGGAAACTAAATAATTACCTGTATCTGATGGTTTCCTATTTACTGTTTCAGTTCCGTTTATGAATAAAAAGGAAATAATTGATAAAACCAACATTCTCATAATCTGAATTTTATTTACAATGATTTTCATAATACCAGCAAGCTGATTATGCTCAGTCAATCAAAGATACAATCTGCTTTACGATAATTGATTTATTTAATAGAAATTCCTCCCCTGCTCCAGGTATTTGGAAATTCAAACAGGGTGCTGTTTTGATTTTGAGGTTCCCCTGACTGCTCAAAGTTGCAACAGGGTAACTTTTTTTAACCACTCGGGTTTTATTAAAAGGAGGAATGGATGACGCCTAATTCCTCCTTTTAACGAAGAGAAAAACCCTATGATGTCAATAATATTTTAATCTCTCAACCTTTGCTGTGCCTCTTTTTCCAGATCAAGGTACTGGTCCTTTCCTACCGTTACGGCAACACCGAAAATGGAACCTCCGGTAAAAGTGCCCGGGGTTTTGTATAGATGACTTACCGCATCACCGCTGTCCCATCCAACACAAAGCCCGTCTCCGGAAAGAGTAAATTTTCCCGCCTGTGTCCTCATCGGGCCTTCGGCAACGACCTTGTCGTTAACATATAATTTCATTGTACCTGTCGATTCGTGATGGTCCCCCGCTTTTTCTCTGATAAATTCCATACCGACAGTGTATTTCCCGGGTTTAAGTTCACCGGAAGCATACTGTTGTTCGGGCATTATTCCGAGGAAGTTATATACATAGTACAATTTCTTGTCCTTGATGAACAATGTGTGGCCGCCAAACCTGGAGCCGTGAGCGAAAATCACCCCGGAACAATTCGCATCCGTGATCTCGATATTGGCAAGTATTTTATAAGAACGGCCTCTCACATTAACAGCCACCCCTTCGGGAACTGCAGCAGTGTGGGGATAATACATATAAGTGAGGCGTGGAGGTTCCGAGGAAGGCCTGGGATAGTTCAGCTGAACCAAAGCATTATTGTCATCAAGAGGCAGGACCATGTTATAATCAGCCTCTTCGTACCAGGCCTTGATCAGGTGATCCAGCTTTTCAGGATTTTTCTTTGCGAGATCTTTTGACTCGGAACGGTCAACATCTGTATTATATAGCTGCCATTGGTCTTTGTCGAAATTACCCAGGCCGGTAAGGGGGGCGTGAAGTGCAACTGCCTTCCAGCCATCTTCCCACATTCCGCGGGTGCCTAACATAGCATAATATTGACGATGTTTTTGGGTCGGAGCATCAGGCGTGGCATCAAAAGTATAGCGCATCGAAACCCCCGATAACGGCCACTGTGCAACGCCACGATATACTGTGGGCATTTTAAGACCGCATATTTCAAGAATAGTCGGAACAATGTCAACCGAATGATGATACTGGTTGCGGACTTCGCCGCGGGCTTTGATGCCTTTCGGCCAGGATATTACCAGCGGATCGGCCGTGCCACCTGCATAGGAATAGCGTTTGAACATCTGGAAAGGTGTCGAGAAACCGGCAGCCCATCCGGTAGGATAATGTTCGTATGTGTCGGGGCCGCCCAATTTATCAAGGTATTTCATGTTCTCTGATAATGCGTCCGGGAATCCGTTGAAAAATTTATTTTCATTCACGGATCCATTGGGCGTGCCCTCGCCGGAAGCCCCGTTATCTGCAGCATAGATAACGATGGTATTATCAAGCTGACCCGTTTTTTCCAGATAATCGATTACCCGCCCAACCTGTACATCCGTATATTCTGAAAATGCAGCATACACTTCACAAAGCCCGGAGAACAGCTTTTTTTCATCCGCTGTAAGGGATTCCCATGGACGGACAAAATCACCCGGGTTGGCGATATTGGGAGGTAAAGGGTTAAAGGCAGTAAGGTCTGTACCTTTAGGCAGGATCCCTCTTTCAACCATTCTGGGAAGAACCCATTTACGGTAAGCATCATATCCATCGTCAAACTTCCCCTTGTATTTTGCAATATACTCCTGCGGCGCCTGGTGAGGAGCATGATTGGCTCCCGGGCAGTACCACATATAAAAAGGTTTTGAGGGGTTACTTGCCTTAAGGTCACTTATCATTGTGATAGCCTGGTCAGCCAGGTCTTTTGACAGATGATAGCCTTTTTCAGGACTGTATGGCGGTTCAATGAAACGATTGTCTTCAACCAGGTCGGGATACCATTGATTGGTCTCCCCTCCGAGAAATCCATAGAATCGGTCGAAGCCCATCTGAAGTGGCCATTGTTTGCGCTCTCCGCCGGGAGCGACATCCTGTTCAGGGACATTATGGTCTTTTCCCAGCCAGAAAGTAGCCCAGCCGTTGTCCTTTAAAATGTCGGCCAGCGTTGCACAATTCTGCGGAATGTAACCGCTTGCCCCAGGGAATCCGTTTGCTCCTTCGGTAATGGCAGCCATTCCATTTAAATGATGATTGCGTCCCGTAAGTAAAGTGGAGCGGGTCGGAGAACTGAGGGCACACGTATGCCACTGGGTATAAGTAAGCCCATTTGCAGCCAGCTTGTCTAAAGTTGGCATATTGATCCTGCCACCATAGGGCGACCAGGCGGCCAGCCCGGTGTCATCATACAGAATAAAAAGGATACTGGGCGCTCCGGCCGGCGGCTTGGCTGGAGTGAAGGGGCCCCAATCAGGAGTTGATTCCCTGACATCCAGTTTGATCACACCCTTGAAATCTTTGGGTGGAGCTGGTTTTTCGTATTGCTGGGTGTGTCCGCTAAATGGGACCAATGCCGACGCAATGCAAAGTGA
>SESA01001002.1_pt1 | contig 15808 bp, 17 predicted proteins | sample 3171451 | NCBI WGS metagenome assembly SESA01 (sample SAMN06051862, study PRJNA518727) | freshwater metagenome | biome: subpolar coniferous forest; feature: holomictic lake; material: water; isolation source: holomictic Lake 227, 8 m depth | place: Canada: near Kenora, Ontario | collected...
GTTCGGTACTGTTGGTACTAAAAAAGGAGGAGTGCGCCAAATCAATGACCCCGAGCTGAATGTCACTATAGTCAGAAATTTCTCTGGCCACCGCGTTTGGAATGATAATTGTTGCAACAACTTTGCGAAGCAAAGGCAATTAACGGGGTGGCATTGCAGATAATCATGCCGCCCCTCTGGATAACTGCGCGACTCCTTGTAACTCGCTTTCAACAATGGACTCGTCATAATCAAAAATGACAATCCCTTTTTGTGCCAGTATATCCATAAAGTGGAGCCGATTACATCCTGCCAAATCTGAAGCTTTTCCCAGCGAGAGTTTTTTCTCCTGAAAATAGGTTATGGCCGCCATGAGACGAATCTCTTGTGCCAGGTACTGAATCCCAATCTTGAGTGAAGCCAATAAATCCTGCGATACCTCAAACGTCATTGTTTCTGTCATCATCTCACTCCTTTACAAAAATCGTTCAAGCTATATTGAGGCCATTCTGTTTCTTGTTTCAAAGATAATCACTCCTCTCTGCTCCATCAAGAAAATTTGCATAGTGACAGGTATTCAGGATGAGATGACCTTTTTTCTCAGTGTAATAAATTGATGCCTGGCTGTTGTTTTTATCAGAAGGAATTGGTATGATAAAAGGTATGATAAAATTGTATGGAGTGAACACATGGGAAAAACAAAGATTGCAATAACGGTTGATGCTGAAGCCTTGATTAAGGTAGATCAGCTTGTGAGGAATAACGTTTTTTCAAATCGCAGCCAGGCAATACAAGAGGCGCTGTATGAAAAGATTGAACGTCTGGAGCATTCAAGACTTGCAGAAGAGTGCGCAAAACTTGATCCAGTTGAAGAGCAAAGAGTTGCAGAAGAGGGCATTGCCGGGGAGATAGAATCATGGCCGGAATATTGAGAGGGGAAATACGATGGGCCGACCTGAATCCAGCAAGAGGCAATGAACAATCCGGTCTTCGGCCTGTTCTGGTGCTCAGTCATGACGTTTTTAATGAACGATCAGGAACGGTTATTGCAACAGCCCTGACAAGTCAGCCTCAAAAAGCGGGTTTTCCGCTTACCTTGCTGATTGAATCAGCCGCTCTTCCGAAAAAATCATGGGTTAAAATCAGCCAGATACGAACACTGTCCGTTGAACGGATTGGTCAGAAAATCGGAACCATTTCTGCAGAGGAGATGATTCGTGTCGTGGAGGGGCTGAATGAAATTATTGGCCGATAGTCGGCTCGAAGGCTCACCAAGCTGCATTGACCTATCCAATTTCCCCTCCCAGAGTTTTACCATCTCTTCCTGCGAGATAACGTTACCCTTTTCAAGGTCTTCCAGACCTGCCTGAATGTCTGTTATCTGCCATTCTAACATTCTTTCTCCCAGCTTCATTTTGTATTTCAGGGTGCTTCGTTAAAATACCGATCAAGAGCAGAGTTATCAAGAGATGTTTTGAGAATTGCCCACAACACCAAGTTAAACATCAAGCCAGCGCAATATTGCTAAGCCAGGATTATCAGTCGGGCAAAATACAAGGGGATTGCCGGCTTTTTTGTATGTTCAGGAACAGGTTTTTCCACCCTTCTGCGATCGTTTTGTGGCACAGGAGTGGTAAACCATTATAAAACAGAGTGCTTCTATAAATATCAATCCTTTACCTGCCGTGGCTGACAAGATAACTACTCGAAGCGAGGACTATTCCCAATGGTATATTGACCTTGTGCGTTCGGCGAAACTTGCCGATTATTCCGATGTCCGGGGTTGCATGGTGATCCGTCCAAACGGTTATGCAATCTGGGAAAAAATGCAGGCCGCCCTTGACCGGATGTTCAAGGAGACTGGCCATGTGAATGCCTATTTCCCGCTCTTCATTCCTGAAAGTTTCATAGCCAAGGAGGCTGAACATATCGAGGGCTTTGCTCCTGAGTGCGCTGTTGTGACCCACGGTGGCGGTGAGGAGCTGGCTGAAAAGCTCTATGTCCGGCCAACCTCGGAGACCATTATCTGGGCCTCTTATAAAAAGTGGATTCAGTCTTACCGCGACCTGCCGATTCTGATCAACCAGTGGGCCAATGTGGTTCGGTGGGAGATGAGAACCCGCCTTTTTTTGAGAACAACTGAGTTTCTCTGGCAGGAGGGTCATACCGCCCATGCCACTCCTGAAGAGTCGCAGGAGGAGGTGATTCGCATGATCAACGTCTACAAGACTTTTGCTGAAGAATATATGGCGATGCCGGTCATCATGGGCCGAAAAACGAATAGCGAAAAGTTTGCCGGTGCAGAGGAGACATACTGTATTGAAGCGATGATGCAGGACACCAAAGCACTGCAGGCTGGAACCTCCCACAACCTCGGCCAGAATTTCGCCAAAGCGTTTGACTGCCAGTTCCAGACAAAAGAGGGAAAGCTTGACTATGTATGGGCAACAAGCTGGGGTGTATCGACAAGGCTGATCGGCGCAATTATCATGGCCCATTCGGATGACCGTGGTCTGGTGCTGCCGCCAAAACTTGCCTCACGCCAGGTTGTCATCATCCCTATTCTCAGGGGTGACAAGACGGCGGTCATTGAAAAGGCAGAGTCAATTGCTGACTCTCTGAAAAAAAGCGGCATACCGGCATTTGTGGACAGCAGCGAACAGAACTCTCCAGGCTGGAAGTTTGCCGAGTATGAACTGCAGGGCATTCCGATCCGCATCGAACTCGGGCCAAGGGATATCGAAAAAAATATCTGCATTGCCGCTCGACGCGATACACTTGAAAAAACCGAACTGGCGCTTGACGAGACACTGCCAGTGACAATCAGCGAAATCCTGAACGCCATCCAGCAGGATATGTACCAGAAAGCGTTACAGTTCCGAAATGACAACACCTTCGAAGTGCAAAGTTATACGGAGTTCAAAGAGATGGTTGAAAAGGGATTTGTCATCGCCCACTGGGACGGAACGGCAGAAACTGAAGCCAAAATCAAGGAAGAGACCAAAGCCACCATCAGGGTTCTTCCCGAAGAGGCCGACTATATCTCAAAGTACCGCATCGACGAACCTGGCATTTGCATCTATTCAGGAAAACCTGCCGCACAAAAAGCGGTCTTTGCAAAGGCTTACTAATTCTCTCTCTCCAATTGAGACATTCGCTCTCCCCCGCTCTGTAGAAAGAAGAGGCGGGGGAAAACGGATAGCAATCAATCATGCCTCTTTGAAAAACTCTTTCAGACCTTCATCGGTTGGTTTCATGGTCTTGTCGCCCTTGTTCCAGTTTGCAGGGCAAACCTCACCAAACTCTTCGGTAAACTGAAGAGCATCAACCAGACGCAACACTTCATCGACATTGCGGCCAAGACCGAGATCATTGATAACCTGGTGACGCACAACACCCTCTTTATCAATCAGGAACAACCCTCTCAGCGATATTCCCGCGCCTTCAAGCAGTACATCATAATCGGCAGACACGGTCTTGTTGATATCGGAAAGAAGCGTATAGGTCACACCCTCTATACCACCACGATTTTTAGGAGTACGAAGCCATGCGAAATGGGAGAACTTGGAATCCACTGAACAACCGAGCAGTTCTACATTTCTCTTCTTGAACTCTTCAAGCTTCTCCTGAAAAGCGTGCAACTCGGTAGGACAGACAAAGGTGAAATCAAGCGGATAGAAAAACAGCACCACATACTTGCCCTTGAAATCAGCAAGTTTGCACGAATCAACAAACTGCGAACCGCCAACAACAGCGGCAACATCAAAATCCGGCGCCTTGCGGCCGACTAACACACCCATGGAATTCTCCTGTTATGAATGGACATTAAGAAAATGTTATAAATAAGACATATTTAGTCCATTATAAACAATTCCCCGATTATTCGCAACAATAAAAAGGAAGTGACACACTTTGCACGACACTGCCTTTTCCCCTGCCCAATACATCAAGTCATGAAGTCTGACCAGAAGCATCGCAACGAGCGTAAAGCACTAAACCAGGACATTTTTGGCATTTGCATAGAACTTCTTTCTTTCTTCCATACCGTTATAGCCGCCATTGATGGCGATGCTGATAAACTCAACCGGCGATACTTCGATCAGGTTTCCTCTGTATTTTTTCTTCAGAACATCACTATCTGCGTGGTTGGCAATGTCATTGAGACCTCTTGTCTTCCAGTACTCGCAGGCGCTCCATACAGCGTATTGAGGCTGTTCAAGCAGCTCGGGAGTGTTGATGAAAAGATCCCTGTGTCCCTCCTTGATACCGAGTTGAAGGTAGTTCGACCGTCCGGTGGTCTGGAAGATACCGCGCCCCTTGAATTTGACTCCATCTCCGGGTCGGGTGTTGCCAAGATCTGCCCGACCTTCGTATGCTTTGCCTGAGGCATACTCCTCCAACGTCTTGAAGTGATCGGTTTCATGGCAGCTTTGAGCCAGAAAATGAGCATACTCCTGTGGAGTGTCGATTTCATAAGCAGGACATGTTTTGTTCAGCCACTCTACAAGCTCAGGCATTATTTTTGTTGATACACCAGCAATAGCAATGAGATGTTCAACCTCAATTATAAATGGCATTGGCTGCTCCTGTGAAAAGGTTTGTGATTCATTTCAAACAAAATATTGAGTGGCGAACGATTACTGCATTGGCTGCCGAACAATGGTTTTCCATTTCGACGGGTCGGCTTTGCGAATATCGCTCAGATAAATTTCATGATGTTTTCCGATTCTCTGGCCTTTTGAGTCAATGAAGCGATGAACCTTCTCGATGGTCGGGCCCTCTTCGGAGAAGGGGCCGATATGCATGATTTGGGCGCATTTGCCTTCCGGAAAGGACTCAAACCTCATTTTTGAGATTGCAGCCGGATTCTTTTTCTTTTTCACCTCTTCGATAGCCTGGCCAATCATTTCCTGCGTAATAAACGAGGGCTGCATAATCATCGCCGTCCACTTCCAGTTGGATTTGTCGTCGCCAGAGAAGGTCGTCATATCATCAGCCCACCAGAGGCTTTCCAGCGGCATGACTCCGTAATCAATTGCCATAGCTCCCTTCTTGAGCATGAATTTCAAGGTATAGGCAACTGAAAACAAAGCTTCAATGGCATCAGCATAAGAGCGAGAAGTATTTGGATCTCCCTCACCATCCACCATCAGAAAATTCATGGTTGGGACATCAACCTCGGCAACCTCTTGGGCTGATGGCTGGTAGAACTGCCTGAGTTCTTTCTTGAGATCGATTTTTTCCATAACGACGAATGATAAATTATCAAAGTCAACAGAGAGTCTGATAAAGTCAGAAATGCCTCCACCTCTTATTCTCCCGACTACACCACTCCAAGATATCAGGATAAGATTGATCTATTTTTTTTATAAAACCAGAATACAACACATGTATACAAATAATGATCCCCAAGCAGGAGATGAACCAGACGATTGGCAACTCATTTTGTAAATTATTACACGAAAATAATTTCTCTATATGCATCAACGAGAAATCCAATACCACATTAGAATTATCGTAAAAACACTTCCATGCACCTATAGTAGCGACAAATGACAAAAGACAACTTGCTAATGGCGCAATTTTATCCCGATTATCCCCGGAACTTTTCTCCCAGGCTTTTTCACTGTCTCCTGAACCAGCTTTATTATTTTTCCCAAGAAACGCCCCTATCTTTTTAATACTCGAATCAGCCGCATTTATATACAAGTCATAACCAATTACAATAACAGGAATAAGAAAAAACACACCGTTAGCAGTAACATTACCTATTTTGAGAGATCCCAATCCAAACAACCCTGTAATAAATGCCAGTTTACTGAAAATATATTTTGCCCGTTCAGCCTGGGTTTTCAGCTTTTCTTTATGAAGATGTTTAAGAAACTCCTTGTCAAGTGCTTGCTGAAAAGCCTTATCATCTTCTTTCATGGCATTTTCCTGTTTCAATAAATTTCAGTGGTCAATATGACAACTGCCTCAGCGTATCAGCCGTATTCTGGAGCAGTTGCTCTTCACTTGGTCTGCGCCGAGAACCACACTTCAAGGCTGCCTGGCTTAACCTTGAATCTGGTCACATTTTTTGTCGATGCATCAAGCATCCCGTTTTTTCGGAGAAATGCAGCGATAGTTTCTGCCGCAGCTTTGTCCTCAGCATTAAAGTAGCGTACCTCTGAACTCTTTGGAGGTTCCACCTTCCCCTCCATGTTTTCAACTCCCGGAACGACAAATCCGAGCTGTTTCAGGGCAGAAACAATCTCCTCAGCCTTTTGCTGCTGCGTTTTTGAGGCAATCTGGACATATACCCGCGCCGGAATTCTGGTGAGAGCAGTTGAGGCTTCTTCTTTCGCCGCAGCATTTCCTGATTGCTTGATCTCTTCCACTATCGCTCTGCCAGCAGGGTCTTCTTTTATTTTAATAATCTTTGCTGCCAGTTCCCCATAGCCCAGGGCAGTAAAGGAGGCATAGGCAAACTCACGATCATACTCTTTCTCAGAAACGAGTAGAGGATGAAAATTCTGCAGGAGATTAAGCTCGTTCAGTTGCAGTTGTCTGAAGTTGTAGACCTGCGTGAAAACAGCACCCACACCTGCAACTGCAAGACCAAGAATGAGCGGAGTGAGAGTCGCCACAACTTCGTACCACGGTTTTTTCTTCGATGCTTCACTGTCCATGATGGAGTTTCTCAATGCTCTATGAATGATGCACAACGCGCCGTAAAACAAAAAGTGACAAAATCAGCAGGGAATGCCAGATTTTTTTTGCTTGAATACACTCTCCTTCAAGGAATAATAACGAACTACTTTCAAAAAAATAAAATTTATGCTTTCAGCATCAATCTATCGGGGTCAACAGAACAACCCGAAGCATTGATGCCTTTTAAGATTCCGCGCTTCGCCAATTTCACTCTTTATGCTTATCTTGCGAAATAGAAGTCTGTTCCCACTTCACTTCACAATCATGCACTCTTACTTCAATTTTCAGGAGCACCGCACCAGTTACCGGCAGGAAATAGTGGCTGGTATCACTACTTTTTTTACCCTCTCCTATATCATTGTTGTTAACCCGGCGATCCTTGCCGCTGCGGGTATTCCGAAAGGGGCCTCAATGACGGCAACCATCCTCACCTCGATATTCGGCACCCTGCTGATGGGCGTGTATGCCAAACGCCCCTTTGCAGTAGCGCCCTACATGGGGGAAAATGCCTTTATTGCCTACACCGTTGTTCAGACGCTTGGCTATTCATGGCAGACGGCTATGGCGGCTATCTTTATCAGCGGCGTTCTTTTCACCTTTATTACGCTCGGAGGGCTGCGCCAATGGCTGGCAAAAGCTATTCCGGGTTCGCTCAAACACAGCTTTTCGGTCGGCATCGGTCTCTTCCTCGCTTTTCTCGGACTGAACGACATGGGGCTCATCACGCTTGGCGTACCGGGTGCGCCGGTACAACTGGCCAATATCGCCAAACTCCCGGTTCTCTTGAGCCTCGGAGGTCTGCTCCTTACCGCCGTTCTCCTGATCCAGCGGGTGACCGGCGCCATTCTTGCCGGAATGGTAGTCACCACAGCAGCTTTTCTGATGACTGGTCTGGTGCCCATTCCTTCAAGCGTTTTCAGTATGCCACCTTCGATTGAGCCGATCTTCATGAAAATAGATGTACAGGGCGCATTGACCTGGGGGTTTGCCGGTGTCATTACCAGTGTGCTCGTTATGGATTTTGTCGATACGATGGGCACCCTTTTTGGTTTGTCGTCGCGGGCCAACCTGCTCGATGATGAGGATAACCTGCCGGAAATTGAAAAACCGATGCTGGTCGATGCGCTTTCAACCATTGCAGCCTCACTTTTTGGAACAACAACGGCTGGAGTTTATATCGAGTCGGCTGCCGGTATTGAACAAGGCGGAAAAACAGGATTTACCGCTCTTGTCGTGGCAGCTCTCTTTGCCCTTGCCCTCTTTTTCTCACCCGTTCTTACCATCGTTCCACCTTACGCTTACGGCCCAGCACTGGTCGTTGTCGGCATGTTCATGATGCAGTCAGTCACAAAATTCGATTTTCAGGACTACAGCGAACTTCTGCCAGCTTTTCTGACCATTGTACTGATGATCTTCACCTTCAATATCGGCGTTGGTATCACAGCAGGTTTTATTGCCTATGTTATCCTGAAGCTTTTTACCGGAAAAGTGAGGGAGGTTCGCGCTGGCATGTGGATACTTGCCCTGCTTTCATTTACCTTTTATCTTTTCTACCCTTACCATTAAATCTTGAAGAAACGATGCTGAACGCGAAACTGCGAATAGCCCAAATCGATTGCACGCTGGCCAATTTCGATGAGAATCTTGCACGACACTGTACCCTTGCAGAAGAGGCTATCAGGGAGGGCGCCGATGCCATTGCATTCCCGGAGCTTTCACTGACAGGCTACAATGTGCAGGATGCTGCACAGGATATTGCGATGCATATCGAAGACCGCAGGTTCGATCCTTTGCGTGAGCTTAGCCGTAAAATCTGCATCATCTGCGGAGGCATAGAGTTGAGCGATGACTACGGCGTCTATAACTCGGCATTGATGTTTGAGGAGGGAGTTGGAAAGAGCATTCACCGCAAAATCTACCTGCCTACCTATGGCATGTTCGAAGAGCTGCGCTACTTTTCAGCCGGTCAGCAGATCCAGGCTGTAACATCCAAAAGGCTTGGCAGAATCGGGGTGGCAATCTGCGAGGATTTCTGGCATGTCTCGGTCCCCTACCTTTTGGCACACCAGGGTGCCAAGCTGCTTTTTGTCCTCATGTCGAGCCCTTTGCGCATGTCGCCCGGAGCGGGAAACCCGGCAATTGTAACCCAGTGGCAGACAATCGCCTCTACCTACTCGTTTCTTTTCAGCAGCTACGTGGCATGCGTCAACCGTGTTGGCAATGAAGACAGTTTCACCTACTGGGGCAACTCCTCTCTCAACGGACCTGACGGAACTGTACTCTCTTCTGCTCCGCTGTTTGAGCAGCATGTGATGGATGCCATGCTCGATGTAACGGAGGTCAAACGTGCCCGCCTGCACTCCTCCCATTTTCTCGACGAAGATCTCCGGCTTATCAGTGGTGAACTCATTGAGATCATTGCGCAGGGACGACGGGGGAAAGCATGAACCTTCCTGTTTTGGGAAGCATTAAAACTGATATTACCTCTGCTTTTATTCTGAATTGAGATGACCCTAAAGCAAAACATACCCTCAAGGAGATGACACAATGGCTAAAACGACAACAAAAAAGTCATGGACGGTAATGGTCTATATGGCCGGTGACAACAATCTTGATCCGGAAGGTTCAATAGATTTGATGGAGATGAAAAAGGTTGGTTCCACCGACAGCCTTAACATCGTTGCCCAGTTTGACCGCGCTGCCGGGCATGTAGCAAGACGTTATTACCTGAAAAAGGGTGGCATCGTCACAAGCGACGCTGTGGCTTCTCTTGGTGCAGTCAATACCGGTGACCCGAAAAGTCTTGAAGAGTTTATACAGTGGGGGTTCAACAACTATCCTGCAAATCACTATTTACTTGTGCTCTGGAACCATGGGCAGGGGTGGGATGACACGGATGTTTACGCTGATGAGCGTTATCGCCATCTGCGTCGTCTTGCCAGCGGGCGAAGCAGGCACTCGTTTTTTCATACCTCCACTCGCAAAGTTCTGGAAAAGGCTATCAGCAGCCAGGAGTCCCGTGCGATTCTGCTCGACGACAATGCAAAGGACTTTCTGGACAACCAGGAGATGAAAAAGGTGCTTACTGGCACGGCGAAGTTGCTCGGCAGGAAACTCGATATTCTTGGAATGGATGCCTGCCTGATGAGCATGGCCGAAGTGGGCTATCAGATCTCGGACAGTACAGAATTTACGGCAGGTTCTGAGCAAACAGAACCGGGAAGTGGCTGGCCGTACAACACAATTCTGGCTGAACTTTCCAGGAAACCTGAAATGACCCCAAAAGATCTGAGCACCCTCATTGTTGACAAATATCTCGCTTCGTACTCCGATAAAGATACAGTTACGTTCTCTGCCTGCGACCTCTCCAAAGCGGACTCCCTTGCCACTGCTGTTGCCGGACTTGCTCAAGCACTCAAGGCGAGCCTGAAGGATGTTGCTTCACAACAGCTTATCCAGGGGGTTCGCAACAAGGTTCAATCTTATGATGTTCCGGATAATATCGATCTGGTTGATTTTTGCTCGTTACTTGCAAAAACCGAAGCGTACCCTGCTATAAAGAGCGCCTGCCAGAATGTCATCAAGGAAGTACAGAGCAGCTATGTCATCAAGCAGGGGTACAAAAACAAGGCGATGAAAAACTCCAACGGAGTGGCAATTTATTTCCCGCTTCTTTCGGTCTCCCCTTTATACAAAAAGCTGGCGTTCAGTAAAAAAACCGGTTGGGACAGCTTCATCAAAGCTTATCTCGATGCTATAAAAAATCGTTGAAGTATAAGAGAGAAGGCTTCATTACGAAGCAGAATGGATGCCAAAAAATGTGTAAACAGGGTTTGCTGAACATTCGGCAAACCCTGTCAGAAAATGAAGATTCACTCACTGTTCCATCGAAAAACCAGGTGGGGTGAGGCTTTTGCGGTAAGCTTCCGGCAAGGTGTTCATGGCTGCCTGAGCTTCATCCTCTCGCTCGAAGAGCCCGAATACAGCGGAACCGCTTCCTGAGAGAGATGCAAACAAACTTCCCGATTCAAGCAAGGCGGACTTGACGGCACGAACAGCAGGAAAATGATCGAACACGGCAGGCTCGAAATCATTCTCAAAGGCCGGAAGGCCATCCTTGTTTCCGGAAAGACAAAGAGCTGATACAAGTTTTTTCAGGTCGGGAAGTGCACGTTCAAAGTGAGGATAGAAATTTCTGTATGCCCAGACCGTTGAGATGTGCTCTTCCGGAAATACCGTCACAACATAATAAGGGAGGGTAAAGCCCAGATCATCAAGATCATCTCCAATACCTCTCGCGTATGCAAGCCCCTTCATTTCAAGAAAATATGGTACATCGGCGCCGAGTTTCACCGCCAGAGCATGCAGTTCGCCGGAAGAGACGTTGATCTGCCAGAGTTCGTTGAGCACCCTGAGCACTGTTGCTGCGTCGCTGCTTCCACCTCCAAGCCCAGCCCCGAAAGGAACCTGCTTTTGCAATGTCATGGTAATCCCCCTCTGGCATCCGGCAAACTGCTGGAGGGATTTTGCCGCCTTGATGCAGAGGTTGTTGTCGTCAACTGGCAAGTCAAGGTTGGAACAACTCATGGAAATCACATCCGATTCACTGAATTCGATTGAGTCATACCAGTTGATTGGAGCAAAAACAGTCTCGAGCGTATGATAGCCATCACTGCGTTTGCTGGTGATCAGCAGACCGAGATTGATTTTGGCAAAAGATTTTACAGAGAAGGGAAGCATAGAATGCAATTGATTTTATATGAAAATATTTGGCATATTCAACCATTGAATAGTCCCCAGGGAAACGCTGAAAAAGAATAAACCGCACATCAATGATTGCTGAGAATACGATTTTCCTTTTTCGTAAAAGCATTACGTCACTGTGCGTTGCGCTTTCTGTCATAATCTGCTTCCCGATGGTTCTCCATGCTGCCGTTGAGCACTCTTATGCACAGGAGATACGGCAGTACGTGGCAGAAGATAAGGTTTATTTGTTAGAAAATATCCGCCAAAAAGTCACCATCCCTTCCGAAAAAACAGTCGTTGAAGCGCTGCTTTCCGAAGATGGACCGCAGGCACTCTCTCTCTACCGTAAACAGTTGATGCAATATCCCGATCCTCAGCTCGATCAGCTCAGCACCTCACGGATAGCCGCTTACACCAAGGCGCTCGAAAGCAATGCCCCACCACCGAAACTTTCTGTTGCAGCTCCTGCTGCGGCAAAACCACACGTATCAGATTTGTTTGACAGCTCGAAACACTCTGTCAAGCCTCTTGCAAAGTCCCCGTCACCCTCGCCGGTGACTCCAAAACCGGTAAAGAAAATAGCCGGGCAAGAGAGTTTTACCCTGCAGTTTGGCAGTTTTGAAAACCGTCAGAATGCGGAAACACTTGCCAAAAAAATCTCTCCGCATGCCCCTGTTGAAATTGTCCCGCAGGGCGAGCGATATAAAGTGCTTCTGAAAAAAAACTTTGCCTCTAAAAAGGATGCGGCGGCGGAAGCCAAAGAGCTGTCATTCGACACCATTGTAGTTCCGGCCAATTAATTGCACCATGTTTTGAATCGAAGGCAGAAAGACCTGATGAAACGAGAGACTACCATCATCGGACAATCGCTCCTGATCTCACAGCTCAAACAGCTTGCACTCCAGGTTGCCGAGACTGAGATTACAGTACTGATCATCGGAGAGACAGGATCAGGCAAGGAGGTGCTGGCCCGCTTTATCCATGCCCACAGCCAGAGATCCGACAAAAGCTTCATTCCCGTCAATTGCGGCGCGATTCCTGCAGGCATTCTTGAATCCGAACTTTTCGGTCATGAAAAAGGAGCCTTTACTGGCGCTGTGCAAAGCAGGAAAGGGTACTTTGAAAGTGCAGACAAGGGTACTATTTTTCTTGATGAAATCGGCGAAATGCCTCTTGAGACACAAGTAAAATTTCTCAGGGTAATTGAAACCGGGGAATTTCAAAGGGTCGGTTCATCGGAAACAATCTATTCCGATGCCCGCATCATTGCCGCCACCAACAAAAACATGTACCAGGCTGTAGCTGAAAAAAACTTCCGGGAAGATCTCTTCTACCGCCTGCGAAGTGTTGAACTCCAGATCCCGCCTCTCAGGGAAAGAGGGCGTGACATTCTGCTGCTGGCTGAAACTTTTGTTCATGAATTTGAACGCAAGCACACCATCTCCTTTGAAGGATTCAGCCCGGATGCAGCGGAAATGCTGATGCGCTATCCGTGGCCAGGCAATGTCAGAGAACTCAGAAATCTTATAGAGTCGCTGCTTGTGCTCGAAAAAGGAAAATACATTACCCCTGAAATCCTTGAAAAACATCTGGTACAACGTAACCGCTACAAAAGCCTCGTTCATGATCCGTCAAAATCCGAAAAAAACGAACTTCAGGTCATCTACAGCAGCATTATCCAGCTTCGCCAGGAAATAAGCGATATCCGTCAACTTCTTCAGCTTCTTATTCAAACAAGACCTCTCAACCCTCTGCTGCTTCCCAACTCTGCAGTACCCGTTCCTCCTCTAACTGCCAACCTGATACCTGTTTCAACAGAAGAGAGCAAGATCAGGGAACCTGAAGCGCTGCACTCACTGGACGACATAGAAAAAGAATCCATTGCCAACGCGCTTGAAACATTCAATGGAAACAAACGCAAAACCGCAAAGGCGCTCGGCATAACCGAACGAACCCTCTACCGAAAAATCAAGAGTTACGGACTATAAGAACACTCTCGCATTTTTTGCTATCATCACATTTGTAATTTTTTATTACGAAAACTTCACTTTTCAACCAGAAAGGTTCGATTTCTGACAAAAATTACCAAACTTGGTGTTCAAATGAAACAAAAACCTGATAAGTATCAAAAAAACCCTCTAAAAAAACTTCAAAACAGCTCATTTGAATAAAAAAAAAGAAAAGATTTTGTGGGTGCTTGGGAATTGAAACAATTGTTAATACATTAAAGTATAAAGTCAACGATATATAGATGATGTTGCTCAGTAATAGTCACTGCATCACTTTCAATATCTATGTGTTGAACGAAAGGGTGCACTGATATCATCTTATTACGTATCAGCTTTACCCGCTAAACAGGAACTTCGTTTTACTTGAAATTATTTGACCATAACTGGTTTCAAATAAAAAGATCATATCAAGGGTTGCCTATGATCTTGTTCATGACAACAGTCAATATCAGATAATTGTCCTGAATACAAAAAGCATCAACTTTCTTCAGTGATGGCAGCTCATGACTTTCTTTTTGAGATTCATAATTCATAAACATTAACGCCTTACTGATCTGGATATATGAATATAATTCCATTATAATGCCTTGCCCTGCCATTGTGTTTTTTAAGTCTATTTTAACTGAATTTTAAGCATTTCTTAAGCTTTTTAAATACGGGGGGATAAGCCACCCGTAATTTCGAAAGATTCGACATTCTTGTCCCTAATAATATCACCTGGTTTGATATGGATATATGAACATAATTCCATTATAACGCCTTGCCCTGTGGTTGTGTTTTTTAAGTCTATTTTAACTGAATTTTAAGCATTTCTTAAGCTTTTTAAATACGGGGCGCAAGCCACCCGTAATTTTGAAAGATTCGTCACTCTTAGCCCAACAATATCACACTGTTTGATATGGATATATGAACATAATTCCATTATAACGTCTTGCCCTGTGATTGTGTTTTTTAAGTCTATTTTAATTGAATTTTAAGTATCCTTTAAGCTTTTAAACAAGGAAATAAATTGCCAAAAATCACCTGTACCTTGTAATTGTCTTCAAGAGACAATGTGCATAAACCTCCTTCAGTGATGACAACTCATCACTTTTTTTGAGATTCATCATTCTTTACGAAACAATAACGCCTGGCTGATCTGGATATATGAACATAATTCCATTATAACACCTTGTCCAGTAGTTGTAATTTTTAAGCTAATTTAAAGTTTATAAAACGAAAAAACCAATGTCCCTTTTAATTCTCTTTTAAATGCATCGAATCATCCCATCTTTTTAACAAAAAAACCATACAAAGCCATGACTATTTCAATCAGCGGAAAACAGAATGAAAACGACAATAACTCAAAAAAAATTGAAACTCCGTCGCCGACTTCAGACAGCAACAACGGCAAAAACAACTACACAAATGATGACAACAAGAGTAGCAAATCCGACAATCACGATGAGCATAATGAAAATGATCATCACGGAGCCGATGAGCACTCAGATGACAGTATCATTACAGGAAACACAACAGCAAGCCTGATCGAAAGCAACTCCCTGCTTACTGCAAAAGGGACTTTGACAATCATCAGCCATGATGACCCCACTTCCTTTATCGCCAAATCGTTAGTTGCAGGAAGCAACAACTATGGCACATTCAGCTTAACAAAAGCAGGTGTCTGGAGCTACACAACCAACTCCGCCCACAACGAATTTGTGAGTGGCAAAACTTATACAGACAGTTTCACAGCAAAAACCACTGATGGAACTGAGCAAGTTATCACCGTCACCATCACTGGTACAAACGATGCTGCTGTCATAACAGGCAAAACCTCAGCCACACTTGTTGAAACCAACAGCGCCTTAACCACTACCGGGACTCTGGCCGCAACCGACGTCGACAGTCCAAACACTTTTGTCGCGCAGACAAATGTTTCTGGAACAAACGGATACGGCATTTTCAGTATCGGAACCAACGGCGTATGGAGTTACACCACCAACTCTGCCCACAACGAATTTGTGAGTGGCAAAACTTATACAGACAGTTTCACAGCAAAAACCACTGATGGAACTGAGCAAGTTATCACCGTCACCATCACTGGTACAAACGATGCTGCTGTCATAACAGGCAAAACCTCAGCCACACTTGTTGAAACCAACAGCGCCTTAACCACTACCGGGACTCTGGCCGCAACCGACGTCGACAGTCCAAACACTTTTGTCGCGCAGACAAATGTTTCTGGAACAAACGGATACGGCATTTTCAGTATCGGAACCAACGGCGTATGGAGTTACACCACCAACTCTGCCCACAACGAATTTGTGAGTGGCAAAACTTATACAGACAGTTTTACAGCAAAAACTGCTGATGGTACCAAGCAGATCGTCACCATCACT
>SESA01001003.1_pt1 | contig 15794 bp, 9 predicted proteins | sample 3171451 | NCBI WGS metagenome assembly SESA01 (sample SAMN06051862, study PRJNA518727) | freshwater metagenome | biome: subpolar coniferous forest; feature: holomictic lake; material: water; isolation source: holomictic Lake 227, 8 m depth | place: Canada: near Kenora, Ontario | collected 2013-06-25...
ACCCAAACGATGTAACCGATTATCCCTATGATGCTCGTGTTGCCCGGAATGGTTGCATCCTTATCAACACCCCGCCTGTTCTCACTATTTATAACCCGGCTGTAAATACATACAAGCATTATACAAATCGTCTTCCATACGATGGTTCGGTCAAGGATAACAGGATCCCCCTGCTCGAAGACCGTGAAGGACTGGTGTGGATTGGTTCCACAAAAGGGTTGACTTGTTTTGACCCACTTACGGAAAAGTTCACCTACTTCAACCACATGGTCAACGATCCCAACTCGATCAGCGACAATACGATTACCGCTTTGTATGAAGATGGTGCGGGTTACATCTGGATAGGTACCACATCAGGACTGAACCGCTTAGACAAGAAAACCCATTCAATTCAAAAATTTTACAGAGATTCCCGTGACCCCCGGTCGTTAAGCAACAATTTTATCCGTGCCATTACAGAAGATTCTTCAGGGTTTTTATGGATCGGTACAGAAGGTGGGGGGCTTAACCGTGCTACAAGGTTGCCGGATGGTAAACTCAGCATGGAAAATTTCACGAGTGAACACCATGGCCTGGGACATAATATCATACTGGCATTGTCGATAGACAAATCGCACAACCTCTGGATTGGAACACTGCAAGGGCTCACCAAGACCGATCTTAAACCACGCAAATTTCACCTGTACCGCAGGGATAACACTCCCTTTTCGACAAACCTGCTGGGAAATGTAATAGCTTCAATTTACAAAGATGACAAAGGGTTGATCTGGGTAGGCAACTGGGGACAGGGACTCAATGTGATAAACCGATCTACCGGTCAGGTTGACCATTTTTCCACCCAGCTATGGGGGAAACAGCACATCTCCGACGATTTCGTCCATGTGATATTCGCTGATGCCCGGAATAATATCTGGATCGGTACCCGTGATGGAATATGGGTTTACGACAGGATAAAAAGCAGTTTCATCCGGTTAAGGGAGTTTTTCAGGAATAATAGCCTGCCGGAGTTCCATGGTGTCAGAATCTATACCATCATCCGTGGCTGGGACGACAATTATTGGATAGGAACACAAAACGGATTGTACCGGATTAAAACAGACCAATCATCGATGGAAGTTTTCAAAGAGGAGGCATCGGGCAACCACCGCATAAGCGGGAACCTGGTCTATTCATTGATGGAGGATCGCGACGGACTTCTCTGGATTGCCACACTCAGCGGGCTGGATGTTTATGATTTGGGTACCGGAAAAATGAGGCATTTCAAAAAAAACAATACACCAAACTCACTTTGCGATAATTTTGTCATCAGCTTATGCGAAGACCACAACGGTGATATCTGGATTGGAACCGGATCATATGTCAACAAGTTTGTTAAGCATGATTCAACCTTCACTTACTTTGCCCAGGCAAACGGTCTGCCAAACAATCGCATTTTTGAGATACTCCGGGATAATCGAAGGAATCTGTGGTTTGCTACCGGCGGAGGCCTTTGCCGGCTCGACACGATCGCAGGCCGCTTCAGAACCTTTTCGGTGGAAGAGGGGCTGCAGAGTTTGGAATTCAACCTGAGGGCATGCTGTAAAAGCAGCGATGGCGAGATTTTTTTCGGCGGGATGAATGGGTTTAACTCGTTTTACCCCGATTCTCTAAGGGATAATCCCTACATCCCCGAAATCGTCTTTACATCCTTTTACAAAACCACACAAGCCGATAAAGAATACATCGATGTAGAAAACGCCGGCGAAGTGGTACTGAGTTACGACGACCATACCTTTACCATTGAATTTGCAGCTCTGGAATTCACCAACCCCGAAAAAAACCGTTACGCTTACATGCTCGAAGGGGTTTCAGGCGACTGGATCGAAACCGGTAACCGGAGGTTCGTACCATTTTCAAACCTTCCTCCCGGAGAATATATATTCAGGGTTAAGGGCTCAAACAACGACGGTATCTGGAATGTGTCGGGACCCAGCCTGAAAATTATTATAAAACCGCCCTGGTGGCGAAGCACCGGGGCCTGGACAACCTACCTGATCATTCTGGTCGGAACGATTATGCTCTATATCAGGATGCGTGAGCGGAAACTCATTCGCGAACGGGATATTCTTGAGAAGAAAGTTCATCTCCGCACATTGCAAATCGAAGAACAGAATGCCCAGATATTGCAAAAAAACGAGGAACTGAGTGAACTAAACACAGCACTTTCGGCCCTCAATACCACCAAGGATAAGTTCTTTTCCATCATTGCCCATGACCTTCGGAATCCATTCAACACAATCCTGGGACTGTCGGAAATCATGCTTGGTAACATCGGCATGGCGGAGCCGGAAAAGATCCGCAAATGGGTTATCGATATTCGTGATACTTCGAAGCACACGTTCGACTTGCTCCAGAACCTGCTGATCTGGGCAAGGTCACAAACCGGTGCGCTCGATTTCCAGCCGGTTTCATTCGATTTGTCGGAACGGATCAGTGAAAACATTGAAATCGTGAAAAGTCAGGCGGAGAAAAAGAATATTGAATTGTCTTACTCTCAGACTGTTCCGATCCTGGTGACTGGCGACACACGCATGATTGACACCGTTTTGCGAAACCTCCTTACCAATGCCATCAAATTTACGCAGCAAAATGGGAGTGTTTCTGTTACTGTACAAGAGCATGACGACAACTTTGAGGTAATGGTCAGCGACACCGGTATCGGAATTGCTCAGGAAAACATTTCCAGAATTTTCCTTCTCGATAACAAATATGCACGAAAAGGTACGGAAAAGGAACGGGGTTCAGGCCTGGGACTGATTCTTTGCCGTGAGTTCGTTGAGAAGCATAATGGAACCATCCGGGTGGAAAGTGAACCTGGCAAAGGCAGCAACTTTATTTTTACCATTGTTAAAGGTTCAACTTAACCAGCCTCCATTTCACAGATTGCCCTTCATCCTTATTCAGAAAATAAGCAACCCCCTTATAAATCAGGATTTTTTCAGGAAAGGGAAACGGAAGTTCAAACTTCGTTGTCAAATTTCCGGTTTTCAGGTCAATTTTTTTAATTTGTACAATTCCATTTTTCTGGAAGGTAGTATAGGCATTCCGGTAATATTCATCAACCAGTATTTTACCACGCCATTTCCATTCGCTAACAGGAACAATGGTGTTGACTACGGTTGCCAACAGGTTGTCGTCATTCTCCTTATGGAAAGAGATCGGAATTGAACTGTACACCTTCCCCTTTGGATCCATCAGTTCGATCACATCCTCTGAAAAGTTAAACACGGCCATGTTGTTTTCTCCCAGTTTCACCAGCGGTGCATTGATTTTCCTGTAGTTGAAATATCTATGTGCATGAAGGTCATCGGCCTCAAAAGTAGGTTTCCTGAGATTTTCCGATCCCCGTATTGTAGATACGGTTTTTCCCAGATTCTCGTTCCACTGGCTGTAAAACTTTAAATCGCCGTAATATTTGTCCCTGGTGGTTTCTCCCGATAAAAACCGGATATACTCTTTATTGTGTTCCTTATCATAATACCCGATTCTTGCACCAAAACCATCGGGGGTGAATTCCTGGAAATAACAACGGTCGCCTGATGTAAACAGAAATGGCAGCGCTATCATGCGCAACGAATCAAATGATATTTTGTAAATAAACCCGAAATGTTTCAGACGATCGTTGTAAAAGCATTGAAAGGCATTTCCTTTCGTAGAAACGTAGTGAACATTCCCCAGGAAATCTTTAAAAAGGTTTTTGGGCTTCATCTCAGGCACAGGTGAGATGGAAATTGTATCGCCTGACAAGGTGAGCAAAATAAGTTCGGAACGCTTCAACTGATAACGGAAGATAAGCAAAAGGATGTTGTCATCCATGATTTCGTAATCAAGCACGGAATAGTCCGGATCCTTGAAAACATACTCAAATCGTTTTGCTGGAATCTCCACCTCTTTAAGACTGTATATCCGGGGCCTCATGATCATTGCAAGGGGTGTTGCGGAAATTTTTGCGATATCGTAATAAACGGTTTCATATCCGACACAAGAAAGCGTTATTGCAGCCGGAATTTTATCAAGAACCAGCGAAAACCGACCTGTATGATCGGTGATGAAACCCTGGTTTGTTCCGTTGATTATGATATTGACATCGCGGATGGGAACTTGTGTGTTTTCATCTTTTACGATGCCCTTGACAACGATACTTTGTGAAAAAGCGGAAAATCCTGACAGAAAGCAGAAAACGAAAACTGCGAGAAATGCAGTCTGATGAGAATTATGATGGCATATTCCTATTTTGTTCAAGATATTGGAAACTTTACAGGTTTAACGAAAAGGGTATGCACAATTAGAAATGTAAAGTTGCAAAATTTTCGTTGGTAGCTGTAAATTTTTGAAAACTATTTTTATAGAAATGGATGTTGAAGATAGTTTCAATATGTAAGCCTCAAAAAGGAGCCTTGAAGCTGGCAGGAATGCTGATATTGCTGTTATTGATCAGAATATCAGGTAAATATTATCCAGGAACATCCCGGAAGAAAAGGTTTCAGGTACTTTCATCCGTGGCGAAAGTCAATGGAATAAATAAGAAACGAGACTGCAAATGTCGCAGCTCGTTTCTTTGAATTCCTTGTATGACATTATCACAGTGGAAATTATTCCTTGGCCAGCCTGGAAATTAACATTTTGTCTCCTTTTGTCGTCTCACTAAAAAAGTAGAGGTAATCATTGGTAGAAAGCACATTGTGACTTGGATACAAATAGTACTTTCTCTTTTCATCTTCCCCTAAGGTTTTAAAGTCTGAAGCTTTTTTGGCTTGTAAATCAATATTGCCATATTCAATAGAGTATAATGGAGTGTATGTTGTTCTGGTCGTTGTTGTGCCGCTAAAATAATCCGAAGATGAGCTTGATTCCTTATCAATAGCCTTTACGATGTGCAATATCCAGTTCAATTTTGTTTTGTCTGCACTTTCATAAACGGAACTGGAAGAAGGGACCATATCAGATGTTAAGGGTGAATTGTTGAAAAATCCCTTCTTACTCTTCTGATCAATATTTATGGTATAGTTTGTTATCAGTTCACCCTTAGTAGTGAAATGGAGTAAATACATACCTTTATAAATGTTCCCTGTTTTACTTTTCTTAAAGTCCTGTATACTTAGCGCAATGCTTTTATCGCTTAAAAAGTCAACATTGCAAACCGTAAACATTTTTCCGTCAAATTTTAATGGTTTTTTCATGTCTGGCGGACATGTTGCTTTTTCGTTAACTTCATCAATTTCTGTTATTTTACTTCCTGCGACTCCATCACGTAGTCTGCAGAATATGAAAGAATTATAATTCAATAAATCTAATTGTGCATCAATAGTTTCCTGTGTTGTACCTATTTCATCTTTACCGGAAAAAGTACTTCCCATTTTTGCGAATCCTCCGAATGACCCTGCAGATGATGTGTTCGCCTGGGCTTGATCTTCGGCATCATTGCTTGTGGTAGCTACCATTCCTGTTTTAAAAATCTGATTGACGAATTTGTTGTCTTTTCCACTGCCCATCCCATAAACCAAAACTGCATTATCTTTTTCATAGGCATCAATGATGCGCCAGCCCACGGCAGGTGCTGAAAACTTAACACGTTCTCTTATCTTTCCTTCTGGTGTAATTCGAAGGTATTCAAACGCATGAGGGTCGGGGGCAGTATTTTTTCTGATAACATCCGTTGGTGCGTATATCAGGATCCAATCCCTCGGCGAATCATCGTTTTCAATTGAAGCGATTAAGTCATCCTTTAATGGTTGTGAATAAACGCAAGTCATAGAATAGTCAAACACAACTTTTTCTAATACCTGAATATTTAATTCATTGTCACTTTTTAATAAATCATAGCTACCAAACATTTTTTCTTTAGGGTCTCCGGCATTTATCGCCATGACTAAAATAGTGCTGTCACGTTCAATTTCATAAGCACCACCAAAAAATTTATATTTTTTACCATCTTCGTTTTTGGGTTTTACTTTATCCAGGAGTTTTACTTTCCTTTCATATTGACCTGTCCACCAATTATAACTGGCTGTTATCCTCTTTTTTCTGAAAACCAGGTCGGATGAAAAATTTGCTGATGCGGAAGTATTATTTGCCAGAAAATAGTCTCCTTTGTAATTGAACCAACTCCATCTTGTTCTTGCTTTTTCAATTTCAATTTCATCCTTGTCAACACCCAACTGATTAGCTTCCTTATCATAATGATAAATTTCTGTTTTTATTTTTCGTTTCGAAGAAGGCAGAATGTAGATCATGTCGAAATTACCATTTTCCTTTTCTTCAACGTTGCCTAAATATCCCTTCTTAGCCTTTCGTGAAATTTCATAATCCTTCTCGAGCATCATTTTTTGTGAAAATACAGATGTTAAGCTGCTGAAAAATAGAATCATGAATCCAATCAATAATTTTGAATTTCTCATAGTGTGTTTGTTTATGATTTCTAGTTGTTGTTTCAATTTGAGCAATTGCCCTGATTAATATATTTATTTAGACAAAATTAAAATTAAAAATTGAATCTGCAACAATTAGCAAAAATATTTAAGCTTTATTGTACTTAATTATTTCAGAAATTGCAATAAAAGATCTGGATGCCAGGAATTGTAAAAAATATAAGGCCCGGTTTGGACAGGAGAATGAGTAATCTGCGGAAGAGGATCAATCTATTTGTTTTTCTGACGGTTATCAATAAATTTGACTGGTTTCAGGCAGTGGAAGGTCTTACCTGGAAAGCCGTCCTTGACATTTAGTTCTCATTTTCGTCCTGAACTTTTCCCGGTTGGTCTAAAGTGTTTGTTTATCTGTTCCGATACAGGCAACTTTGTTTAATCAAATCCCCGTCTATGAGAACCCTCCTCATTACCTTCGTCTGTTGTTCCCTGAGTGTTAGCTTTTTATGCGCCCAGAAAAAACGATTCTACCCCACACCCTTTATAACAGTTTCATGGGATAAAATGATAAAAGGGGAGACCTACTCATTTAACAATGAGATAGGTGGTCCGACTGACTATTTTTATGACCGCACCGGCGTGTTGAATCAAAAAGTATTCACCCGATCGGATGGGTTTACTTCAACGACTTCATTTGATTACCATCCTGACGGCAGATTAAAGACTTCCAACAGGATACTTCAGGATGGCAGGAAAATAATCTTTACCTATGGATATAATGATGCGCATCAGTTAGTGACGCGGGTTGCTGCCATTGGGGATTCAGTAAAAAGCAAAGAGTTATACAACTATGATTCATCAGGTGTGCTGGTAAATGGTTTCTACACGAACGTAGATGGCTGGCTGACCGGCAGGCTGGAATTTACCCATAGCCGGGAAAACAGACTGGCCTACGGAACTTTCAAAGGTGATGACAATAGCCATGCAGAGATATGTTTTACATATAACAGTGAAGGACTTCTGACAGAGATCAGGTGGGTGTTTTCAAACGGGAAATTCCAGGTGTATGATTATGAATACACTTATTTCGCCATTATTACCGATCCTGAAAAATCTCCGGATGTCAGATAACCAATATACAATCCTTTCTGAAGGTTTCCAAGATCCAGGGAAATGGTATGAAAACCTTGGTCAAGCCATATTTTTTCAAGAGAAAGAACTTCCACTCCAACGAAATTGAAAACCGAAACATGAACCTTCCCTCCTTCGGAAAGGAAAAACTCCATTGTGGTGCTTTCCTGAAACGGATTTGGTATGTTTCTTAAATTCAGTGGTTTTGTCGCAGGGAGTTGGTTCTCCTCTGTCCCGACATGAGAAATGAATTTCTGAAACAGGACAAGGTCTGCAAGATTTTTCGCATCCAGAGAATCCATGTAATACAAGGGAACCGAGAGTATGATCACCTTGAAATCGTCGCCCAGGTATTCAATTCCAACAGGTTTCCCTTTCATCCTCCCAGAAACAGAATTGGTATCATAGCCGGAATTGAAGCGATAAATGAGTTTTGCATCAGGCGACGGATAGATGCATTCCAGATTGAGAACATAACCCACCGGCACAGAGGGACATTTCAAGGGGTCAATGTGAATGGTATCAAACTCATCTGCTGCTGGTGTCGCCCCGTTTAGCATTGCGGTTGGCCCACGTAACACTTGCCGTATTTTGTAATATTGCCAAAGCGTATCCTTTGGAAGCCAGGTTTTATCAGTGGTTTTATTCCCTGAAACCATAAACGTAGGTTGAAATCCATTCAGAAACAACTGACCGCCACTTCTCAGGTACGTCGATACATCTTTATAGTTTCTGCGGAATGATGAGTTTGACTGGTTGTAGAAGGTATTTGACATCCAAAAGATGCGCTGGTATCTGCCAAGAATAGCGAGATTCAACGAATCAACCACTGAGGCATCTGATAAGTCGTATGGATGATCCCGGAAAATTTGTCGGTAGACCTCAATTACAGCCGAATCTGAAGGATTGCTGAATCCCCCTTTGGAGTCCTTGACAACCAGCAACTCCCTGTCTTTGGGTGCCAAGGCACCCCTGACTATATTGGTGCGGATGCTTTCAAATTGCTGGTGATCAAAACAAGCGACATAATAGTAATATAGTGTTCCTTTGTTGGCAGTAGTATCAGTAAAACAGGAATCCTGTGCTGTAGTTTGTCCAATCAATGCGAATTCAGCCTCCGGGAGGGTGCTGCGATAAATCCTGAACCCATCTGAATTTACATTGGCCGTAGGTTGCCAGGACAGAATCACTGCCGATTTGCCTGCCAGGCTGGTTGTTTTTTGAGGTATAGGGGTAAGTTGTTCATTGAGCAGGATGGCGCAACTGGCACGGGCAACATTCAGGCAGATGTCCATGTTGCATTTATTCACACTGTCATTCACGGTATGATAAGTCGGGTTGAGTCCGAGTTCTTCAAATCCCGTGACCGGATAGCCAAGGTTGTAGAACCAATAGGAGTCAGAAGTAGGGTATTGGCCGCACATGATCTTCAGTGAGGGAGCATACATGCTCGCCGAAACCAGCATAAGAGCGCCTGCCCAGTCACCGCATGGGTCGGGAATTGCTGAGCCATAAACGGTGTTGGTCGTATCTTTCGCCCATGCAACCATGTCATTGTTAATATCCAGCCGAAGATCCTCCCCGAAGGCTTTAATTTTTTCCGCATAATGGATGCTTCCGCTATTATTCACATAGCCAACGAGTTCTTCCGCGGCATAGGTCACAAAGCGTATGGTAGCGGCATTCTGGAATCCTTTCACTTTGAGAACCCTGGCTGTTTCCAGAACAATGGCACATCCGCTGGCATTGTCATCGGCTCCGGGGATTTGCATATGCGGATCATTTGTGCGATAATTGTCGTGATGGGCACTGATAATGTAAATCTCCCCCGGAGCCGAAGATCCGATGGAGGAAGCAACTACATTGTATTGCCAGACCGAATCGCCCGGGACTGTCTCTCCAATCACCCGGAATGAATCAAGCACCACATCGTTATACCCGTAACTCCTGAATTTCGATGCAATCATCGTAGCCACTTCCCGATGGTTTTCTGCATACATAAAGCGGGTTCCCATGTTGACCATCCATTGCATATGTGCCGCAAGGCTGTCTTTGTTAATGGCCGAAACGATATCGCTGATTAGCGGACGCGGGTTATTAAAATCAGGCCGGGCTGTTTGCTGATATTGTTTTTGTCCCACGACAGATTGCAAAAAAACAAATGCAATCATACAATTACAGAAAAAGATTGATTTCATAACAGGATATGTGAGGGTTTATTTACAGATTGATCATGATCTTCCGGGTGATGGTACGTTCCAGTGATTTCAGATTAAGGATATACAGTCCGGATTTCAGCGTATCGCAGCAAAGTCTTCCTGAATCTGAAAATGTCTTATCCGGTATGGTTTGCACGCCTGTTACACTGACGAGGGAGGCAGTCACCGGCGAGATTCCGGGCTCCAGGTCAATTACCAGGCATTTTGTTTCACGATTAAATGAGACCCGTGTTAAATCCTCCCTTCGAAGATCCGCGGAACTCACGCCATGCCCGGTGTTTTGCCACCACATGAGTTTGCCGGAATAACCACCCGACACGATATCGGGCAGACTGTCGTTGTTAAAATCGGCCACATAGACACTGTTGGGCTTGGGCAGGGAATCGCTAACGGTATTCATGTCGAAGCCCTGGTTGCCATTGTTTTTCCACCAGGTCACTTTATTGGCGCTCCATGCTGAAGCCACCAGGTCTGTTCTCTGATCCTGGTCCAGATCGGCAGCAGCAACCGAAACGGCACATGCGAAGCCGCTTTCCAGCACAAAACCGGTAAAATTGTTACTCCCGTCATTTTGAAACCAGGCTACCTCCGAGCCGCATGACACTGCGGCCAGGTCGGTATCGCCGTCTCCATCTATATCGGCGGCTGTGAATCCGTGCGTGCCGGCAAATGGGATAAGGTGCTCGGTGAAAATGAGCGGAGCAGTTTGTTCATACCACAATATCCCACCATCATTGTTGAAATTATTTCCGAGAACATCCAGGTCACCGTCATGGTCGAGATCGGTAATCATGGTCCATGTGCTGGAATAGGGCTGTGCGCTGAGATTAATAGGTGAAAATGTCAGGTTCCCGTCATTCCGTAACAGCATCATTCCCTTGTTTGCATCCTGTGTGGCGCAGGAGATATCATAATCTCCGTCGTTGTCGATATCCCCTGGCGCAATAGTGAGCGGATGGGGAATGTCTGTTGACAGCACATGGAGAATGAAACCCTGACTGCCCGCATTTTCAAACAATACTACTTTCGACGGGGTGTATGATGAAGCCAGGAGGTCGTTGTCGCCATCGGCATCAATATCGACCACCGACACCGAATTTGCCCCTGGAAAAACACCGATGGTACGCTTTGTAAAATTTCCCCCACCCTGGTTCTCAAACCATTGAAGTGAATCCTGGTTGGGTCGCGTGTAAAGGATGTCCTGGTCACCGTCCTTATCAAAGTCGGCGGCTGCAACAAAGAAAATGCGCGAGGAGGTTTGGTAAACAGTATGTGCAGTGAACTGAACAGGCTGGCACAAACCATGGATGCACAAAACACAGAGAAATACCCAGAAAAGAGAAAGCCGTTTCATCATTTTTTTTAACGAAAATAGCACGGTAATCGGCCTGTTGCAACTATATTAAACCAACACCAGTATTTGGTCAGCCAAACCCGACATTTATTCGACGTAACCGGATGGAGGGAAAAAAGCGGATAAGGAATTTGCCAGTCAGAATCATTCCATGGTTTTTTGTTTGATCAGGATTCCCGTAAGCCGGTTGTAAACGCAAATATCTGGACCAGGACTATTCCATTCTTGACTATCACTTCATTGGAGAGTACCTGGCGCTGCTGGTCTTCAGGAATCTAATGCGAGGCCTATTTCCTTTATAAAGGTGCAGGGGAACAGGAAAAATGGAAGCTCTACAAATATTCATTAAGATATGATAGTTAGCGTGCTGAAACCCTTTGAGAGGGATTTCAGCCGTGATTTACCTGAGCAATCCATTCTCTGCGAGAAGGGTAAAAAAGCGTTCCTTGTAAGTTTCCCCGATCGGAATGGTTTGTTCGCTGATGGTTATTGCGTTTTTACCAATGGAATCGATTTTATCGATCGCCACAATGAATGATTTATGGATACGTACAAACCGGGGCGCGAGCAACATACTTTCAATTTTCGTAAATCTCAGCAAACTCACGACATCCTTCTTCCTGTCAAGGCGGAATTTTACATAATCCTTGTATCCCTCAATAAACAGGATGTCCTGCAGCACAACTTTCTGCATCCGGTAATCTGATTTTACAAAAATGAAGTCCTTGGAAACGACGGTTACCGGCTCTGCTTCCGGAGGAGGAGTGTTTTCCGTTTTCAAATCACGGACCTTTTCAACGGCCCTGACAAAGCGTTCAAAGGAGATCGGTTTTAGAAGGTAATCGCAGACATCCAGGTCGTAGCCTTCCAGCGCATACTGGTCATACGCAGTGGTTAAAATAACAAAGGGCTTATGCCTGAGGTTTTTCAAAATCTGAATCCCGCTGATATCCTCCAGGTGAATATCCAGGAAAACCAGGTCTGTTTGATTTTCCTTCAGGTAAGCCAGGGCATCGAAGCCCTTTTTCAGGGAAGCCTTATGGTCAAGGTAGGGTATCCGGCTGATGAATTGGCTCATCTGTTCGAGGGCCAGTGGTTCGTCGTCAACAGCAATACAGGAGATTTTCATACCGTTTATTTATTTGAAACAGGATCATGGTCAAAGTCAAAGGCATTTATCTCAATGGAACAGATGAATTTAACTCCGTCCGAATTGACTTCAAGTTTATGCCGTCCGGGATAAAGCAGCCCGAGCCGCCGCTTCAGGTTTGCCAGCCCGATACCATGGTGACCAGGAGTGTCGCCAACACTGGCGGGCTTGATCAGGTTCTCCACCCTGAAACTGATTCCTTCCTTAGCAATATCAAGGGTAATTATAATGCCCGGAGGATCCGAATCCTTTAATCCATGTTTAAAGGCGTTTTCAACAAAGGGAATGAAAAGCATCGGTGGGATCATGATGTTTTGAGGTTCCCCCGTGACGATGAATTTGATATAATCTGTCCGGTCAATGCGTAGCGACAGAAGCTCAATGTAACTGTTCAGATACTCTATCTCCTTTACCAGCGAAACCCTTTCGTTTGCCGCTTCATGAAGCATATATCTCATGATGTTGCTCAACATGACGATCGACCTGGAGGTGCGTTCCGGATTCCTGTTCACGAGTGCGTTGATGTTGTTGAGCGTGTTGAATAAAAAGTGAGGGTTCACCTGGCTGCGCAGCAAGGCAAGTTCACCCGCCAGGTTTTGCTTTTCCAACTGGCTCCGTTCCCGTTCCATTTTTCGCATCATGCTTGTATATCTGATCATTAGGACAATGGCAACGGTAGAGAAAATATAAAAAAGATACTGGGCAAGGTTGAAATTCCAGAATCCGGCCGATGGGCTCCTGGGAATATCATAGTAAACAGGGATAATATAAAAGTAAAGGATAAAACGCATGATGATTATTGCCACAGTGCCTGCACCCAAAGCCAACAGGATCAGCCGTGAATATTTTCTGGTCGAAAAGGAGGCGGGCATTAGGTAGTAGGCGAAAAAGTATGAGGTCATGATCAGCAACGGAAGCATCAGGGTATGTTCAACTACCAGGGCTTTAAATTCCGGCCTGCTGGGATCGATAGTTCTCAGTCCGGACCTAAAAATATGCAATGCCAGAATAAATACCCAAAACAGAAAATGCTTCATTATTCTTGGAAGCTGATACCGGACTGTTTTCATGGCCTGATCATAATTGGAAACACAAAGATATAAAACCAACCGGCTTTCGAATGATCCAGAGGCCTGTTTTAGACCAACAGGAAATTATTCATGATGAATGGTGAATATCTTCCTTCGACCGCTGATTCACTAAATTCCGACGCTATACCCCCGGTTCCGGCCAGTTGGTCTAATTTTTTTTTTTTTCAATGAACCGGCAGCCATCTTTGCATATTAATGGGGTTGAAACACCACAGGGATTGTAGATAAAAAAAAACACGCTATGAATCCAATTAAAAAAATTACCCTGATCACTGCATGTCTGTTGATGAGTTTTTGCATCCGGGCACAGATTCAATTTTCAATCAACCCGGTGTGGCAGGTCTCAGAGAACTATCCTACGGGATTAGGGTGGGCGGATTTTGATCACAATGGATTTCCCGATGTGGTCGTTTCAACAGGGCTTGATGTCGAAAATGGCCCAACTTTGATTTATTTCAATGAAGGTGGTGTTCTGCCGCTCAGTCCGGGATGGATTTCGGCTTACCAGGCGCCGGGATGCGGGTTATATGTAAACGATTTTGATCATAACGGGGATATGGATGTTGCCGTGGCCAGTCTTGGGTTACTTTCAGCAGGCATGGCTCCTGTACCGAATTACCTGTTTTTAAACCAAAACGGCATGCCGGCGGCACCAGGTTGGTTTTCGGCACATGGGAATTCGTTTTCATGTGCAGGCGGCGATGTTGATGGTGACGGAGATATAGACCTGGCCTTTGCCCGGGGGGATTTTGCAACCGGCAAAAAACTGAAAGTCTTTCTTTTTCTCAATTCCGGCGGAATATTGGACTCCATTCCCGATTGGCAGTCCGACAGTGCTTATTTCGGGACTGATTTGGCATTTGCCGATATTGATCTGGATGGTGACCTTGACATGGCTTTGGGTGCCCGAACGAAGGGAGTCCTGGTTTTTTATTCAAACAACGGCGTCCTTGAAACCTCACCATCCTGGAGAACCAACCTTGTTTCGGGAGCAAGGCAGATGGCCTTTGGGGATCCGGACAAGGATGGATTTCCCGACCTGGCCATCGCCGCTCCCGGAGGAAAATTCTACCTGTTAAAAAATGTATGCGGGGTGTTGGACACTTTACCACAATGGACATCCATGAATGGGGATGAGCCTTCTGCAGTCGCCTGGGGAGATGCTGACGGTGATGGAGACCTGGACCTTGCAGCCGGCTCTTGGAACGGACCCTTGGGGATATTTGAGAACAACAACGGAATCCTGGGTAATTCCTTTGCATGGTCACGAACGGTGGGTGGTGGCACTCAGCAGGTGTCATGGATTGATTATGACAATGCACAACTTATTGATACCACAAAAACGTTAATAGCCACAGGGAATAAAAAATTGTTCTATCTTGGAACACAACCCGTCCAGCAAATCTCATCCGTGGAGATCAACGGGGTGGTCCTCTCTGAAAACCAATATTGTTATGATCTTACCGACGGGTGGATTTCGTTTTCATTTATGCTCCTGCCAGGCGATACGCTCATCATCCATTACCGCTACTCCCATTCACTTGACCTGTCGATCACAACCTGGAGTACAGTAAAACTGTATAAGAACATGAATACAACCATGGGTGTATCCCGAGGATCTCTGTTTCCTGAAAAATGGCCCTCGCTGGAACAAAACATTCCTAATCCATGCAGGGAACTAACCAGCATCGGGTTTTACCTGCCCGCAAGTGATTATATTACGATGCGGTTATGCAATAATCTTGGAAAAGAAGTCTGGACTCAGTCCCAAAAGCTATTTCCCGCCGGGAATAACGCCATTATGGTTCCATTGTGTCATCTCGCCCAGGGGTTATACATGTATACGATGGAAGGTATGGACTATTGCCTCACGCGAAAATTGATTATCCGGTGAAAATCCGATGTTGACAGTGATGATTTGCAACTGGTTTTAAAGGAGTTTGATTGATTACAGGGTTTATACCTGACACTCAAAAAAAGCAATACCTAACTTAAAAAATCAATGCTTTTTTTAGAAAGGCAAACATTCGTAAGGGTTTGAGATGGCACAAAAAAAATCCCATCAAAATGATGAGGATTCCGGATTGGTAGCGGGGAGAGGGTCAGTTCAATGTTCAATTCACCCCTGAGGCTAAAGAGTGTCACCTTGCCCGGTTCATTTTCAACCGCTTAATGTCTTCTTCAATTTCTCTCAAACTAACCTCTTTTAATATTTTCTTCTGTTCTTCCTGGTATTTATCAAATTCAAGATTTGATTTTTGCAAAGCCAGTTCGTGGCTTATTTTTCCTGTCTTTATGATCGCAGAGGTACCTTTATCAAACGATTGCATCCCTAATAATGGCAGGGAGGCATCTGCACGTCGATAGATAAGTTCGGCTGCGGTTTGCTGGCTGATTGCCCAGAGGAGCTTGTTCTGCACAATCTTAAAAAATGCAACCGTTCTT
>SESA01001006.1_pt1 | contig 15740 bp, 10 predicted proteins | sample 3171451 | NCBI WGS metagenome assembly SESA01 (sample SAMN06051862, study PRJNA518727) | freshwater metagenome | biome: subpolar coniferous forest; feature: holomictic lake; material: water; isolation source: holomictic Lake 227, 8 m depth | place: Canada: near Kenora, Ontario | collected...
ACCATTGATCACCGCACTGATCCGATCGCCTGGAACAAGGTGGTTTGCTTCAAGGAAGGGCTTGCTCGCAATCACCTCTTCAGGCTTGCCCGGCTCGATATAGCGCCCCTTTTTCAAAAAAAGATCGTTCAACACCGGCGTCCGGTAATCGGGAATCGAGACAAGCCGGGCCGTTGCTGGCTCGTCAAGCCCCGGAACATCGAGGGTGACGTCAGCGGTAATGCGCGTACTGACCGATGCTACCCCCGGAATACGGCTCACCGTTTCGCGGTAAAACTCGGGTGCGCGCTTGACCTGTACAAAAACATCAGCAAAGCGATACCTGTTGTAGTAGAGTTGCCGCGAAACCTCAAGCGAATGCTTCACGCTGCTCATGGAGACAAAAACCGAAATACCGCAAGCCACAACCGCTGCAACAGCAAGCATCTGCCCCTTGAGGCGCATCAATTCGCGCAACAGCTTTCTCTGGAGGGCTTTCATCGCTCGCCCTACCAGACCAGTTCAGAGGGTGACATCCGGGTGAGGTTCCGCCGATCCTCGGAAAGCTCTCCGCTGCGCAGACGAACCACCCGGTCGGCCATCCCTGCAATAGAGGCATTATGGGTAATGACGAGGGTCGTCGTTCCCAGTTCACGATTGACCTTCTCAATCACATCAAGCACCAGTTTGCCCGTCTGAAAATCGAGCGCCCCCGTAGGCTCATCACAAAGCAGCAGCTCAGGCCGCTTCGCAACCGCCCTTGCAATCGCCACCCGCTGCTGCTCCCCGCCAGAGAGTTGCGCAGGAAAATGGTTCAGACGATCTCCAAGACCAACCAGCCTGAGCGCCTCCGTCGCATCCATCGGATTGTCGGCAATCTCGGTCACAAGCTGTACATTCTCAAGCGCCGAAAGACTCGAAATAAGATTATAGAACTGAAAGACAAAGCCAATCGAACGGCGGCGGTAAGCGGTCAGCTCTGCCTCAGTGGCCGCAGTAATCTCACGCCCGTGAAAAAAAAGTTTCCCCGAAGAGGGCACATCAAGCCCCCCGATAATATTAAGCAACGTCGACTTCCCGCTGCCCGAAGCCCCCAGCAGCACCGCCAGCTCCCCCGCATGAAACTCCAGCGAAACATGCTTCAGCGCATCAACCCGCACCTCCCCCATCACATAAATCTTCGACAAATCACTAATCCTCAAAACAGGGGGACGTTGTTGACTAACAGCACTTACTCCAACCATATCAAAAGGGGGACGTTGTTGACTAATAGCACTTGCATCAAAAGATTATAAAAACTATCGGGAATTTTCCCATTAGCAGACGCACCTTCGTCAGGCTGTGTAGTATTGTTTGAATGCATCCGAGGGCTCACGATCAGAGTAGATGTAAAGAGAGGTTCCAATGGGATCGATAATCGAAAATCCCCTGTCGCCCCATGGATGGTCTTCAAGCGGCATGGCTGGTTCCACTCCCTCGCTCAACAGCCGTGCATATTCTGCATCAACATCGTCGACCCTGAGGTTGAGCATCACTCCCCCTGCACGGTATTCCGCCATGCCCTCTTTCGGCTGCATGAACTGAATCGATGCTCCTTCTCCGGCAATCCGCAGGTTGAGATACCAGCCGCAATCAAAAAAGGCTTTTGCCGAAAAGTGACGCTGATAAAAATCGCGGCAGGCATCGACATTGTTGGTGACGAAACAGGGCGAAATTTCTCTTGTGTTCACAAACACTCCTCTATTTTTTTTAATGCTTTTTATTTCAAGCTCTTACTTCGAAATTAAGTATAAAAAATCTGATTTTGCCGCTTTTTTAAAGCAAAGAAACGATTGGCTTCCATCAAGCAGGGTACACGGCTCTCACACAGGCAAGGTAATCTTCCCGATAATGCTGTCAAAATCCACCGTAAAGGAGGGTTCAAGCTTGTTAAAGCTGTCACGACCTTCAGGCATGGTGTGAATCCCTTTTGGAAGACTCTCATGGGCAATGATGTACTGAAGCAGATAGTTGGTAAGCCGGTAGTATCCACTCGGCTTGCCAGTAGATTCAAGCACTGGCTTGCCTGAGGCCCAGCCATCAACAATTTGCTCAATTGTTGCCTGATAGAGCGTCTTTTTCCGGTTTCTTTCAAGGCTTTTTTGTTCTTCTTTTCCCATCGTCACAGCGTTGGTAATGCTTTTTTCCGGTAACGCGCACATTTCGGTATCATGATTTAATGTTCAATCTTCAGATCTTTGCAATGCCAATATAAGCATACGCACTCTTTTTGCCTGCACCGATAAAATGAGTGCTGGAAAATCTGCTGCGGATCGCTCTTGCAACCCCTTCAAAATTGCTATTTTCCACGATATAAAATTTCAATACCAGCCCTGCGGCTTTCCCCCAGGCGGTATATGGTAAAAAAAGCAATCAGCCTATGGAAGTCAGCCCCTTCGTAATCATTCCCATCGTGCTTGTTGTCGGCATGATAGCCGGTATCGCAATCGGGCTCTTCCTTGCCAAAAGAGCTTCGACAGGCAAGAGTGATCTCGTCATGATCGGCGCATCAACCGTGAGCGGACGGGGAGTATTTTCCCTTAAAGCGATCCCTGAAGGCGACATTATCGAGCGCTGTCCGGCGCTTGAGGTGACTGACCAGGACATCGGTGGTGAACTGCTGAACTATGTCTTTTACGGCAGCACAGAAAATGCGCGCCTTGTGGTTATGGGCAACGGAATGCTCTTTAACCACTCTTCGACACCCAACGTCGCCTACTATCGCGAGCAGGGCGAACTTGGTGTGGAACTTGTCCTCTATGCATTACGAAATATTCGAAAGGGTGAAGAGCTTTTCTACTCCTACGGGGAAGAGTGGTGGGCAACCCGGGTATGATGCCCATGTTGCCAGCTTTTGGAAAGTTTCCGCATGGTCAAGCTGAACGAAGCCACCCTTGCTGCCGATAGCAGTGACCATGTCATCAAGATCTTCAACTTTTATTTTGATATTTGTCAAAATAGCACTAAACTCAATACATGTTACATATATTTTATTTGATTACAGAACGTAAACGTATTCAAAAAGAATATACCTGAGCATGTCCGTCCGCAAGTAACATACGAATCCAAAGCTTTTTTTCTGTAGTATTTGCACCCTTTGAGGGTTCAAAATTCGTCTGATTATCGTCTGCCGCTCCACCGGAGCAGCCAAAGTTGCAGCACACCGAATCTTACTCATTTTACGGACGATAGTCGGCCGTACTTTCATGAAAGGAGATTGCCATGAAACAGACAGAGCTAAACCTCTCCGTCCTTCAAACCAACAGCTATCTTCGGCTTGATGAATCCAGAAAATATCTGGTCTCACAATCAGGCCAAACCCTTCACAAGTGGGAGGTGCTGCCGGTAAAACCCGGGAAGGTGTCACTGGTAAAAAAAATCACGTTCGGTTCCGTCACCATATCCTGGACTCCGGAATGGGCTACCCTGTCAACCGGTCTTACAGGACAATGGAGTGTTGACACCACCCGTTTTGCCGGAACACCAAAACTCAGGGTCGAAGCAAGAAAAAACAATAGCGAGATTATTCTCACCCTCACCCGCTCGCGTTTCCCCGGACTGGATCTGTCGGCCGATTTTACTGCGCGTCTCTTTCTCGTCAATGGAGTCGCAAATATGGAGTTGCAATTTCCTTTCTGCGGCTTTTCTGCAGAGGTTGACCTTGTGGACTGGCTGAGCGGCAAAACACCAGTTGAGTCGCAGGTCTTCCTTGATGACACGATCTGCCGGGTGACTGAAGGAGTACATCTCAGGGCTGGCGGATCCACAAATGCGCTTTTTTATCCATCCTGGCTCTTCCTTTTCGGGGGTGTTCAGCATGTTGTCGATCTGACCACATCGGGTGAAACCATCCAATCCAGGTTCCTTGCCCTCGCCCTGCTCGCTCCCGGTATGCCAAGCGCGCTTCCTCTGCCGGCAAACCGCCGCTCGGCGCTCTTTATTCCCGAGCAGGAAGCATTCAACATCCCTCTCTGGCCTGAGCGGGTAACAGGCTGGCGTTTCCTGAGTCCTCTTCCTGCCTTTCACTCACTGGCTATCGAAGCTGATGAACGAGTCAATGGTACCGTCCGCCGTGCCGTGATTGCCGCAGGCCTGCCCAGCAACGGGATCTTTTTCCAGCCCAGTGCTGATCTTTTGAACGACTACATGGTACCGTTCCTGATTCCGTTGCAGATGCCACTCTACGCAGCAGTGTACCGGGGTGATGGTAACCGGCTCGGAGCTGCATTACTTGCTGTCCGGACGCAGCTCCCGCTTGCACTCCATACCGAACGATGCAGCCTCGCCCTCGGGCCTGTGCTACGCAAACCGGGCTTCATGCTGCTCGACATACCCGGTGCTGGCGAACCCTGGATAGGAGCACCCCCAAATGGAAACGGCCTGCAGCAGCCGGGACTGCATTTCACCCTGATAGCAAGCGCTCCGCATCTGAACGAAACCGTGATTGATCCGATGCCTCCGCTTGCGACAAGCACCATGGTACTTTCAATCGCACCCATCAATCGTCTCCTGGCTCTCAATGAAGGAGAGATCACTGTTGCCGATTCGGATCCTTATGCGCGAATTCGGCTGCCGGAATGGACTTTGACGCAAATCGTCCGCCCGCGTGACCTGATGGTGCTGGGATTGCAATTCCTCGGCCTTCGTCCCGAGTTTCATGGTCCCGAACCCGGTCATCTTCTCTGCTCTTCCAATGATGTCCCGCGAATGGTTGTTTACTTTCCACCGCAAAGCATCGGCGAGCAAGCCTTTATCGAGACCAAATACACAACAGCCGATGATGTGCCTGCAACACCGATCAACTACCGCAGCGCCGGACTTTCCCGACTGGTGTTCGATGTCAAAGATGGCGTCACTGAAATCCCCTACACCATTGAGGAACTGCTCGACTGGAGCGGAGAGAAGCTGAAACCTCGGCTTGATGATCGCGCTCTCAGCACCTCGAAGAGTTCTGCACCGGTTTATGCCAGGCTCGGCCTGATAAAAACAAGACTTGCTCACGGCTGGTTCACGCCTGCCGCCACCAGCGAGCGTATCAACAGCAAAAAATTTCCGCCCCCCCTCGACAGCACAGCAATCGAGGCTCCCTACCGTCTTCTTCTTTCTCCCGACCAGCATGGATACTGGGATACCGCCGTTTCGACCGTTATGGCTGCAAGCCCGCGCGTCGATTTGTGGCATGCTCGTCTCCATTCATCACTGCGCACGCCAAAACCAACCATGCCACTCGTCCGTGCCATCTGGTCGGTCGATAACACTCCAGGCGTTTCGACAGATCCTTTCAAGGAGAAGGCGCAATTAAGCTCATTGACCGTTGAAGACCGCAATTTCATCGTCAAGAACAGCGCACTGAAAGCCGTTGATGCCAACCGCATGATGCTCACCTCTCTCGGTGCATGGCTGAATCTGGATGGTGACTGGGCACAATTACCTGAAGATCAGTACCCATTGGAAAAATGGCTTCACCGCTCGACACTTGGCCGCGACCAGTTTGTTCAGGTCGTCATGCGCGGCTACCTTTTTCCGTTTGGTCACAGGGCAGTGCTTATCGAAATCACCGAAAGAAAATTCGGCCAGAACCCGCCGGGCCGTGTTGGTGCCTGGCTGCGGAAAAGATCGTTTATTGTCTCCAAAGAGTTTGAACGTAACTACAGCAACGATCAGACCAGTCATGGTGTCTTTCCAAACCAGACACGCGAGATTCCGTTCAGGAGCGTGCGGCTGCTGACGAAGATCACGCCCTTGCTTGACGAAATTGAAGATAAAGACATGATCAAGGGGATTACGACATCGAGTGAACGTGAGTCGGCCTTCTGGCCGTGTGTCGGCAAAACGGACTTCCTCTTCAGCCTGAATGCTACCGACAAGAACGGAAAGGTGGTTGAATTCTCCGCTCCCCTTGCCTTCGTGCGCAGCGATGTCTCCCAGGTTCAAACAGATGTCCAACTGGTCATCGACAACCAAAAAAATTCAGAGAAGCTCCTTCAGGGTCGGCGCACCTACTCTTTCGGTGGACAGAACATCGTTTTTGCTGATTCACTCGGCGCAGCAGACGAAGCACTTGAGGCAACCAGCATCACCTTCAACGGCTTCTTCAGGCACAAAAATTCCGCAGAGACCTGGGCACGTCCGTTCTACCCGACCATGACCACCGCTCATGTGGTTGTGCCAGCCATGCGCCAGTTCGGCAACATCAGCAGCTCAAACGCCATCAGCTTCTTTACCGGTTACCTCCAGCATGGCTTCAGCGGACCGAACAAACAGGGTGAGATTTTTGCCAAATTCAATGACGGTGTTGCGATAAGCTACGGCGGCAGCAACAATACCGACAAGGTAGGCGGTATGATTTCACCCGAAATGCGTGCAAGCGCCCTCTCTCGAGCCCACGGCATCGTCGGGGCAAAAGAGGGAGCTGGCAGCTCCATTGATGATCAGCTCGCAAAGTTTGCAGACGGCAAATTCAATCCTCAGGATTTCTTCGGTGGAGCATCAGCCAAAATTCTTGGCGGTATTGACCTCTTTTCGATACTCGAAGAGATTACCGATTTTGCCGGAGGGGGCAGCCTGCAGATACCGCAATGGGTCAACAAGATTGACGGTGGTCATCTCACGCGCACGTTCACATGGAAAACAGACCAACTCAAGGCCGACGCAGCCCCCTTTGCTTCGGGCAGCGCACGGACACTGGAAATCACCTGCACGGTGCAGGTTGGCTCCTCAGCAGATCTGAAAACAACCATTCACGCGCAAATTGTTGATTTCACCATCACCCTGGCTGGTGTCATCGAAATCCCTTTCAATGATTTCTCGATGGACATGGAGGCAGGGCGAAAACCCGAGGTGAACGTGAATATAGGCAGCGTCAGGTTCTGCGGCGCCCTTGGTTTTATTGCTGAAATTGCAGACAAGCTGCAGCTTGACCGTTTTGTCGATCCGCCAAGTATTGATGTGACTGCCGAGGGGCTGGCAATCGGCTACGGAGTCCAGCTTCCATCGATTCAGGTGGGTGTTTTCTCCCTGCAAAACCTTGCACTTAATGCCTCGGCCACACTCCCCTTCACCGGAGACCCTTTCAGGGCACGCTTCGCACTTTCAGAGCGCCAGAATCCCTTTACCATTTCCGTAACGATTTTCGGTGGTGGAGGCTTCTTCGCCATTGGTGTTGGACTTGACGGAGTGGAAACACTGGAGCTATCGCTTGAATTCGGTGGGAACTTGTCTCTTGATATCGGGGTGGCAAGCGGCGGTATTCACGTCATGGCTGGTATTTATATTAAAATAACAAAGAAAGTCGCTGACCTCACCGGTTATGTCCGGGCAGGGGGATCACTCAATGTGCTTGGACTGGTTCACGTGAGTGTCGAACTCTATCTCGGTCTCACCTATGATTTCAAGAACAACAAAGCGTGGGGTGAAGCTAGTCTGACGCTGGAAATCGGAATTCTTTTCTTCAGCATTGATGTGACCATCACCGTTCGGCGCGAATTTGCGGGAGATGCCGCCGATCCAACACTTGAAGACACCTTTACCCTCAACGAGTGGGAACAAGACTATATCGCAGCTTTTGCCGCATAAGGAGACAGATATCATGAAACAACTCATTACCTGGACCGCCCTGCCAAACGGCTTCGGCATTGCCGACGACGGGATTACTCCCCTTCTCAAACTGACCGTACGAGCCTCACCTCGTCTCACTCCCGACAGCGGTGGCACTCCCATTGGCAGTTTCACCGACTTTATCAACTGGACCGGCAAACCGTGGTCGTTTTCCGTGCTTTTCGGCGATAATCCTGCCAACTGTACGGCGACCGGATTACAACCCGTCAATACACTTTTGCCCGCTCTCTGGACAAAACTTTTCCAGGGCACGCCGCCCGTTATGGTGCGCGACCGCATAACCGGGGACTACTCCCATCCCGTTGTACGCTCTTTTCCGGCTTTGCGTGTGCTTGAGTTCATCAAACAGCAATACACCGCCATAGCACTCGACTTCCCGACAGAGCTCCCCTCACCCCACGAAGCGTATCATGGTGGTCGTCATAACAAAGCCAATTTTTCGCTGCTCGATTTCAGCATCCCCGAAACCCGTGATCGTCTGAAAAAGCAGCTCAATTCGCTGATCGCCAATGGCGTTGTGCCCTGCAATTACCCAAGTGCGATCAGTAACGATGAGGCCGTACAGCTCGACTTCTTCCAGGCAGAATCATTCCATGCCTTCAAGGGTGGATTATATAACAACCTCCCCAAAAAGCCGGAACTTGATTTTCACAAGGTGCTGGCACTGCTTGCTGACTATCCTGAACTGCTGCGTGCCCTCGGCCTTGTTTTCGATCTCGAACTGCCCGTTCCGGCAGGTATTGGCACTATTGCCGAGCTTATAGTCCGTGTCTGGCCGGAAAACATGCTTGCCGACAATGTTGATTCAAAAATTGCCCTTGCAACCCGTTTCGACTATAACAGTGCGGCCAAAGTGTTCAGTGCAAAAGCTGCCGGTTCGCTTATCACTCATGGGCATCTCGACCTCTCCGGCGATGCGTTCAGTGTTGCCCAGGTTGATATTGACGGCTCCGCCATCAAGGCCATCAACTTTACGCAAACGCTTGGCGACCTCGGCATTCACAAGCCGCCGGTGCTCGGCACACCAAAAACCGCCGCTCTTCCGGCCCTGCGTTCCGGCGGTATGTCGGTACTTATGAGCGACCGGGCATCGGAGTTGATCAAAACACTGCAGAACAGCACCGGCTTTGAAACACTGCTCGCCAATGAAGCGGATCGCAAAACCATCAAGTTCAATGCCGAGGATGTTGTGCGTGGTTACCGTATCGACATCTATGACGAAGCAAAAGGCCAATGGCGCTCATTGTGCCAGAGAACCGGCTCCTATTCACACAGCAGTGACCCTGCTGATACCTTTATCCTTCCCGAAAATCTTCAGGATGAGGGTACCGTAACGGTAGCTCCCACAAGCAGCAGCGACCCCGCCGGAAGCAAGGATCTCTATCTACATGAAGCCCTTTTCCATTGGAACGGATGGAGTCTGGTCGTAAACCATCCAGGCCTGACCATCCGTAAACCCATTCCTTTTTTCAGCGACATGAGAGCTTTCGCTCTAAAAATGAAGCTGCCAGCGGACGATCTCTCAAACTTTCTCAACAGCAAATTAAAAGAAAAAACCCTTCTTGCCCTGTCGACCTATAACGGTGACGGTTCTGATCCGGAGACACTTGAAAGAGATCTTGCACAATATCTTGCAAGGGATATCGTTGCCGTTATCGAAAGCGGCTCGATTTATACGGCTCAACTGTTTTCTGCTGTCATCATGCGTGAGGTAACGACGCAGCTTCTGGCAGAGAACCCGGAAGGAAAAAGTCTGATACGCTTGAACCACCTGCTGCTTGAAGACGCCTACCCGTTGGAAATTGTAAAAAACGATACCAACAACGTGGGCTACGAACCGACCGATATTGCAAACACAATCGGTCTTGATACAAAATTCAAAGTACTGGCTGGCTCACTTCCCAAACTGCGTTTCGGCCATAGCTACCGGCTCAGGGCAAGAATTGTCGACATTGCGGGCAACAGCCGACTTTTTGAGGAAGATCTCGATGCAACAGGGGCAACATCTTCCGAACCTTATCTGCGTTTCGAACCAGTCGCCTCTCCGGCAATGATGAGCGATCCGGGGCTGAGGCCTGCTGAATCCGTTGACCGACTGGTCATCCGGAGCTGGGCAGCAGAGAGCTCCCTTCCAACTGATGAGACCACTCGCCGTCATATCCTTGCACCCCGTACCTCGGTGCAGATGGCAGAACAACATGGTATGATCGATGGTGCGGCACCCGGTAGCGCAAAATCGTGGTATCCCGAACTCGCAAAACGAGATGCCGCAACAATTACCGAGTTTCTCCCTTCCGGTGAAACCCTTGACGAGGTGCCCTATCTGCCCGATCCGATCGCCAGCGGAGCCACCTTCTTGGGACTTCCCGGAGTCGATGCGCCTCTTGCTTTTCCGGTCAGTTTTTCCACTGGCTCTGCATGGCCGCACTCCGGCACATTCAGGATTATCCTTCAGGAAGGAGCTGCCGGTTTCGAGTGGAAAGAGAGCGATCGCGAACTTGTTGTCTCTCTGCCAAAAGCCGAGCGCATAACCCTGCGTATGAGCTGCAATCTGCCTGATGCCGCCTCGCTCGAAAAGCTTGGTCTCTGGCAATGGATTCGAGAGGCCACACCAGCCTCCTGGCTCAATAAATTCAGAAAGATCGCCATTGAGGGCCGGCACTGGATGCTCACTCCGTTCCGTGAAATTACCCTTATCCACGCCGTCCAGAACCCGCTTATGGCACCGGAGTTGCAGGGAGCTTCAGCGTCAAGAAATGCGGGAGAAACATGCTTCAACCTCAACGGTCTTCTCCACGTTCACGGAAAGAGCACCGACAAGGTTGATTTCCGCTCTGCATGGAACGACGTTCTGCCTGCGCTTGATACTCCGGAGGGATTTACCCTTGAAGAACGTTCAGCCGATGCCTGCCACTTCAATGTCAGCGATCCTGAACTGCTCTACACACCGATGTCGGAACGTCATGAACTTGGCGATACCCGGCACCGCCGCATCTCCTTCTGGGCCACAGCCACCTCCCGATTCCGTGAGTACTTCGAAGACGATACCCTTCCATCACCGACAAAAGATCTTGTGTTCACCACACCGGCCACCAATGAGCGACCAGCCGATTTCATTCTTGATGTACCAAGTTCTGTGCGCCCGCTTGCAGCAAAAATCGAATACATCATTCCCACATTCGGCTGGGAGGAAGAGCGCATTGATGACGGAACTTTCCGACGGCGCACCGGCAACAGCCTCCGCGTCTACATGAGCGGCGAGTGGTTCTCTTCAGGAGAGGGTGAACTGCTTGGAGTCATTCTTGCTCATGGCCCGCAGATCGTCACACAAGACGGCCTTAATGGAGGCGAAATCAAGGCACTCATCAGCCCTGCTGCGCCTGTCCCTCCGGAGACACTTCAGCCGTTTGTTACCCGCTGGGGCAGCGATCCGATCTGGCTTTCGGGACAGGTCCACCAGACGCCAACCCTTCACCATTTCCCCGATGCCACTGTCAGGGCTACTGACCTCATCCTTGAGGAAAATCCAGCAATACCGGCAGGAGAGCCAAACTGGGGTGTCGCTGTAGCTGGCCATCCGGTTGCCTTTGACTCTGAAAGGAGACTCTGGTATTGCGACATTACCATTGATGCAGGTCCTTCCTATTATCCTTTTATCCGTCTTGCCCTGGCACGCTATCAACCCTGTTCAGTTACGAAAACAGAGCTGTCTCGCGTCTTCACCGCCGATTGCGTGCAGACAACACCTGAACGTCTCGTCTGGGTCGGCCCGAATCCCAATAATCCGTTCAGCGTCCGCGTCTCCCTCTCCGGAGTTGCTCCCCGACTCTGTTACAACGTTGTCTGCCCGAACCGCGTCATCGTCCGGGCTGAAATCTGTATGCCCGGAACCGAGCCACCCGTCTGGGCACCTCTTGCACAACCGTGGGTGCCTCTGGGCGAAATGCAGGTATCAAAAACCATCACCGTGTGGAACGGGGAAATCTCTCTTCCGCAGGTTCGCGATGCCCAGCGCTACCGGCTTGTCGTGGAAGAATACGAGTTTCTTAATGCTGATCCCGGTCGCGGTCTCGACACAACGGCGGCTTCCGCCCTGCGCATGACGGCACATGTCAGCAAGACAGCCGTCTGGCCACGACTGGTCTACTCCGATACCATTGAGCTTAACCCGGCATTGATGGTTTAAACGGCTCGTGCGTAAAAAAAATGTTCAGGAAAGAAACCGTTCCATAACCATGCAGGAGGAGTCAAAATCCTCCTGCGAAAAAATTTCGAGTGTAAACACCCTGTCTGGAACCGGCACATCCGTGAGCGCTTGCATGAGGAGATCAAGAGCCTCCGGCTTCATGAAGGCAAGGGAGTTGTGATCCTTTCCCTCAACCGTGCCATGAAGATGCAACACTTTGGCATGAGGCAGGTAACGCTCCAGATACGCTCTGGTAGGGAAGCCATAGAACTCAAGATGACCAACATCAAGCGTGACGGAAAGAGCGAACTCTTCGACCACAGGCCAGACAAGCTCAAAGGGATAGTTAAGGTTTTCAACGCAAAATTCTGACGCCGGTACAGTGCTACCCTGCAGAAGCATGGTTATGGAGTCGCGCAGTGACTCGGTAAAGAGTCTGTTTTCATCGGCTGAAAAAGCATTGATATCAACACCCGGCCCCGCTTCAAAGTGCATCACGTATGCCGATTTTGGCAGATCGCGGGTCAGCTCTATAATTCTGATGCATTTGCCGACCGATCGCTCCCGCTCCCGGCGGTCAGGATGGCCGAGATAGACATCAAGCGGAAGGTGCACCGAGTAGGTCAGCGCATGCTCTTCAGCCAGCTCCGCAAGTTTCTGCATATCATCGGGAGAGGGCAGGTTACTGAATTCATCCGACTCGAACAGTACCAGTTCAATATCATCCACCTTGTCCTTGAGATACTCCACATTGGGAATGATATCAGAGGGAATGATATAGGAGCTTGTTCCGAAACGAAAGGGAAATTGCTGTTTAAGGGTCATGGTGGTCAGTGGTGTGGTTGTTGCTGAAGTTGAGCCATCAGCTCATGAATGGAGTTCCAGTTGAGCGCCCCGGCACGTTTCAGGCGGGCGGCAAAATCAACCGCCGCTTTGCCTTCGGTATAGTCTCTCTCACCGATACCGGCGGCCAGCAACACGGTTTTGCCCCGTTTGAGCGCCTCTTCGGCAAGCTGAAGGTTGACAAGGTTTCCCGAACCAAAGGGTACCTGGCTAAGCACCACAGCATCAGCCTTTGAGATCATCTCCAGAGCCTTTGCAATTGCCGCTGCTCCGACTGGCGAAAAGGGCTGCTCAAGCACCACCGGGATGTTGAGTGCCCGTGCCGCTTCCGCATCAGAATCAAGACGGTTGAGGACTCCGGTCGTCACCTCGTACCCCTCAATAAGGAGCCTGCGGTAAAGTTCAATGCCGCTGCCCCCTCCAGCAATAACATGGACACTTCTTTCCAGCTTCCTGCGCCGCCTCAAGCTGTCAATTGCACCTGATACCTGCAAATAGCCGGTATAGGGATCCTGCTGCACCGTGAGGTCACAGTTATAGACCCGGCTGAGCACTTCTGGCTCCAGCACCTCGGCGGGCGTTCCCGCTTTTACAAGGGTACCGGCCTCCATAAGCAAAAAACGGTCGGAGATACCAGCAGAGAGCGTCAGGTCATGGCTCACCAGCAGAATGGTCATCCTCTTTTCGCGGTTGAGGTTCATCAGAATCTGGAGCACCTCCTGGCGATGGTTGATGTCGAGATGGGAGATCGACTCGTCGAGCATGATGATCCTGGGCTCCTGAGCCAGCACCATGGCGAGGGCAACGCGCTGCTGCTCCCCGCCGCTCAGCTCGGTAAAAAAGCGGTCGCGAAGACCCAGCACATCGGTGTAGATCATGGAGCGCTCGACAAGGTCATGATCGAGCGAAGAGGGGGTTCCCCACCGCCCCATAGAGCTGATTCGGCCATTCATCACAATCTGACTGACGGTAAAAGCCATTGGGGAATCTATTTTCTGCGGTACAACACCAAGGAGTGAGGCACGATGGCCTGGCTTGATGCGCTGCACATCCTGGCCAAAAAGCTCAACCGTGCCCGAGAGTGGCTTCAGGAGCGCTGCTGCGGTTTTAAGCAGGGTACTTTTTCCGCAGCCGTTGGGACCGATAAGCGAGACAAACTCCCCCTCTTTCACCCTGAAGCTGACGCTGTCGAGCACCCGTCTCTGCTTGTATCCAGCGGAAACATTGTTGAAGGTCAAGGCATTCTGTTCCATTCTTATGCTATCCATGCCTGTTGCATTCTCCGCTGAAGAATAATGAGAAAAAAGGGTCCACCGGCAAGAGCGGTCACCACCCCGACCGGTATCTCAACCGGAGCAAGCAGGGTGCGGGCAACGGCATCGCACAAAACGAGAAAGGTTCCCCCGCCAAGAGCCGCCAGAGGCACCAGCTTTCGGTGATCCGGCCCGAACAGGGCACGCATGACGTGGGGCACAATAAGACCGACAAAGCCGATCATGCCCGAAAGGGAGACGGCCGTTGCGGCAAGCAGCGTTGCAAAGAGGAGGCCAACGACAATAACAACATCGGCACGCAATCCCTGGTAATGGGCCATCTCGCGGCCAAGGGCAAGGGCGTTGAGCTGCGGGGAGAGCAGCCAGATTCCACCAAGAGCTGTACCTATAAGCCCGGCAGAGAGAAGCTGCTGGCCGGGGGAGACCGGTTGCAGACTGCCGAGCATCCACCAGATCACATTGTGCATCCCTTCAACACTTGCCGTAGAGACCAGAAACATGACAATACTCGAGCAAATTGAGCTGACAATAACACCACTGAGAATGAGGCTGTACACCGATGGCTGGCCACTGGAGCCCTGGCTTGCAATGCCATAAACCACCATCAAGGTCAGAACCGCCGAAACAAAAGCCACAACCGGAAGACCGAGGGTGGAAAGCAGGCCCGACCCCGCAAGAATGGTAAGCGTGGCCCCGAGACCAGCCCCGCCACTCACGCCAAGCACATAAGGCTCGGCCAGAGGGTTACGCAACAGCGCCTGAAAGACAACGCCGGAGGCCGAAAGTGCCGCACCAGTCATCATACCCATCAGGAGACGGCTGAACCGGAGCGAAAGAATGGCGCTGCCCGAAGGCGACTGCATATCCGGAATACCAATACCCGAAGGGCCGAGCAGCAGGGAGAGGGCAAGCAGCAGGGGAAATGCGGCAAGAAAGAGCGCAATCCTCAGCCCTGCCCTCACCTTGCCTTTAGCGGTAAAGCTGTTATCGGCACAAATCGGTGACCCCTTCATGCCCATCAGTTTTCAACACCCTTTTGTGCCGCAATGCCCTGCTCATAGCCATGTTTGACCATCCTCATCTCGGTAACCGTATCAGCGGCAGCAACAAGCGCCTCCGGCGCATTCCTGCCGGTCATCACCACAATCTTGCCCTCACCCGCTGAACGAAGCACCTCAAGCAGAGGCTCAAGAGGGATAAGATTCTGGCCAAGGGCATAACAGAGTTCATCGAGCAATACAAAGTCGTATTTCGGCGATTGAAGCGCAGCAATGGCAGCATCAAGCCCTTTGCGTGCCGCAACCCTGTGCAGTTCCATGCCTGGGCTTTCAGGGTCTCTCGGAAGAAATCCCGCACCGAACTGCTCCCACTCGACGCCGTCAAGCTGGCTGAAAAACTTCTGTTCGCCAACCGAATCGTCAGATTTGACAAACTGGATAACCCGGGCTTTCATGCCGTGGCCCAGTGCCCTTGCCAGCATTCCGAATGCTGCTGTGCTTTTTCCCTTACCGTTACCGGTGAAGAGAAGGATACGTTGTTGTTTCATTGCGTCTGTGTTTCGATTGGTGTCCAATATTTTATAGCACTATCTTGCACAACAAGCCTTTTTATTGCAGAGCAAATTATTATGACGTGCTTATTTCTTTTTTGGTGCAATTTGTTTTTTCTCTTTTGCTGGCGGTAAAAAGTTTTCCCCGGTAATCACTGATTTTCCGGTTTTTGCTTCCAATTCTTTGCGTGCATTTTTTGCTACAGCCCCACCTTTTTTACTTGCCGTTGCATTCTCGGTTAAGCCAGTTGCT
>SESA01001008.1_pt1 | contig 15732 bp, 15 predicted proteins | sample 3171451 | NCBI WGS metagenome assembly SESA01 (sample SAMN06051862, study PRJNA518727) | freshwater metagenome | biome: subpolar coniferous forest; feature: holomictic lake; material: water; isolation source: holomictic Lake 227, 8 m depth | place: Canada: near Kenora, Ontario | collected...
CCTACCCGGCGTTAAAACGCCGGGCTACTCTCAGAGCGTCCCCATGGGACGCGAAAGCGAAGCCCTCTGCCAATTCTACCAAATAAACCGTATTGATGGTATAAGCCCGCTTCGTCCAACGCTTCAGGGGAAGCCATGGCATTGCGCCGCGTGCTTCCCTTTTTCGTTTTTCAAGTGGCGAGGCCGCTTTTCGGTTGACTCTGCCCCGGGATTGGCGGAAAGACGACCTAGCCGATACGTAGATGAGACTTTCCAACCGGACCGATTACGCCCTGCGCACCCTCTTTACCTTGGTGGAATGCGCCGACAAGGAACTGGTATCCACGCGCAAGCTCGCCGAGCGCAACGACATCCCCAAAAAATTCCTGGAGCAGATCCTCACCGAAATGAAAGCCAAGGGGTGGATCGAGAGCGTCACCGGCAAACGCGGCGGCTACCGCCTGGCCAAACCCTCCAGCGCCATCACCATGGGGGAGGTCATCCGGCATTTTGACGGCAGCCTTTCCCCCATCGCCTGCGTCTCCTCCACCGGCTACAAATATTGCACCCAGGAAACCGTTTGCCGCTTCCGCCGCCTCTTCCTGGACGCCCGCAACTACGTCACGCGGCTGATGGACGAATCCACCCTGGAATCGGTCTTCAAGGCCGAGCCCGTCACGCGCGAGGAAGTGTTCAAGGAAACGCTCCTTTACGGTGCGGGCATCTAACTTTCCCCCATGTCCGGCGCCCCGCTGCTCTACTTCGACAACAACGCCACCACCCGCCTCGATCCGCGCGTGCTGGAGGCCATGTTGCCTTTCCTGGGGGAGGAATACGGGAACCCCTCCAGCGGATGCCGCCTCGGCAAACGGGCCGCCAACGCCGTCAAATATGCCCGGGAACAGGTCGCCGCGCTGCTCGGGTGCGAGCCGGGCGAGATCGTCTTCACCAGCGGCGGCACCGAGTCCGACAACGCCGCGCTCGCCGCCGCCCTGCGGCTCAACCCGGACCGCCGCCACCTCGTCACCACCGCCGTCGAACACCACGCCGTCCTCAAGCCGTGCGAGGCCCTCGCGGCGCAAGGCTGCGCCGTCACCCACCTCGGCGTGGACGGCGAAGGGCGGCTCGATATGAGTGAAGTCGAGCATGAAATCCGCCCCGATACCGCCCTCCTTTCCGTCATGGCCGCCAACAACGAAACCGGCGTCCTCTTCCCCCTCGCGGAGCTGGCCCAGCTCGCCCGGGCGAAGGGCGTTTTCTTCCATACCGACGCCGTCCAGGCCGCGGGAAAGGTGCCGCTCCGCGCGAGCGAAATGCCCGTTTCTTATATGAGCGTCTCCAGTCATAAAATCCACGGCCCCAAGGGCGTCGGCGCGCTCTACGTGAGCCGCCGCACCGCCTGGAGCCCCCTCCTGCTCGGCGGCGGCCAGGAGCGGGGGCGGCGCGCGGGGACGGAGAACGTCCCCGGGATCGTCGGGTTTGGGAAAGCGGCCGAGCTGGCCGCCGCCTCCCTGGAGGTGGGAGCGGCCGAAGTTGGCGCGTTGCGCGACGCCTTTGAGCGGGGCGTGCGCGAGCGGATCCCCGGCGTGCACGTCCACGGCGGCGGCGCGTCCCGGCTCCCCAACACCTCCAACCTCGCCTTCGACGGGGTGGAGGCAGAGTCCGCGCTGCTGCTCCTGGAGCGGGCCCAAGTGTGCGCCTCCGCCGGGAGCGCCTGCACGGCCGGTTCCTTACAGCCCTCGCACGTCCTGCGGGCCATGGGGCATCCCCGCGAGCGGGTCAAAGCGAGCCTCCGCTTTTCCTTTTCCCGCTTCACCACCCGCGCCGAAATCGACCGGGCGTTGGAAATCCTCCCCGGCGTGATCGCCCGCCTGCGCGGCGAGGCGTGAGCCCGAAAGCAAGGCTTCCCCTTTGTTTCTGAATGCGTGAGCCTTGCCCCGGCGGCGCGATCAGGTGGCGTATTTCCCCGGACTATGGCAGAAACAGGCCATGCTCAAGGAATTCAAGGAATTTGCCCTCAAGGGGAGCGTGCTCGATATGGCCGTCGGCATCATCGTGGGCGCGGCGTTCACCAAAGTCATCAACTCGCTGGTGAGCGACATCATCATGCCGCCCCTGGGCTTGCTCACCCGGTCGTCCGACTTCGTCAAAGAGTGGGGAATCAAGCTCCCGATTCCCGGCGTGGGCGAGGCCACGATCAAGATCGGCTCCTTCCTGGACAACATCCTGCAGTTCCTCATCGTTGCCTTTGCGATCTTCCTGCTCGTGCGCGCGATCAACCGCCTGCGCCGCACGCAAGCCGCGCCGGCGGCACCGGCCACCCGGGAATGCCCCTACTGCCTCTCGGCCATCCCGGCCCAGGCCAGCCGCTGCGCCCACTGCACCTCGCCGCTCACGCCGGGGTAATCGCCCCTCTCCCCGTCTTCTCTTCCTGCTTGGCGAAGGGGCCCGGGACGGCGATACTCGTCCTCCGTGTTGAACCCCATCTGGCTCTGGCTTGTGATCCTCGCCGTCTTCATCGGCGGGTTTTCCGGCAATTTGAACGCGGTCACCACCGGCGCGGCCGAGAGCGCCAAGGACGCCGTGATGGGAATCGCGCTGCCGCTTGCGGGCTGGTTCGCCCTTTGGCTGGGGATGATGCGGCTGGCGGAGCTGGCGGGCTTGATCCGCGTCCTGGCGCGCGCCCTGCGGCCCGTCCTGCGCTGGCTTTTCCCCGACGTCCCGGCGGAACACCCGGCGCTCGGGGCCATGGCCATGAATATGGCGGCCAACATGCTGGGGCTCGGCAACGCCGCCACGCCCCTGGGCCTGAAGGCCATGAAGCACCTGGAAACCCTCAACCCGCGTCCCGGCGTCGCAAGCAACGCCATGTGCACCTTCCTGGCCATCAACACTTCCTCCGTCCAGTTGATCCCGGCCACCGCCATCGGCATCCTGGCCATCAACGGCTCGCAGCACCCCACGGCCATCGTCAGCAGCGCTTTCCTGGCGACCCTTTGCGCGTTCGCCACCGGCATCACGAGCGTCAAGCTCCTGGAGAAACTCCCCCGCTTCCAGCTCCCGCCCGCGCCCCCCGCTTCCGCCGCGCCCGTGGCCTCCGGGGAACCCGCCGAAGCCGGGGTGCCGGAACCCGCGCCGCTCACGCGCGAGGGCCGGCTCCTGCTCGCCCTGTATGGGCTCGCCCTGGCGGCCCTGGCCTGCACTCTCGGTTTCCCCGACCAGACCAACGCCTTTTTCGCCACGCTGCACGGCTGGATGCCCAAAGTGGTTCCAGCCTTCGCCTTCGCCCCTTTGAGCGCCGACCTCGCCCGGATGAGCCTGCTGCCCCGGCTCCTGAGCCTCCTGGGGCTCTTGGCGCTCCCCATGGCCTTCACCTTTTTTCCCCTCTACGCCTGGCTGCGGGGCGTCAAAGTGTACGAGGAATTTGTCGAGGGAGCCAGGGAAGGCTTCCAGGTGGCCACGCGCATCATCCCCTTCCTGGTCGCGATCCTGGTCGCCGTCGGCATGTTCCGCAAGGCGGGCGGCATCGCCCTCTTTTCCAAAGTCCTCGGGCCCTCGCTTGGAGCCGTCGGCTTCCCGGTCGATCTCCTCCCCCTGGCGCTCGTGCGCCCGTTAAGCGGCAGCGCGACCACCGGGGTCTTCACCGAGATCGTCCAGCACTTCGGCCCCGACAGTCTCAACAGCCTCATGGCCGGGACCATCTTTGGGAGCACGGAAACGACGTTTTACGTCCTGGCCGTCTACTTCGGCTCCGTCGGCATCCGGCGGACCCGGCACGCCCTTCCCGCCGGGCTCATGGCCGACCTGGCGGGCGTCATCGCCTCCATCCTCATCTGCCGCCTCCTGTTTGCGTAGCGGCACCCGCGCCTCTGGACTTTTGGCGGATTTGAGCGATGTTGCCGCAAGAGGAGGGCATCATCATGGCAGTCCAGTTTGAAAACGAAGTCTTGATCCCGGTGGGCGGCGTCACGTTGGAGGGGGAATTGCAGATCCCGCCAAATGCCGCTGGCATTGTCCTTTTCGCGCACGGCAGCGGCAGCAGCCGCTTCAGCCCGCGCAATCAATTTGTCGCGCGCCTGCTCCGCGACGCCGGGCTCGGCACGCTCTTGTTCGACCTCTTGACGCGGGAAGAAGAGGCCATCGACTCCTTCACCCGCCATCTCCGCTTCGACATCGTGCTCCTAGCCGAACGCCTCGTGGAGGCTACCCGCTGGCTCGGCACCGTGGAGGCGGCGCGCGGCCTGAACATCGGCTACTTCGGCTCCAGCACCGGCGGCGGCGCGGCCCTCATGGCAGCGGCCAAGCTCGGGGAGCAAATCGGCGCCGTCGTTTCGCGCGGGGGTCGGCCCGACCTCGCCTCGGCCTGGCTGCCGAAAGTGAAAAGCCCCACGCTGCTGCTCGTGGGCGAGCTCGACACCATCGTCATCGGCCTTAACCGCGAGGCGCTCCGCCGCATGACGTGCCCGGTGGAGATCCGGCTCATCTCCGGCGCCACTCACCTCTTCGAGGAACCCGGCGCGCTGGAAGCCGTGGCCCACGAAGCCGCCGAGTGGTTCCGGACCCACCTCGCCAAGTAGGAAGACGCGGAGAGGGGAAAAAAACGGGACGCGCTCCGGGGCCGCCGCTGCCGAATTCCCCGGTGCCATGTTGTTTTTCCCGCTCCTTGCCGCCGTCGCGTTGCACGCCGCTCCCGCCGCATCCCCGCCGGAGGATGACGCGATTTCCCGCGCGGCCGGGCTGCCGCCCCGGCAGGCCCGGGCAGTCTTGATGCAGGCGGGCAGCCAAGTCCCGCAGGACGACGCCCGCGCGCTCGCACGGCTCTCTCGCGCCTGGGCGGATACGGTGGAGGAAAACCCGTCCCCCGCCGATGCCGCCGCACGGCAGGCGGCCCGGCGGGCGCTGGAACTGGCGGAGGCGGCGGTTCGCGCCGACCCCCAATCCGCGCAGGCCCACCTTGCCCTGGCCATCGCCTGCGGGAAGGAGACCGATTTCGTGGATGCGCGCACCAAGGTGGTGCTCGCGCGCCGGATCCGCGCCGAGGCCGAACGGGCCATCGCGCTCGATCCGCAACTGGCCCTTGCCCACCACGTCTTGGGGAGGTGGCACCTGGGGCTGGCGGGGGTGGGGCCGCTGGCCCGATTAGGAGCGCGCTTTACCGTGGGGGCGCTTCCGCCCGCCTCGATGCAGGAAGCCGTGCGCCACCTCGGGAGAGCTGTGGAGCTTTCGCCCCGGACGATCCTCTTCCACCAACAACTCGCCCTCGCCTACCAGGCGATGGGGAAACGGACCGAGGCGCTGCGCCAATGGCAGCTTGTGCGCGATCTTCCGGCCGAAAGCCGTGAGGACGAAGAGGCCCAGCACCAGGCCCGCGCCGCTTTGGGAAGGTGAGGAGAAAGACGGGGGGGGCGCAGAGATTACTCAAACTCCCGCTGCAACTGGTCGATGTATTTGGAGATGGCGTCGTTGCGCTTGGGGGGCGTCCAGGTTTCCATCGCCTTGGCGTCTTGCAGGAAGTCGTTGAAGGCGCCGCTTTGCTCCGGCATTTGCGTGGCTTCGTACCAGTTGAGGTAATCGTCGATCTTGTCCATCCGCGCGACGATCAACTCCCGGTAGCCGGCGATGGCTTCCAGCGCCTTGTCCGCGCCGTGCGCTTTGCCCCGGGCCAGTTCGCCGATGATGCGCTGGTATTCCAGCAACACCGGGCGCAGGAGCGGATGCGCCTGGGGCATGAGGTCCGACAGCCCCTTGAAGCACTCCAGCAGCGCCGCCTTGGCTCCCGGATTTTTGAGGAAGGTTTTGTAATCGGTGAGCGCATACTCCGCCGTGGTCTTCTTTTGCGGGTCGGTCACGAGGGTGATCTTGAGCAGCGGCGTGAGCCGGGCGTCGGTTTCCGGCAGCGTGAGCGCCTGGTGGCTGTCGAGCGCGGAAGTGCGGGCCAGCCCCAGCGTCCACCATTTCTCCAGCGCCGCCTCGTTGCCGCCGAGGAGGGGGAAATATTGCAAAAGGAGCGCCATCGCGTCGCCGTTGGAATCGGGCAATCCGTGGACCATCCGGGCCAGCCCCGCCTGGCCGCCAGGTGTTCCCACGAGCAGGTCCAGGAGGCTGGCGGCGCACGCGCCATGGATGGCCAGCGAGGTCGGGTCCATCACCTCCACGTTGCTTTTCAGGAAATCGGCGATCTTCGGCGGCCGCCCGGTTGCGATCAATTGCCGGAAGAGCGCGGCGTTGGGTGCCGCGCCGGTGGCCCGCGTCTGCATCGCCTGGGCCAGGGCCTCGACGAGCCACGCGGGGGGCTGGGAATAGGCCGCGCCCACTTGCGGCGGGCGGTCGCGGTAGGCCAGTTCCAGGAGGATGGCCCGGATCACCAGTTGGGGGAAGCGGACCTGCTTGAGTTCCCCTTCGCGCAACAGCACGTCGATCTCCGTTTTCCACCCACCGTCGGTCTGGATCAAGCCCACCTGGCTGATCGGGCGGCCGGTGTCGGTGGAGGCGGGTTGGCGCAGGTCGATCACGATGGGGAACTTCCAATGGTCGCCGAGGCCCAGCGCCTCCAGCACGCCGTGCTTGGCCGTTTCCGCATAGCCGGCGACGGCCATCCGCAGCCGGATGTCGGAGCAGTAGATGACAAATTGCCGGGACTGGCTGACGCTCCGCTGGATCGGTTCCTGGGCTCTCCCGCCCACGGGAGCGAGAAGGGCGAGCGCCGCTGCCAGCAGGAGGAGCGGCCGCGGTGCCCAGCGGCCACGGTGGCGGCGGGGAGGCATCATCGGGTCACGGCGGGCCGTGCGGGAGCGGGCGTTGTTCCGGGAAGGGGGCGGGCGGCGGCCACTCTGGGCGCGCCGAGGATGAGCCGCTTTTGGGCGATTTCCACCGAGCCAAGCTGCTCCAGGAGCTGGCGGTCGCGCTTGAGAGAATCCAGGAGCACCGGCACGGCGGCTCCCGCGTAACAGGCCACGGCGGCAGGGAGGTGCAACCGGCCGATGAAGCCGCCCGTGCAGACGGCGGTCAACTTGCCGGGGCCGGTGGATTGGACCCGGCCCGTGAGCCCCGCGTACAGCGGGTAGTGGAAGAGAGAGGCCTGGATGCTCAGGCGGCCCCCGCCCTCCTCCAGGTTCACGAACACCCGGTGCAGCGGCAGGTAATCCGTCAGCCACTTCGGGACTTTGCGGAAATGCTCCTTTTGCAGGTAGGCGTTCAGATCGGCTTCGCTGACGGCTTTCCGCTGGCCGTCGGTGGCGATGCTTAAGGCTTCCATCACCATGTCGATTTGCGGCGGGCTGGCGAGCACGGCCTCTTTTTGCGCCGTCGCCGGGATGGTGCCGCCGGGGGGCAGCGCGGCGTCCACCAGAGCCCCGGCCACGGCCGCAAGGGCGACGGTCTTCACCAAATTTTTCCAGAACCCGGGGAAGAGTGGGTTCTTCGGGGTCATGATTTTTTTGACCTCGCGCTGTTTTTGCTCCAGGGGAACCACCGGATGCTGGGCGATGATCAGTTCGCGGTCCAGCTTGGCTCCGCAGCCGTGGCAGTACACCCGTTCGCCTTCGTTCACATACCCGCAGGCCTTACAAACGAGGGTGGGCAGGGGGGGCATAAAAGGGGTTATTTCGAGGAAGGGCTATCGCTCTTGGCGCCGGCCTTGTAGCTCTTGGAGCGGTAATCGGTTTCGTAAAAGCCGGAGCCTTTGAAGAGGAGCCCCCCGCCCGTGCCCAAGAGGCGCTTCACCTTGCCCTTGCCCCAGGTCTTTTGCTGGCAGCGTTCTTCCGGGCAGACGGTCACGGGTTCGTCTTTCATGGATTGGAAAAGTTCAAAAGTTTTCCCGCACTTTTCACAATGGTAATCGTAAGTGGGCATAGTCTAAGAATGTCCACTCATAGCAGAAAACTTTTCCCCCAGCAATGCCCAACCTTTTGCAGGAAGAGGATGCACCACAGAGAACACAGAGGCCGGAACAAGCTATTCCTTGTCTCTTCTTTCCTCTAGAGCGTTTCAGTCGCGGACGATAGCCGCCCGCGCTTCTCGCACTGTGTGGTGCATGAAGGAGCGCCACGAGCTGGCTGGCAAGGCGCAAGCGCCGCAACGCCTCCAGACGGCTTGTGCCCCCAGCTCTTTCGGAAAGGATTTTTGAGAATTGCTCTACCCAAATCTTTGAAATGGCTGGATTTTTGTGCTTCGCCTGGCGGATGGCGGAGGCGCTATCTGTAGGATACCATGCGCATCAACCCACGACGCTCTCGCATCATTGTAAACACTTCAATTTAAAACGCTCTAAGCCCCCTTTTGTGCGGCCCATGGCCTCATTACCTCCCCGGGATAAAGAATGCCGTCTGCGAGGGAGCGGCGGCAGAATGTCCTACTCCTCCGGCTTCGGCTCGCGGGAGAGGATCTCGGACAGCACTTCGCGCGGGCTCTTGCCCTTGTAGAGCAGGCCGTACACAGCGTCGATGACCGGCGTATCCACGCCATGCTTCCGCGCGCATTCGTAGGCGCTCAAGGCGGTGGGCACCCCCTCGGCCACCATTTGCATGGAGGCGGCGATCTGCTCCGGCGTTTCCCCTCTGCCGATCCGCTCGCCCACGGCCCGGTTGCGGCTGTGCTGGGAAAAACAGGTGACCATCAAATCGCCGATGCCGCTCAGGCCCCGGAAGGTGGCTTTGCGCCCGCCCAGCGCGGTCCCGAGCCGGATCAATTCGACCAGGGAACGGGTGACGAGCGCCGCCTTGCTGTTGTCGCCAAAGCCGAGGCCGTCGCTGACGCCCGCCGCGATGGCGAAGATGTTCTTCAACGCCCCGCCCAACTCGATGCCCGCCACGTCGGTGCTTGTGTAGACGCGGAAGGTCTGGCTGTTGAGGGCAAGCTGCACTTCCGCCGCGAGGCCCGCGTCTTCGCACCCGAGGACGACGGCGGTGGGCATGGAAAGCGCCACTTCCTCCGCGTGGCTCGGGCCGGAAAGGACGGCTATCGCATTCCCCGGGAGGGCTTCGCGCAAAATTTCGCTCATCCGCAGGCCGCTCCCCTGCTCGATCCCCTTGGTGAAGGAAACAATCGTGCCGCGCGCGGCCACGGCGGCCAGCCGCCCGGCCACGCCGCGCATCCCCTTGGAGGGGGGGACGACCAGGAGCAGCTCGGCGCCGTCCACGGCTTGCGCCATGTCGGCGGTGGGGGCCACGGCGTCGTGCAGGCGGACGCCGGGCAAAAACGGCGTGTTCACGCGGGTCTCGCGCAGCATTTCGACCAATGGCGGCTCGTAGCCCCAGAGGGCGACGGGGTGGCCCTTGGAGGCCATGAGATTGGCGAGGGCGGTTCCCCAGCCCCCGGCTCCGATAACGGCGACGCGGTTCATTTTTTCTTTTCGAATCGGCTTTCAGTGCCCGCCACGAGGCGCTGGATGTTACTCCGGTGCCGCCAGATGGCGATCAGGGAGATGACGAGGGTAAACCAGAAGAGCGCCCCCGTCTGCCGATAGAGCACCCAAGAGGTGATGGGCAGGGAGACGGCGGCGATGAGCGAGGCGAGCGAGACGTAGCGGGTCACTTTGAAAGCGATGCCCCAGAGAGCCAGCCCGATAATGGCCACGAGCGGCGTGAGCCCGATCAAAATGCCCGCGCCGACGGCCACGCCCTTGCCCCCCTTGAACCCGAGCCAGACGGGGAAGCAATGCCCCAAAAAGCAGCCAAACCCGGCGACGATGCCAAGGTTCGGGGAGGCATAGCACCGCAGGATCAACTGGGTGGCCACGATCCCCTTGATAACGTCCAGGGCAAAGACCAGCACGCCCCATTTCTTACCCAGAGTGCGGACCACGTTGGTTGCACCAATGTTCCCGCTACCGTGCTGGCGAATATCAATGCCCCGGCACTTCCCGACAACAAACCCCGAGGGGAAGGACCCCAGCAGGTAGCCGGTCAGCACGGAAACAAAAAGGCTTGGGAACATGGGCGAGATTCTCTCCGGGTCGACGGCGGCCCGGCAAGCAAATTACGGAGGGAGCTCCGGGACGGTTATTCCAGCCGGATGGCGGCGGAGCGGCCGTGGGCGTCGAGCCCCTCGACGGCGGCGAACGTCTCAATGATGGGCAGCGACGCGCGCAGCGAGGCGGCGTCGAACCGGACGAGGCTGGTGCGGCGCTGGAACTGGTCCACGGTGAGGCCGGGGAACGATTTCCCCGCGCCGCCGGTGGGGAGTTCGTGCGAGGGCCCGGCCACAAAATCACCGCCCACGACGGGCGAATACCCGCCCAGGAAGATCGCGCCCGAGGTGCGGAGCTGCGCGGCGATGGCGTCGTCCCGGCCGGTGACGACGGAGGCGTGCTCGGGAGCAAAGGCGTTGCAGAGGGCGACGGCTTCCTCCAGCCGTTCGACCAGGACCAGGTAGGCGCTGGTGTCGAGGACTTCCCGGATATGCGCGCCACGGGTCAGCCGGGCGGCCTGGGCGTCCACTTCGCACTCGACGGCGGGGAGCAGTTCGGCGCAGTCGGTGGCCAGCACCACCATGCTGTTGTGGCCGTGCTCGGCCTGCGCCAGGAGGTCGGCGGCCACCCACGCCGGGGTGGCGGAGCCGTCGGCGATGACGAAGATTTCGCTCGGCCCGGGGAGCAGGTCGACGGCCACGCGCCCAAAGACCTGCCGCTTGGCCTCGACGACGTAAGCGTTGCCGGGGCCGTAAATCTTGGCGACGGGGCGGATCGACTCCGTGCCGAAAGCGAGCGCGGCAACGGCTTGCGCGCCGCCGACTTTATAGATCTCCGTGGCTCCGGCGTACTGCAGGGCGAAGAGAAGGGCGTCGTTGACGGTGCCATCGGGACCGGCGGGGGTGGCGACGACGATTTCGGGCACTCCGGCGACGGCGGCCAGGGTGCAGGTCATCACCGAGGTGGAAACCAGGGGGGCGGTGCCGCCGGGGACGTAGATGCCGACGCGCTGGAAGGGGTCGAAGCGTTCGCCCACTTCCACGCCCTGGGCGTTCCGATCCTTCCAATCCACGCGGCGGCTCTTTTGGGCGAAGTCCTGGACGTTCGCGTGCGCGGCGGCGACGGCGGCCCGCGTTTCCGGAGCCACGCGGGCGATGGCGGCGGCCAGTTCTTCGGCGCTGACGCGGACGGTGGCGGCGGTCAACTGCGGGCCTCCGAACTTCCGGGTCAGTTCAAAGAGGGCGGCGTCCCCTTCCCGGCGAATCCGGCTGACGATCTCCGCCACGGTGGCATGGACTTCGGCGCTCGGCTCGGCATGACGGTCGAGAAAACGGATGGCGTCGGAGAAATCGGGATCGGAAAATCGCAGGGTGCGCATGGGGGTTCAAACTTAGGGGGCGAGCGCCGGGGCCGTCAAGCCGTTGCGGAGGGGTCAGAGCATGTCTTCGGGTTCCACCGTTGGGACGCGCGGCGCCGGGCTTTGCGGCGCGGGCAGGGCGCGCGGGACGGCGGTGTTCAGAAAAGACGGCGGCTCGCCCAGGCTGATCTTGCGGTCCGGGTCCGCGCCCAGTGCCCGGGCGGTTTCGCGGCAGCATTGCGCCCCCTCCAAATCGCCCGCGCGTTCAAGGTGCGCCGCATAATAGGCGTAGAGAATGCCCAGGTTGGGGTCCTGGGCGATGGCCCGGTTGTAGGCTTCCTCCGCTTCCCCCGGTTGGTGGACGCCGTCCAGGCATTGCCCCAGGCGGATCCAGAAATTCTCGTCCTCGGGGAACCGGCGGAGCCCCTGGCGGTAGGCGGCAATCGCCTCGTTGAGGCAGTTCTCCCGCGAGGCACTCCGGCGGGGCAGGGTGGAGGCCGTGACGCGCAGCGCCTCTCCTTGATAAAAATAATTAAAGGGATTGGATGGCCGCTTTTGGATGGCCAGCGCGGCCAGCCGGAGGGTTGCCTGGGGATGGTTGGCGTCCATCGCGCGGGCCGCCCGCTCCGATGCCCATTCGGCCGGAAATTGGAAAGCCAGCACGGGGAGGAGCCCCACCCCGGCAAGCCCCAGGACGCCGCGCGCGCCAAGCTCGGCGCGGGAAGCCGGGGAGCCGTCGGCCGAGGTCGTGATGCCCGGGCTCGCCAGGATGCCGAAGATGAAGGCAAAAAGGAGGGCGTTGCCCGGAATGTGCATGTTGCCATCGACCACCGAATGGGCCAACAAGGTGGCTGCCGCTCCCATCGCCCCCAGCGTCACCGACAGGGTATCGCTACGGGCCGGCCCATACATATTGGTCAGCCGCCGGACGGCCACGGCGCGGACGGCCTGAACACCGCAGCGGAGGTGCACAAAGAGGAAGAACGCGCCCAGCGCCGCGCCGACGACGCCGTATTCGGCGAGCAGCTCCAGGTAATCGCCATAGACATGCTGGGGATCGCCCTGGAATTGCGGACGGCGGAAAAGCCGTCCATAGGGCAGGCGGGTGCCCGCTCCCGTCCCGAAAACCGGGGCGAGCCGGAACTGGTCGAGCGCGGAAAGCCAGTTGCAGCGGCGCGCATTTTCAGAAACCGCGCCGATCTGCCCCAACCGTTGGCGGAGCATGCTGCTGTGCCCCATGGAATAGAGCGCGCCGCCGAGCAACAGGAGCATGGCCGCCGCGGACGCCAGGAACGCCTGGGAAAAGCGGGCGGGCCGGCAAAAGCGGAGGCCCCAGAGCGAAAGCCCGGCGAAGACCAGCAGCCCGGCAATCAGGCTCAAATAACCGCCCCGGCTCCCGGTGAGCGCGACGCCTAGAAAACAAACAAGCAAAAGGTATCCCATCAACAGTTTGGCCGGGAGCTTGCGGCGGCCCCAGAGAAGGAAGCTCAAGGCGAAAATCGCCACCGCGTTCAGAAAACCCGCGAGGTGATTTGGGCAGCCCAACATCCCATGAGCCCGCGTCCCATAGACGGCAGGGTGCTGGAAACCGAGGAGCATGAAATCGTCGCCCCCGGTAAATTGCATCTCTCCCACGCAGACATGCACCACGGCAACGCCCAAAAGCGCATAGATCACCCCCATGCGAGCGCGCGAGGAGACGACCCAAAGCGCCGACAGCAAATAGACCACCAGGCAGGCGGCCGCCAGGAAGAGATCCGGGCGCGCCAGGAAAGGATTTGGGGAGGTCCAGCCGCGCAACAGGACATAACCGGCGAACAACACGGCCGAGAGAAGGCAGACGGCGAACGGCTTGGCCGAAAGCCTGTGGAAGGAGCACAGCGAAAGCACCGCCGCCAGCCCCACAAGCGCGTAGGCCGGGAAGCTGTAGGCCAGGCGCACGCCTCCCATCATCCATTGGATGATCCCCAGCGCGGCGGCGAGCAGAAGGCGGAGGGCTAGAGCGTTTCCAGAAAAGGTGTGGCTGAATCCTGGGGGGCGGCTACATATTTGATGGAATCGCTCTAAATTCACGGCGGCGGCACTCTGCCAAAAGAATGCGCTTTCTGCAATCGCGCGTTCTTGCTCATTGCCTCCCGAGAGGCGAGGATAAGCCGATGAACGACTCGGCGGCATCCCGGTTTCTCGCGCGGTTCCAGGCCAGCCTGGACGATGGCACCTTCGTCAAACTGACGCTGGGGCGCCCCGCCGCGCCCTCAGCCCCCCTGCGCAAGCTCCGCCTCCGTCCGGTGACGCTCCAGGGCGAGGTCCGCTGCAACGTGGTGAGCCGGTTCGCCACCCGCGACGAAACGCACAATCTGGCGTTTCCCGACGCCTTGCGCATGGTCCAGGCGCGGCTCGGCCCGGAGTTTTTGAGCGCCCACCTCTTCACCACGCGCGAAACCGCGCAGCTCGAACTCGGAGCCCAACCCCGGCTGCGCCTGCTCCAGCAGGCCAACGCCCCCGCCCCGCAGGAGCACGACCGCGCCCGCGCGCGCTGGGTGGACGCCACCGCGCCGTACCTGCGCGCCCTGGAGGTGAGCGACGCCCGGGGTAAGGTGCGCGAGCGGATGGGGGACAAGTTCCGCCAGATTGAACGCTTCGTGGACCTGCTCGCCTCGGCCTTCCGGGAAAGCCCCCTGGCCGCTTCCGCCGAGCCACTCACGCTCTGCGACATGGGCTCCGGCAAGGGGTATCTGACCTTCGCCGCATACGATTACTTCCAGCGGGTGGAACAGCGCCCCGTGGCGATCACGGGGGTGGAAGCGCGGGAGGATCTGACGCGCCTTTGCACCCGCGTGGCCGGGGAATGCGGCTTCGAAGGCTTGCGCTTTGTGTGCAGCCCCATTGCCGAGTTCCGGCTCCCGCCGCTGGACATCCTGGTGGCGCTTCACGCCTGCAACACCGCCACCGACGACGCCCTCTTCGCCGGGCTCCAGGCCGGCGCCCAAATCCTGCTCGCCGCCCCGTGCTGCCACAAAGAGGCCCGGCCCCAGGTGGATCACGCCAACCCCGCCGGACCGCTCGCCGACGTGCTGCGCCACGGGCTGTTTGCCGAACGCCACGCCGAGATGGCCACCGACGCCCTGCGGGCGCTGCTGCTGGAGCGCGCGGGCTACCGGGTGCGCGTCACCGAGTTCGTGGCGGCAGAGCACACGGCCAAGAACGTCATGCTGATCGCCACCCGGCGGCAAGGCCCGCTCTCTGCCCAAGCGGTGGCCGAACTCGACCGGCGCATCGCGCGCTTGAAGACTTTTTATGGAATCGAACACCAACGCCTCGAACAGCTTCTCCTGGGCCGACGTGAACTGGAACGCGCTCCGGCGGCTGCGGACGAGGTTCCTTCATTTTGACGAGCGGGAACAAGGCGCGGAGGCGGACCACACCGACTACTGGCGCTCGCTCAGCGATCTCGTCAGCTACGACGGCACCTTCGCCGAGCGGATCGGCTGGAAGTGGGACACGGTGCTGGCGGAACTGAAAACACGCGGCTGGACGCCCCCCGAAGGCACCCTCCTGGATTGGGGCTGCGGCACCGGCGTGGCAGGGCGGCGCGTGGCAGCCGCCTGGCCCCAGGCGTTCGGGAGTCTTTTGCTGGCCGACCGCTCCGGCCCGGCCCGGCACTTCGCCATCGGGCGGGCCCGCGCCGAAGCGCCGGACCTGGAAGTGCGGGCCGCCACCCCGGCGGATGCGCCCGATGTGCTGGTGTTGAGCCACGTCCTCAACGAACTTTCCCCCGAGGCGCTGGAAATGCTCCTCGCCCTAGCCTGCCGGGCTCAGGCCATCCTCTGGGTGGAGCCGGGGACGCACCCGGTAAGCCGCCGCCTCCTTGCCGTGCGCGAACGCCTCTCCCCCCACTTCCGCGCCGTCTCCCCCTGCACGCACCAGGCGGCTTGCGGGATGCTGGCGGCGGGGAACGAGCGCCACTGGTGCCACCATTTCGCCCGCGTCCCGGGGTTCGTCCACACCGATCCCGGCTGGGGACGCTTCGCCCAGACGCTCGAACTCGACCTCGGAACGGTCCCGTTCAGCTACCTCGTGCTTGACCGGCGGCCCGCCCCAGCAAACCCGGCGGAAGCCCGCGTCATCGGCACGCCCCGTTACTACAAAGGCTTTGCGAAAATCCTGAGTTGCCAAGCCGACGGCGTGGCCGAGCGAATCCTGCAAAAGCGCGACGCCCCGGAACTCTTCAAGGTGATGAAGAAAGCCCCCGGCTCCCTCTACCGCTGGGAGCGTGACGGGGAGAAAATCCGCAGCGGAGAAAGGGTATTTTAAAAGCGAGCCCAGAGAGTCTCACGCAAAGGCGCAACTTGACCTCGCGCTTCCAAGCCGCTCTTCGAGAGCAACGTGGCTCATGATATGCAACACGCGGCGAGTCTAGAGCGTTTTTGGGTTATTTTGTCGCAATGATCTGAGAGCGCCGAGGGTTGATGCGGGGCTTTTTGAGCGC
>SESA01001009.1_pt1 | contig 15718 bp, 13 predicted proteins | sample 3171451 | NCBI WGS metagenome assembly SESA01 (sample SAMN06051862, study PRJNA518727) | freshwater metagenome | biome: subpolar coniferous forest; feature: holomictic lake; material: water; isolation source: holomictic Lake 227, 8 m depth | place: Canada: near Kenora, Ontario | collected...
CGCCGAACCATCGAGTCGCCTGTGACCGCCAGCACCGCCGACCTTGAAAACAAGCCGATGCCAGCCTTATTGCAAAAATGGTTAGCCGATTACGCCGCCTCCGGACTGCCGCCGGCTTACCTGCCAAAGGAGGAATACGATCATGACTGATAAAAACATCCGTGCCCTATTCGGCCTCAAATACAATCCCTTTTTACCCAATCTGCCCACAGAAGCCCTGTGGGTGGCGCCAGAAGCAGAACCCTTCGCCCACCGCGTCCAGACAATGATCTCGCAAGGCGGATTCGCCCTGATCACCGGAGAGCCTGGAAATGGCAAAAGCAAAACTCTCCAATGGATCGCTCAACGCCTCAGCATAATGCCGGATATTACCGTCGGCGTAATGGAACGACCACAAAGCAAACTCGCCGACTTCTACCGTGAGTTAGGAGAACTGTTCGGCGTTGGCTTGAGCCCCATGAATCGCTATGGCAGCTTCAAGGCCCTGCGCACAAAGTGGAAGGATCACTGTCAGTCATCACTGGTACGCCCCGTCCTCCTCATCGACGAAGCACAAGAAGCCTCCTCGGTTTGCCTGACCGAACTGCGATTGCTCCAAAGCGCCTCCTTCGACTCAGAGAGCCTCCTCTTTACCATCCTGTGCGGGGACGGACGTCTGCCAAACATGTTCCGAACACCAGAGCTGTTACCCCTGGGCAGCCGCATCCGCGCCCGACTTCATCTGACACCCCTCTCGCCAGAACAGCTCCAGGATTACCTCAACTTCGCCCTCGAACAGGCCGGTTATCCTCAACTGATGACTCCAGAGCTGATCCGAACACTGGCCGCGCATTCCTTAAACAACTTGCGAGTCCTCAACCATACCGCCGCTGATATGCTCGCTGCTGCCGCCGAACGAAATCTGCCTCGACTCGACGAATCACTTTACTTTGAACTGTTTACCCCAGTGTCTTCAAAACCGCGCCGCAACAAAGGATCATAGTCGCCGTCATTGTGGTGATCGGTTCATACTTCTTGATCCGTGGGGCTACCAGGACCTCACTCACATCATGTTCGATCACATGCGCACAGTCACCGCGGACATAGTCCTTAAGGGCAATAAACTGGATGGGTAAGAGAACCAACATACCGGGGGTTAGGATAGCAATATCTTCACCCCCGCTATCGGAAAAGTAAGAACAATACCTATGGACAAAAGATCTTTCAGGAAGGTCGAAATCGTCGAAATCGAGGAAATCGTCGCAATGATAAGGCTCAGCCTATATAACCGGAGCCGAGCCCACGGGGCCAATGCCATATTCCAGGAAATGGAATCCATGGGGGTCCGTCCATTGCCTTCCCCCAGAAGCATCAATCGAATCCTTGCACGTCTCGGCTTCACCCACGGCCGTACCGGTCATTATCCGTAGCTGTCCAGACATCTTCATGGCCAAGCCTTCCAGCAAGATTCGAGGCCGCTCTCACATTCCCTGACGGGAATTCTTCATGTCGGATAGAGTATCGCTCGCGATATTCTGACAGAAAAGAAGGAGTTTCCATTCCCTGACGGGAATTCTTCATGTCGGATGGCTATAGTTGGAAACCAGGAAAGTAATTATGAAAATTATAGTTTCCATTCCCTGACGGGAATTCTTCATGTCGGATCGAAAGGAGAAATAAAATGCATTTAGCACACGTGGGTTTCCATTCCCTGACGGGAATTCTTCATGTCGGATTTGAGGTTAAATATGATTTATATAAAAAAGAGTTGAAAAGTTTCCATTCCCTGACGGGAATTCTTCATGTCGGATAAAGACAACCCAATGGTATATCGCTCCAATGTGGAGGTTTCCATTCCCTGACGGGAATTCTTCATGTCGGATGGATAAGCGCGGGTTTTTCGCTAACCGATTTGAGAGTTTCCATTCCCTGACGGGAATTCTTCATGTCGGATCTTGACTGAGTTTAATGATTTAATAAAGATGTTAGAGTTTCCATTCCCTGACGGGAATTCTTCATGTCGGATTCTAGAAGAAAGGAGAGGGAAAGTTATGGGCTGGGTTGTTTCCATTCCCTGACGGGAATTCTTCATGTCGGATAGGAGGCTAAGAAAATGCTTAAACTTCCCTAAGTATTGTTTCCATTCCCTGACGGGAATTCTTCATGTCGGATTTGTCTTTGAACCCCATGTCCAAAATACAGGATGATTAATTTGTTTCCATTCCCTGACGGGAATTCTTCATGTCGGATTGATACATTTAAAGATGAAATGGAAAGATTACAATTTTGTTTCCATTCCCTGACGGGAATTCTTCATGTCGGATAATAGGAAAAGTATTTAATCTCATTACAAAAGAAAAAAGTTTCCATTCCCTGACGGGAATTCTTCATGTCGGATAAAAGTTAGGTCTTGTTGCCCCACAAGAGAAAAAAGGTTTCCATTCCCTGACGGGAATTCTTCATGTCGGATACCCCTCATATCAAACAGTTACATGAAACGCAATATCGTTTCCCAAGGGTTAGTATGGCACTTAAATGAATGAATTCCATACATAGGCCCATCGCCGCTCAAATCTTCGCAAAAACAAAATATCGGGGCTCTCATTTATGTCAATTACTCCCCTTTTTCTGGATAACATGCTGTTTTATGAACAATCTCATTTTCGCAACCTTTACCGTTCATCTTGGGGAAACGATGAGTTTCGAAAAACACCTATTCTCCTGCGCCGACAGCCTATTGTAAGTCCATGATTTTTCTTGTAAAGTCCCGCCTCTCTCGGAGTCGCGGTATGGCGAATCAGCCTCCGTTTTCGCAAACACCGATGGTCCGAATGCATAAATCGTCGTTTGCGAAAATTCATGCGCTGGCCAGACAGTATCCGTTACGGCGTGTATGTGGCCAACACACTGTAATTAAACATAAACGTTCGCCAGCGTTGCGCCAGCGCCTACATCGCAAACCTTTTGCACGTATTCCCTTTTATCTGCCGTTCTTTTAAGTATGAATACTAACAGCCCACACCTCAGCAAAATGACCGATCCTGACACCCTCCGGGCGGCCTGGCGTAAGATTGCCGCAAAGGGAGCCGCGGGCGGCATTGATGGCCAGACGGTGGCGGATTTTTCCCAACACAGCGACCAATACCTTGATCAATTACGGCGGGACTTGCTGGAAAGGCGATATGAACCGGAGCCGACCCAGATGCTGTCCATACCCAAGGGACCGGGCAAGTCTGGTAATCGGGAACTCTCCCTTTCCACCGTGCGGGACAAGATCGTCCAAGAAACGATGCACACCGCTCTGGAACCTGCCATGGAGAAATTATTCAGAGATTGCAGCTACGGCTATCGTCCCGGCAAGGGGCCGCGCAAGGCAATCAAACGGGTTGATCACATCATCGTCAACCTCAAACGTCAATGGGTGGTTATCGCCGACATTGACGATTTTTTCGGAACTATTGACCATGACAGACTCACGGACCGTCTCCGGTCCGTACTTCAGGATGAAGAGATACTCCGGATTATGCTCCTCTGGCTGAAAATGGGCGCTGTGGACCGGGCCGGACGCTGGCGGGACATCTACTCCGGCGTGCGTCAGGGCAACATCATTTCGCCCCTTCTCGCCAATTTCTACCTAACCCCTTTCGATCAATCCATGGAGGATCGGGGCTATGATATGATCCGCTACGCCGACGACCTGCGCATCTTCTGTACCGAACGGAAGGAGGCGGAAAATGCCCTGGCGGAAGCGACCGACTATCTAAAAAGCAGACTGAATCTCCAGTTTAATCAAAACCTGAACCCTGTGACGAGCGTCGAACAAGGCTTCACCTTTCTGGGTGTGATCTTTCAGGGGGCATCGCATCTGATCAGCCCGGATAAAATTACCAAAATTACTGGTAAAATCGCAAATATCAGTGCCGGTCACAACGGCAATTTCGCCGCCGCCCTCGGCCGCATGAACGACGCGGTACAAGGGTGGCGGCGTTATTACGCCCAAGTCGTTGACGGAAGCGAATTGGCAAAGCTGGAGGACATCCAGAAAAACGGCCTTTTGCGCCTCTTAACCAACGCCTTTCAAACCAAACAATTCAAGACGCTATATGAAGCGGAACAAGCAGTCCAGAGCTTGGAACTGATTATTCAACGCGATGTCAAAGAGCGGGGTGAATTCCTGAAGGCCCTTGCTCAAGAGGCCCGCCAGGCAGCCCAAAATCCACCATCCCCAAGTAAGAATAAGGATGTGGACAGCCTGGTCAGGAAAAAGAAACGGGAACGGTTCCAACAAACCGCCCTGTCCTCAGAGCTCATCGTCAACACGCCGGGTTGCTTCATCGGCAAGGATTCCGAACGGGTTGTCGTCCGGAAGGATAGAAAAAATATCGGTGAAATCCCGATCATGCATCTGAATACCGTCACCATCGCCGGCCACGGTGTGGCCCTGTCTGGCGATGTCATTGTCCACTGCGCCAGTCATGATGTCCCCCTGCTTTTTCTTGGCCCCCGGGGCGACGTCAATGCCATGCTCATGGCGCCATCTTCCTTCAGCGCCTCCATCGGTCTTCTGCAGCTCCAAGCGGTGAACTATGCTCCATCAGGACTGAACCTGGCCCGGCGCTTTGTGGAAGGGAAGATCAAAAACCAGATGAACCTCATCAAATACCTCAATAAATACCGTAAAAATGTGGACGGCGATTTTGCCCAGGCGGCAGCGGAAAATCTGGCACATATGGAAGGCATCCTCTCGGAAACGAAGCGCATTGTCACAGACACCTATGAAAAGGGCCGAGGGCAGTTGTTCAGCATCGAAGGACGCGCCGCTTCATGCTACTGGCAGACTATCAAAATCCTTTTGAAAGAGCGGACCGACTTCCCCGGACGCGAACGACGCCATGCGCAAGACCTGGTCAACAGTCTGCTGAATTATGGTTACGCCATCCTGTCCGCACGGGTCCATCTGGCAATCATCAAACACGGTATTTTCCCCAATATCAGCTTCCTCCACTCCCTGGCCAAAGACAAACCCACTCTGGTTTTCGACATGATGGAAGAATTCCGTCCCCAGGTGGTGGACCGAACCGTCTGGACCCTGCTGGGAAGACGGGAAAACCTCGCCGTCAACAAAGAAGGGCTGCTGACGGACGAAACACGCAAAATTTACATCGCCGCCCTCTATCAGCGCCTGGCCAACCTGGTGCGGTTCCGGGGCAAGGAACTGAAACTGGAAGAGATCATCAACCATCAGGCCAAGGCCGTGGTCCAACATCTGGAAGGGAAGGTTCCCTACCGGCCGTTTCTGGGGAAGTGGTAAAAAACTCTAATTTCTAATCAATGGACCTTCGTTCGAGTAACAATTTCACCATGAGAATATTTAGCTCCCTTTTTTCACCAAGAAGGCTCATGCCAAGCTCCATCGGTTCTGTTCGCAGGGTTTTTTTCGCCTCGGTTCCAGCGAATTTTGATTTTATGCCACCTCGAACGATAACTGGTAAAGCAAACCTGCCTAGTCCTGTCCTGGTTATAGCTAAGATATCCGCTCGCTCTTTTTCAAGGGCATCTTCCTGAACACCGATCTTACATGAGACGCCAATGTAATGCCCCTTCCACAGCACCACGACATCTAAGTCGTTGCGAAAGAATTTATCGTTTGGTTGTGCATTGAGCCAGCCCCATCTCAGGCCAACTCTTATGTCTGCAATGTCTCCTCCTGCAGCGTCGAGAAAGGCGCCAGCCACCACTTCCTCAAACCAATGGCCCATATCAGGAAGACTTTTAACCCAACCAGAAGTGATAGCTCCTCTAAAGCAGGCCTCAAATTCTATCGTCTCATTTTTTAGATTTACTTGGAGGCATTTGATGTAAGTTTCTCCGTCATGCGACAGCGTTTTTTCGGGCACCCAGGTGATTTTTTTCAGCCAACCTGACTTTTGATTTTTAATAATCTGCCCTATGACATTGCACATATTTCTTAGAAATTCTTTTTTCTTTAGGAGTTCCTCCTTAGAAATCCCGGCATTAGACAGCCGACCACCAACAACCGATGCCTGAACAGTAATGGGTGGGAAGTCATATTGTATAGGTGGCAAGGTTTCGTTGTTAATCAGTGTTGCGGCTTCTTGACGTTGATCAACAAGTGACCAGATACTTCTTACGGGTAAGCGGGCGAACTGCCATGAATTTGCCTTTGTACCTGCTGTTATGTTCATTGCCCAATCTGCATTTCCCACGCATGTAACGAATTTGTCCATGCACCGAATATTCCCGAGCAGGTCCATTGGCCAGAAGGTTATTTTTTTCGTCGGAATATTTCGTAACTGCTCTTCGATACGTGCAGCAAGAACGCATATCACGGGGTTCTTCTCATCCACGAGAATAATTAGTTCTTCCGGCTTATGAGTAAAGATAGCCAGTAAGGTTGAAGCAGGATCAGAGCCAAGGACAACTATGAGGTTATTTTTCACCCAAATGCCATTTGGGTTTAATACTTCAATTTCCGCACCAGTGAATCGCATGGGTTCGATGATCTTACCAAGTGGCACAAATCCCGGTTTCTCAACAATCTTGTTGATAAACTTTTGTTTTACCTTTTCTATCCTGCTGTTATCCGTTTCCAAAATAGTGCTGATTGACGAAGCCCGCAAACGATTCTGAGTCAGTTCATCATTCGTCCATACAGACCATATAGGATTCAGACGATTTAATCTTTCAGGGGTTTCTTCTATACTCTCGATGAGTCGCGCTTCCTGCTTAACACGATGAGATTCTTTTTTTAAGCTGTCAACGGTGGATGCTTCCTTCTTCCATATCATATACAACCCGTAGAAGCGGCCGTATCTTTCACAAGCGCTGACCATATTGAATGGTGTTTTACCTCCAGTGATTATTACATCGTCAACAGTCCCACCCAAGATAGCGGGTTCTTTGTTGTTTTTTTCCTGCAGACTATAAAGCGCCAGCAGTTCTTTGAAGCCGATATTCTGCAACTCCAACGCAGTACCGCCGCTTGTCAGATTATGGAGTTTTCTGTTGTCTGCATAGAGGGCTTGAAAGCGCTGGTCGTCCTTCAGATGATACGAGATCAGGGCCGTCTGGTAGTTCAGACCCGGCGAAGTGTCAAAATAAACTGGCTGGGACAGGTCGCCCCGGTCCAAGTGATTCTTGATGGCCTCCCACGCTAGGGCATACCCGTCTTTGGGTTTGTGGATGTCTGTAGATATGAAGCAAGGCTTGTCGATCAACGCCGCGGGGATATGCAAACTTTCCCGCAAAAAACGTTCCAACCGATTGAATTCAGACTTTGTTTTTTCGGTGGGTAGCAGGATCACCCGTTCGAGCCCGCCATGCACCAAAAGGGTCTTGGCTGTTGTCGCTATGGCGGCAGGCTGCTGGCCGACCATGGAAATCAGGGTGCTCATCAATCGCCTCCTCTAAGATAAATTTGTTCTCTTGATTTCTCCATATCCCAGTGCCGTCTTGGCGCCGATGCCGAACTGGGCCAAAGCGGCGGTAAGCCAATCTTCCACAGTGACTCGCAGAGCGGGATCATCGCAGGTCACGAGAAACCGGAAGGGCACATCCGGCGCAACCGTCAGGAAAAAAATGGGTACGGGGCTCAAATAATCGGCCGGCAGAGTCTTGCCCTTTGATTCGTAATAGGCTTGGTAATGGACGTTGATAATGTCCAGATCGAAGAGAATATTGGGGACTTTCAGCGGAAAGGCGTCATAAAAATGGACCTCTCCCCGTCTGTTCTGGTTGCCGAAAATGCGACGGAAATGGTCATGCCTATCCTCATCCTCCGGAGATAAACGCGTTACACCCAGCCCCATAGCGATATCATTCAGCGCCCAGGCCCGACATACCCCCTTGACTGCGGTGGCAGGCAGGTAGGGTATGCCATAGAGGCGATGGAGGGTGATGCCAGTATCGAGGGGGCCGGCGTCGCCAAAACCAATGGAAAGGCGTGCGACGGTTTTGCCTTGCCAATCGAGCACGCGCTGATCATCGCCAATCGCTTTCAGCGCAGCGGCGAGGGACGCCTGCCGTTTCAGAAAAAAACGAACCAGATCATTTTCGTGCAATTGATTTCCGGTGTCTCTGATTTTTTTCCATGTGCCAATTTTTGCTTCTTTCCCGCCACCGCCCGGAACGTACCTGTGGAAAAGCAGGGAAAAATTTTCACATGGTCGGTCGTCACCCATCAGGGAGTTGACATCTTTAGGCAAAGGATAGGAATAATGCGCGCCATGATGCACCTTCGCTGCATATCCCTGGTCGTTCGGCCGTTCATGTCTTTGGGGCTCGTGCCGACCATCCCGCGGGGCATGCGTCTGTGGTTTAAAAGGTTGTCCTTTATTTTTATTAGCGATGTTGCCCTTGTCACGGCGATAGTCGTTCTGCGATGAAAAGTTTTTCTTTTCCAGATTTGCAAAAGGGCTCTGTTTCAAAGAATCGTCTTTGTTTCCCAATTTATTTCTCCTTTGGCGTGTTGTCTTCGCTCAGTCCGTCGGCAAAACGGCGAAGATAATCCAGAAACGTCAATGCCTCCCGGGTGGCCTGGATATAGGCGCGGCTGTCATAGTTGGTTATGCATTCAATCAGCTTTCCTGGCGTTCCTGGCGAGTAACTATCTCTGTAGGGTGGCGTATAACAGGATGCGTTCTCGTTTTGATTGCTTTGCATCAGCCATTGGCTTAAATGGGCCATGAGCTGTCCTTCCGCATTGTCGCCTTTTTTAGCAAAAAGAAAGGAAACTGACTGACCGAGGCCATTGTGATTCACCAGTGCCGGAAAGCGTTTGACCAAGGTTTTGTATTTGAGAATGTCATTTTTTTTCACGCCCTTCACCAGTGTCCATGCCGCCTTTGCCCTGGCCTGCTCCAGTGTCTGATGCATGGGCAAATTGCTGTTTTCACTCATGTCCGCTCTCCTTCTTCCTTAAGTTCTCTTTTATCGAGATGTCGTACCCGAACAAGCCCCCGCCCCAAGGTCTCGTCGCCGCCCAACTGAAGGACGTCGCTTTTGTCCACGATACCTTTGGCATACGCAATAGCGGCTGCGGCTGCGTATTTATCGCCCCCTTTATATTGCATGGATTTTCCCAGAACCAGGCAATACAGAAGGGTGTCGGTCAGCAAAAGCTCTTCGTTCCATGGTCCCTGGTCCACCGTACCGGATTCGCCGATGCTGATACGGGTTTGTACGTCCGTTGAGAGGGCTGCAAAATCCCGGAAGCGGTTATCGGAGAGGATCACCAGCCGCTTGGGAAGCTGATGCTTGATATAATCAAAGGCACCGTCTTTGGGCAGGGCGTGTTTGGCCAGCCAGTCAGCGAAATATGCAATGCTATCGCTATATTCAGTATCGGCAGGAAACGAAAAATCCTCCAGGATCAGGCGCATTCCTCCCTGCCCGCGATTGACGATCAGCACACTGTCCCTGGCTACACAGGCTTCCTCGTCTTTGGGACTGATGTCCATCTCGCCCATACCCGGTGGTTCGATCCCTGCTGTTTTCAACATACGGCGCAAGCGATTGAGGACCAAAGGACAGGTAACCCAAGCAAACCCGCCGGTGAAGGAACGGACGGGGAAAAGCAGAATTTGGGCGTCGGTGAAGGACAATGCCCCGCTGTGTTCATCCGCTTTCATTTCCGGACCAAACGCCTTGATAAGTTCTGCTTTATTATCATTGTCTTGCAAGTAATGTCCCTTCGCCCAACTTCGGAAGGCCCCTTTGACGCCGCTTGCCTGGACGATGGGGTATTCGGTGTGCTTTTCCCGCTGAATCGGCAGATCGACATAGGCGACGCTGGAACCGGACCCGGCGTGCAAGGGTGTCTCGGTGTAGAAAAAAAATATAGCTTCCTCAGTGAACATGGTTCAATCCTCCTTTTTGTAGTCCCATACGCCCACAGCGGCCAAGCCGAAACCAGCGTCCCGACAAAATCGTGGGAAAGAATCGCTGTTCGCCTGCGGCCGCATGATGCTTTGGAAATGTAGTTGCTGGAGCAGCGCCGCTGCTGACTCCTGTGTGAAATCTTCCTCTGCTTCAAAAAAATACACGCTCCCTGCCGGGGCGGCACGGTAAAGGGGTCGGGGGGCATTATTGACGAGATCCCATCCGCCCACGTCATCCGGTTTACCTACAGCGGAGGCTACCAGTTTCGCCGTGACACCGGACGCGGCCTGCCATGTGAAGAAACTGCCATCAACGCCATCGGGTAGCCATCCTTGACAAAAAATGGCGGGCGTCAGGAGATACAGTTTGAAACGACGGCGTCCGGCAAGGTTTTCGATCAATTCGTCTTTCAGGGCATCCATCACCTCCCGTCTTAAAAACTCCGGCAGGTTTTCGTCGTCGTCCTCGTTCAGGACGTTAAAATAAGCAGCGCGGGCTTCACCACCCAGGGAAAGGAACCCGTTTTCCGGTAACAGGTCTTTTTCGCATCCCTCTTCCTGCGTATCCCGCAATTGGAGATAAAACGACGCCTTTTCCTGCATCCGTGTGAACGCCACCGAATAGATGCGGCCTTCCTCAGCGGTCCGCCCGTTACTTAGGGTAATGCCCATCCGCGCCTCGGAAACGGCTACATCGCTCTGGCTGACATATTCTATGGGCGGCGACGAATCGCCAACACCCTCCGTCAGGTAAGTCATAAAAAAATGCTCGCCCTTCATGAACCCGCCTGCCGGGGCCTCCATGCCGGCGGCAACGATCGCTGCGGTCAGATTTTGTAAGGGGGTATCTTTCCCGAAAGATTCGACCGGCCAGGAAATCCCCGCAGCTTTCGGCTTCAGAAATACGACATTACTGCTTTTCGCCCTGCCGTCCTCGCCCTCGCGGAGGAGATCCTTCGGCCAGGGAAGACAAACACCCTGATTATCGGTGACGAGAAAGGGACCCATAGCTTCGAGTGGGGCCAGACTGTTGGGGGTTCCCACTCTGCTGAAGGCATCAAAAGGACCACATTCACGGGCACACCGGCCATAGGCTTGGAGATCCACATTCAAGTGGGCTAGGGCGCGGCTGCGGAGAGCCCCCACCAATGGCAGGGGAGAAGGGGGGAACCTCCCGGCAGCGCGAAAATTTTCCCCCGCAGAAAAGGGTTTGCTTTCGCGGAAAAGCAGTACGTCCAGCGGTTCAATCTTGATCCACATAATTACCTTTCCTTTCCGGCCATGAAGCGCAGAATGAGAAGCAGTCTGGCTGTCATGTCCCAGGTATTGATACCTTCTTTTATATCTTTTCGGTGATCGTTTATGACATCGAAGAGCTTTAGGACTGATTGCTTGATCTTCATCTGTTCTTCCGGCGACGTCTTCAATATATGCCTGGCGGTGATGCGGGCCAACTCCGTGCGCCGTGCGCGATCCAGGTCTCGATCTTCGCCTCCCGCCCACCGATGCGCCTTCATCGTGTATGGTAAGCTGCCGGACAGTCGGTCGTCCTTGATGTATCTAACAATATCGCCCAACACTTTGAGGATGACGCCCGCGTCAGAATTAACTTCGTTGTTGAACTTCCATCCCCCTTCCGTTGATTCTCCCGATCTTCGCAGGAGTCGGATGGCAAAGGCATTTCTTCCCAATTTTTTTTTGGCTGTTTCCTTGAGAACCGCCTGCGCCTCCTGCATTGCATGGTACAAGGGATAGGAATGATGAACGATGACAATGCCCATGCTGACGGTAACACCTTCATGATTAATTTCTTCACTGTCCTTCGTACGAACTCCACCGGCGAGCCTCAAGATTTTGCCATTCTTTTCCCCATAACCGTTTTTGATTCCTCGGAAACACGCGTAAAGGCTTATCATGGCCGACAAGAGGTGCTCCGTAGGAAGAAAAGCCAGCAGGTCGTCGCCGCCTGCGTAAACGAGTTTCCCTGCATGATCTTTCTCCAAGATATCACGGGCAAAGGTCAAGGAGAAGTTCTTCAGACTGTCGCTCAGGGCAAGCTGCATGGCCGGTCCCGTTGGGCGCTTGAACAGGGAGGGCAAGATATTAGTAATCAGATCCTTCTTCCTTATATCGGGGTGAATGAGCCACCTGTAGATGGGTGCGCGATCCTTGGCCCCTGTCACCCAGTCCCCCATATGGTCGCCGTCCAGAGCCAGGATGGCGTAGTAGCCGGGCAGACTGCCCAACCCCAGTTCCTTAGCCTTTTTAACCAGTTTTCCCGCCGCTTCCTTGCAGTTATCAATTTCTCCCTTCGTGATGGTTGCATCTTCGCGCTGCAATGTTTCCTCATACGTCCCCGACGTCAGCCAATCGCCATCAATCTGCAGGAATTTTTTCCCGACGTCGCCCGTACCGGACCCCCCTGCGCACCGCTTCAGGTAGTCCGTTGATGTAGCGGGATAGGGGAAATGGTGTTCTTTGATAAATGGTTCAAGTTTACCGACATAATCCTTCAACGCGCTTGCCAGATCAGGCAAAAGGTTGCACTTCTCCAGGAGGCGGCCTCTATAGGCGGCAGTCGCTATGCCCGCCGTCGAGGGGAACATATGGTGATCGAGGCCAAGTTCAGCCTCGAAACAAGCCTCCATAGCGAGGCGGCGAGTGAGACAAATGGAGCAGAGCGTATCCCCTTGGCGAATACGGCCTGCGAGCTTTAGATTTCCCTTGATTCTGCCGATGCGGCTCAGTTCTTCCCAAAAGCGTCTTAAATCAGCGTACGAGGAAGGGTAGGCAGGAGAAGACGGATGAACAACTTCCCATTTTCCGCAGAGTGAGCATTTGTGTCCCGGTTCCACCGTTTGCTTGAAATTTCGGAGGTTCTTGCGGGCTGTCAGTTCCGTGCCGGCGAAGGAAGACAACAGGTGATACACCATGCCGATATGGGGGTTACCGCCATTTTGCTGCATTTTTTTCAGGATGTTCTCCAAGTCTTTCAGTTCTTCAGAAATATGATCCCCGCCTTTTTTTGCCTCTATAACGCCGTTGTGATCTTTGCCCCACGGGCAAATCACCCAGAAGATGCCCTGGTTGTGCACAAATGCTTCGCTTTGCCTTTGCCAAATGGCATCCCAAGAGCTAATATCCATATCTGCCTGATGCTGTTGAGGAGCGGCTTGATAAGCGTCTTCTACGGCCTTTTTTACTTTCTTGGCAATCTCTTTCCATGCATCTTGGACGGCCTTTTCACACGCCTGTGCCAGGCTTTTTGCCTGATCGTAAGGGACTATCGCCGTAAACATGTTGGGAATGTTGCCGATTTCCAGGAGATCGTTTCCTGGGCGGTGAACCATCTGCAAATTCAAGTCTTTGTTGAGCCACAAGTCCGCTATTGGCTGTCCCTTGAGGGACGGCGATATAACTGCATCAGGTCCGCATTTTTTCGCAATGACCTTGATGGCCTGCCAGGAGAGATAAGACCACAGAAAACTCCCCATCCATGCGTCCTGAGTCCGTCGGGCAGTTGCCACCATGTCCTGGGCCGAGGCGATGGTGAAGATAAAAATGGTGGGATCAGGCCAGGCGCCGGCAATGGCGGAAGACACGGAGGCGTGTTCCCAGATCGTATGGGAGGGGATGCGTGCGTCAGCAGGGAGATTTCCCCACGAGCAACCTATACCGGTAGGATCATTTTTGGCCAACTCCTCTGAAAACTGCCGCCATAGCGTGAAAAACAAATCTCTTTGACTATTGACGCCGACCTTGCCGACCATGTCGCCAAGGGTATTTTCGATATGGTCAGAAACCTGCTCTGGCGTTAAATCTGAAGGCAAAGTCAATTGATGTTCCTGGCCGGACAGAGGATGGGTCAAAACCGGTTTCTTCCGAAAACACGCGCCATCGAGTTTTTCAATAAACGGCGGGATGTCCATACCAGCGGCAATCCGATCGATGCTGGCCGCCTCCTGGCGTAGGTCCTCAGAGTAATTATCTCCGCAGGCAGTTTGCATCAATCGCTGCGCAATCTCCCTATCCTTTTCCGGGAATAAGGCGCAAGCAGGGGATTTTGATAAATAAGCGGCGATTTTCAGCGTCCAGTTCATAAGATTCTTTCACCTCCGTCATTTATCAAATCATCCATATAATCTCGCACAGCAGAAAAATCAGGTGGCGGCACTTTTACTGTTGGCCTTCCTCTTCCGGATATTAGGATTTTATTAGCTGGCGGGATCAATGTTGCCGGTAGAAAAGTGAACACACCACAGGCTGAATTATCAGAAAAACCCTGAATGTGAATAAAAAGAGGACTACCGCGTCTCCCTTTACTCTCACCATCCATCAGATCAACATTTCCAGACATCTTGGTAGAAGAAAAAAAGTAGTTATGTGGAAGACCAAAGGCAGCTCTTTTCGGCGCTGCTTCCGGGGTTTGTCCCATTAAAAAATTTAGCATCAAATCATGATCGCCCATGTATTTTGGCGACTTTTTTGCCGATCTGTAGTTGTTTAGATGTTCTGCAACATATTCCAATACAACCATCGCCTGTTTACCTCGTGGATAATTGGGGTTTGATTTGAATTTTGGGTGATAATCAGCGGGGACTTGTCGCTGTGCTATCATTGCCTTGTTGCTGAAACATGAATATGCTGGCAAATCCCTATTATCATTTATATTATTAAAACTTTGAGCAACTGTACGGGCCAAATCTGCAATAGTGATCGCTTCGTTCGATCCAACATTATATGGGCGGCATGATTCCCCTTTAAGTAAAATTGTCCATAGCCATATCGCCAAATCCGACGCGTAGAGATAGGAGCGATAGGGTGTTCCATCGCCATTGACTAGAATGGGGCCGCCGTTCAATCCTTCTCGGATGAAGTTACTGATGGCGTATTTTTTATTTAGGTGCATATAGGGTCCGATAAAAGTAAAACACCTGGCTACTTTTATCTCTAGCCCATAATATTTTCCGAAGAGGGCGCACATAGCCTCAGCTGCGCGTTTCATTTCGCCGGCTGTTCCATATGGGGAGACTGTGTCAAAAGGATCAAGAATCCCAGGATGATCTTCAGGAATGTGGGACAGGGTTGGCGGTTGCTTACCATACACAGCACCGGTACTGGCGAAGAGGATGCTTTTTATCCCGCGATCTCTTGCGAATTCAAGAACGCGTTTGGTTCCCGACAAGGTAATATCCAAGGCCTCAGGAGGAAAGATATTTCCATCCTCTTCGTCGTAAGTAGCCAAATGCAGGATATGCGAAAAATCACCTTCAGGATAGGAAAATGTTCTAATATCCCCATAAATAAACGAAAAAGCCAAATAATCATATATATGTGGGGCCTTGAGCTTAAACGCTTGTGGATTTCTGCTCAACACAACCGCTGAGACATTCAGATCTAGTTTATCATTCGCCCAAGCGAGGCTTTCCAGAAGCCAACAACCGAAGAAGCCAGTGCCGCCGGTGATGAAGATTCGTCTCCCCCGCAATTCTTCCCACAGACCCTCTGTATGGGTTAAAATGTGATCTAAATCGTCCGCGAGATGGTTAGGCTTCAATTTCACCAGGTTTTCCAGGGGGCGTTGCCTGCACTCCATAAGGATTCTAAATATTGTAGATCCCGGGACGTATCCATGCACTGCCAGAAGCCGTTATGCTGATAGGCATACAGATGACCTTCTGTCGCCAGACGTTCCATCGGGTCGTGCTCCCACATGACTTCTTTTTCGATATACTTCAGGGCTTCCGGCTCAATCACGAAGAAACCGCCGTTGATCCATCCCTCGTGAAGGGTAGATTTCTCCTTGAAATGGCGGATTTGATGGCCGTCGAACTCAAGGG
>SESA01001010.1_pt1 | contig 15714 bp, 11 predicted proteins | sample 3171451 | NCBI WGS metagenome assembly SESA01 (sample SAMN06051862, study PRJNA518727) | freshwater metagenome | biome: subpolar coniferous forest; feature: holomictic lake; material: water; isolation source: holomictic Lake 227, 8 m depth | place: Canada: near Kenora, Ontario | collected...
CTGGCTTACTTCGGAGCCTCCAGAGATGTGATGATCATGGATGCCTTTCTTGCCTATTTCACCTACGTGCTCAATGCGTTGCAGTATCTGGTCAGGATCATCCTTGAAAAACGAAATGAGCGCAAACTTCGCATTGACGGCCAAATTTGAAGAAGTGGGGCCGCTTTTTTTTTAAAGACACCTTAATGCTCATGCAACATAGTTTCAAGAGACTCTGGAATACCACCTTTCTTTTTGTAGGGCCGATCTGGTTCCTGCTTGTATGGATGATCTGGTCTTCAGGCCAGTTGTGCTCCATTGATGACAAACTCTTGTTTCTTGGAGTTGTGATTCCCGGCTTTCTGCTTATCTACGGCTCCGGCTTTTTGATTGAAGGGTGGCATGAAAAGAAAAAAAAAGGCAGGGCATGAAGGGGGAACGTTCATTTTGTTATCGTTATTTTTCAACAATACACGCCGCCGTTCGGGTGTGAGAAGTGTGATTTTTTATGCAGAACTTTTGGAATGACGCAGATCTTCAATGCTCCGTCAGAGAGCAGTGCAGCTCAACCGATATGCCGTCAGAGCTTGCCGAGCTGGTTTATGCTTCCCGTCTGCTTGGCCGCGAAAGCTCGCTGGTGATGCATGGCGGTGGGAACACCTCAGTCAAATGCGAACTGGTTGATCTGGTTGGTAACCGGGCTGATGTTTTGCTCATCAAGGCAAGCGGTGTCGATTTAAGCCGCGTTTCAGGTTGCGATTATACGCCACTCCGGCTTGGCCCGCTACGCAAACTGGGTGAGCTCTTCAGCCGGAACGATCAGGTAAGCGAGGAGGCTCTTCGGCGTTTTTCGACCAAAGAGTTCAAACACCTGCTGCTTCTGAACATGTTCAGCTTGACTGACCACATGGACGAGCACAGGCTTACCCCTTCGATTGAGACCCTCCTGCACGCTTTTTTGCCACATCGCTTTATTTTTCATACCCATTCGTTCGCCTTGCTCACTCTCAGCAATCAGCCCGACGGCATCACTCTCGTTGGTGAAACCCTTGGAGAGGGTTTTGGTTCGGTGCCCTATATAAAGCCCGGTCTTGGTCTTGCACGCGCGGCGGCTATTGTTTATGCAGAAAATCCGGAAATCAAGGGGCTTGTGTTGCAAAAGCACGGCCTGGTCACTTTCGGTGCAACGGCCAGTGAGGGTTACCAGCGCATGATAGAGGCGGTCAACATCCTTGAAGAGCGGATTGCCAAAGCAGGCAGAAAACTTTTTCCATCCGTAACACTGCCAGCCGAAACTGCTTCGGTTGAAGTGACGGCCCCCGTCATCAGGGGTGCCTGTGTTGATGAAAAGGCTCCAGGCATGCGCGAGTACCATCAGTTTATTCTCGATTTTCGTACGTCGCCCTCCATTCTTGACTATGTCAACAGTGTCGATCTTGCCCGCATGAGTCAAAAGGGTGCCATGACGCCCGACTTCATTATTCGCACAAAAAACAAGCCACTTGTTGTTCCTGCTCCCGATGCGGCTGATATTGAGGGATTCAAGGTTGCGGTGCATGAGGCCGTACAGCGCTACCGTCAGGAGTATGTCGATTATTTTACTACCCAGCAGCAGGCTGCCGACATGCCGGTAACCATGCTTGACCCCTTGCCAAGAGTGGTGCTTGTTCCCGGCCTCGGGCTCTTTGGTCTTGGTAAAACAGCAGAATCGGCCGCAGTCAATGCCGACATTGCAACCGGTACCGCCTCGGCCATCCTTGATGCCGAATCGGTTGGCACCTTTGAATCCATCAGTGACCGGGAGGCCTTTGAGATAGAGTACTGGGACATGGAGCAGGCCAAGATGACCAAGGTCCATCATGATGTGTTTGCCGGTAAAATTGTTCTGGTTACAGGAGCCGCAAGCGGCATAGGCCTTGCAACGGCCAAAGCCTTTCGCCAGAAAGGAGCTGAGTTGGTCATTCTGGATCTGACCCGTGAAGCTCTCGACCGTGCATCGGAGGAGCTTGGCGGCAATCTCCTTGCCCTCACCTGCGACGTCACCTCAAGGGATGATATTCATGCCGCTTATGAAGCTGCCTGCCGCCGCTTTGGTGGTGTAGACATTATCGTCTCCAACGTCGGCGCAGCCATACAGGGGCGCATCGGTGACGTCTCCGACGTTCTGCTGCGCAAGAGCTTTGAAATCAACTTTTTCTCACACCAGTCCATTGCCCAGGAGGCAGTCAGGGTGATGAGGCTTCAGGGAACCGGTGGTGTTCTGCTGTTCAATGTTTCAAAACAGGCGGTCAACCCCGGCCCGGACTTTGGTCCTTATGGCCTTGCCAAGGCGGCAACGCTCTTTCTTATGCGTCAATATGCCCTTGACCACGGACGTGACGGCATTCGTTCAAATGGAATTAATGCCGACCGCATTCGCAGCGGTCTGTTGACTGAAGAGATGATCAAGGCCCGATCAACAGCCCGTGGTCTGAGTGAAAAAGAGTACATGGCAGGAAACCTCCTGCAGCTTGAGGTGACCGCCGAAGATGTTGCGGATGCCTTTGTCCACCTTGCACTCGAAATCAGGACAACCGGATCAATTACCACAGTGGATGGCGGCAACATTGCAGCCGCGCTTCGCTGAACAAAAAAAGTCTATTTATAGTAACAACCAACAGAAAAATCGGAGAGCAACATCATGGCGGAATACGATAAAGACAAACAGGCAAAAGAGTATTATCTCGACATTCCGGTCAACACCCACGGATTTTTTCTCAAAGGTGCCCACTCCCTTGATTGGGGAATGAAAAACCGTCTTTCAAGGATATTCCGTCCCGATACCGGAAAAACCGTCATGCTTGCTATCGATCATGGCTACTTCCAGGGACCGACTACCGGTCTTGAACGTCCGGATGTCAACATCGTGCCGCTCATGCCTTACGCCGATGCCATTATGCTGACCCGTGGTATTTTGCGCACAACTGTTCCTCCGAGTCTCACCAGAGCGGTCGTGATGCGCTGCAGCGGAGGCCCGAGCATTCTCAAGGAGCTTTCCGATGAAGAGCTTGCCGTCGATATCGAGGATGCCATTCGTATGAACGTTGCCGCAATAACCCTCCAGATCTTTATCGGTGGCGAATATGAGACCCGCTCCATCCACAACATGACCAGGCTTGTTGATATGGGTCTGCGTTACGGTATTCCAACCATGGCGGTGACCGCAGTCGGCAAGGATATGGTACGCGATGCCAAATACTTCAGGCTTGCCTGCCGGATGGCTGCCGAGCTTGGCGCACAGATTGTCAAGACCTATTATGTGCCTGAAGATTTTGATACGATTATTGCTTCGTGCCCGGTGCCTATTGTCATGGCTGGAGGCAAAAAACTTCCCGAACTCGAAGCACTTGAGATGTCCCGTCGTGCCATTGATGAAGGTGCATCAGGTGTTGATATGGGCCGCAATATTTTCCAGAGCGATGCTCCGCTTGCCATGATGAAGGCTGTCAACAAAGTGGTGCATGAGCGCGTGAGTGCCGTGGACGCCTTTGATTATTTCAATACTATCAAGGCAGAAGGATAATCATTGAAGGGTAACGTACATTTATTAGCAGGTTAAAGAGGCCTGTTGCTCTATTTTTCAGAGAGTTCGATTTTCTTAATGGACACCCTTTTACTCTCTCCGTCCGAGCCGGAAGAGTGGGGGGGTATGACGTTTTTTTATGAACAGTGAGGATATAAAAGGTTTTTTTGCTTCAAAAGAGCAGCTCGACATGGCTGACTACCTGACGCTCGATTACTATCTGGAGTGTGTTGGAGATATTGAGACCGCGCTTGCCCATTTCTGCAGTGAACAATCTACCGCCCAATGGAAACGCGTTGATCATGATGAAGATTTTCGTCCCAGGTATGCCGCCAAAGTGATCAGCCTGACGGTAGAGGGGGAACTTGCGGCGCTCAGCTATCCGGTAAAGCATGATGAATCCGGCCCTGTTCACGCTTGCCGTGTCACTATTGCACATCCTCACTGCAATTTTGGCACCAAATTGCCCAATCTGCTCTCTGCTGTTTGCGGGGAGGGAGTCTTTTTTACTCCCGGTGTGCCCGTGGTCAAGCTGCTTGATATCGGCTTTCCAGACGCTTATTTGCAAGCATTTGACGGCCCGAAATTCGGTATTGATGGTATTCGCGACCTCCTGCAAGCCTATAACCGCCCGATTTTTTTCGGGGTGGTGAAGCCCAATATCGGTCTTACTCCAGCCCATTTTGCCGAAATCGCTTACCAGAGCTGGCTCGGAGGACTTGATATCGCCAAAGATGACGAAATGCTTGCCGATGTTGACTGGTCAACCCTTATCGAACGATCCCGCGTTCTTGGAGAGGCCAGGGTTCGGGCAGAAAGGGAGACCGGCGAGCCGAAAATCTATCTTGCCAACATCACCGATGAGGTTGACCGGCTCCTTGAGCAGCACGACATTGCCGTAAGCAACGGGGCAAATGCGCTGCTCGTCAATGCCTTCCCGATTGGACTCAGTGCGGTCAGAATGCTTGCCCGACACACAAAGGTGCCTCTGATTGGTCATTTTCCCTTTATAGCCGCCTTCAGCAGGATGGAGAAGTATGGCGTTCATTCACGGGTAATGACCAAGCTTCAGCGGCTTGCAGGTCTTGATTCGATCATCATGCCGGGCTTCGGAAGCAGGATGATGACCCCCGAAAAGGAGGTAAAAGAGAACATCGCGGAGTGTCTGCAGGATTTTGGTCATCTCAAGCGTTCACTTCCCGTCCCGGGAGGAAGCGATTCAGCGCTGACACTTGAAACGGTCTACCGCAAGGTAGGCAGTGTTGATTTCGGTTTTGTGCCTGGTCGCGGGGTGTTCGGTCATCCCATGGGTCCAAGAGCTGGCGCAACAAGTATCCGTCAGGCATGGGAAGCCATCGAACAGGGGATAGCACTTGAGCGTTATGCTGTCGGTCGTCCTGAACTTCAGGTAATGGTTGATGGGGTAAACGGAAAAAAGTAAGTACCAGTAAAAGGAAGGGGGTAGGCTCATGGGTAAACTGGACCATAAAGTTGCTGTCATTACCGGATCCACCAGAGGTATCGGTAAAGCCATAGCGCATGAGTTTGTGCGCCAGGGGGCAAAGGTGGTGATAACCTCCTCCTCGGCGGCCAATGTTCAGAAAGCTGTTGCGGAATTTCCCCCCGAAACCGCTTATGGCTGCCTCTGCGATGTTGTTTCAATGGCTGATATGGAGCAACTTATTGCTTCGGCAGTCGAGAGATTTGGTCGTATTGACTGTTTTATCAATAATGCAGGCATCTCCGATCCCTTTCAGAATATCACAGAAAGCGATCCGGACGTGTGGGGCAAGGTTATTGATACCAATCTCAAAGGCACCTATAACGGATGCCGTGCCGCAATCAGCTATTTTCTCCGCGAAAACATTCCCGGAAAAATCATCAATATGGCGGGTTCCGGTACCGACACGGGCTCAAATACCCCGTGGATGAGTGCCTACGGCTCCACCAAGGCGGCTATCGCCCGTTTTACCTTTGCGGTTGCCCATGAGTATCGCCATACCGGTATTGCTCTTATGCTTCTCCATCCTGGTCTGGTGCGTACCGGTATGGTCAGCACCACAAACCCTACGCCAGAATTGTCGCGCCAATTGGCCACATTCAGTACGGTTCTTGATATTTTTGCCCAGCCGCCTTCGGTTGCCGCAAAGCTTGCCGTACAACTCGCTTCGGACTGGAGTGACGCAAAAACGGGTATCTACCGATCAGCACTGAACGGAAGAAAAAAAAAATGGTTGCTCATGACCTATCCCTTCCGTAAAATAACCAAGAGGATTGACCGTCGAACCTATTAACACAGAAGGATCGTCATGCCGAAAACCGCACTATCCCAGTTCATTGTTGTTCTTGTTCTGGCGACACTTCAAGGCTGTTACAGCTTTACAGGATCATCGCTGCCTGCGTATCTCAAAACCATTGCCATCCCGGTATTTGACGACCGTTCCGGCGCAGGGATCGCGCAGTACACGGGAGAAATGACAGGTGCCCTTGCCAACAAAATTGAAGCACAAAGCGCACTTCGCCTGACGCCCTCCATAGCCCGTGCCGACGCACTGCTCGAAGGGACCATTATCTCCTTTGCTGATGCACCAAGTCAGCTCTCCAGTAAAACCGGTCGGGCCATGACCAATCGGGTGACCCTTGTTGTGCAGGTCAGCATGGTTGACCGGGTGAAAAAAAAGACAATCTTTGCGCACTCGTTTGTCGGATTTTCCGATTATCGAACGGGCAACTACAATGCCCAGCAAGAGGCACTTCGGCATTGCGTTGGCCAGATTGTCGATCAGATTTTTGACCAGATTGTTTCCGGATGGTAAGGCTGCCGGTTTGGCTTATGGCAGACGATGCATCGGGTAATTCATCTTTTTTTTCTATTGGTAATGGTAAATCCTGCGGCAGGCAGGGAGCATAAAAGGAGGTTATTATGGGATTACACAAGGATGTTAACTATCGTCTTGAACTTGCGCGCGGCTTTTTGAATGAAGCAGAGCAGGATTGCTCCCTCAAGCGCTGGCGGGCCTGTGTTTCCGGCTCCATACTGGTTCTTGAAAATAGCGGTCTTGCCGTGCTGATGCTCTTTGGTGTCTCTCCGCTGACCCACAAGCCTGCCCGGCATTTATCGCAGCTCATGACGGAAGGGACGGTCACCAAAGAGGTTGCTGCATTGATAGAAGAGATTCTGCCGGAGCTCGAAAAATATGACTCTCATGAAAAAATGCTGGCTAAATATGGTAATGAGTCCTCTTACCAGCTTCCCTGGGAGCTTTTTAACGAAGAGGAGGGGCTCACGGCCCTTGAGGCAGCCCGCAAATCGATGCGCATAAGTTCCGAACTGGCGGAACTGCTTCAGACGGCTGACTGATTATTCTGGGTACCAGCGCAATCCGGAATGTTTTCTCTGCCGCAATAATGCTTTGCCTGCAGTTACCTTGTTAGCTACCAAAGGGAGGTGCCGGAGTTTCTCTCTTGGCGTATTATCCACGATATATTGCAGATACTCATTTTAAGCGAATGAATCCTGTGTCACCATTCCGAATGCGGCAAACCCGATTTTTTTTGCTGCTTGTCATGATTTTGGCGGGCTTGTCTTCTCTTTCTCTACAAGCTGCTGCTGCATCCCCGATAGTGCTCGATAAGGCCCCCTCCTGCGACTTGTCGGGACATCTGGAGTTGCTGGTCGATCCTGCAGGAAAACTTGCCCTGGCCGATATTCTTGCCCCGGCACTCTCCGCTCGTTTCAAGCCCCTTGAAGGAGACCTGAACAGAGGCTACAGCCGTGATGTTGTCTGGTTGCGTTTTACGCTCATCCGTCGCCAGGGATTTCCCGGAAAAGCGTTTTTGCGATTGCTCCCGCCTCATTTGGATCGAGTCACTGTCTATGTCCAGAGTGGCGACTCCTCTTTGCGGTCGAGCTCGTTTCATGAAATTATTTTGGGTGACCATCTTCCGCTTGTTCAGCGCCCGGTGAGAAATCTTGATCTGGTGGCTCCTCTCTTTTTGCCTCTTGAGAAGCCGTTGCAGGTTTATATGAGGATTCAAACCGGCAGCTCCTTTGAAGTTGCCGGTACTATCCATACTTATGATGATTTGCTGCACGACACTGATGAAGGGATCGTTTTCCAGAGTGCCTATCTGGGTATTGCCCTGATTATTGCTTTTCTGAATCTGATTTTTTACCTGCGCCTTGGCGACAGAATTTATCTCTATTTTTCACTTTTTGTTTTTACCCTCCTTGTCAATTATCTGGCAGAGGGAGGTCTCCTTACCCTTTTGCTTCCCTACTCGGCCCACCTCTTTGCAGATTATGTTACAGGGATCTCCCTGGGTGCAACGTTGTTATTTTCTTCCCTTTTTTCGATTCGCATCTTTAGGCAGAGGTTTCCTGTCGTTTGCCGTTATCTGCTTTTATCGCCAGTTCTTGCAATAGTCTCTATTTTCTCGGTCTCTTTTGCATGGTATGGGGTGATGATTGTTTGTACGGTTATCGGATTTTTGGTTCTGATCGTTATTACGAGCTGGTTGAGTGTTCGCCTCGTCAGAAAAGGTGAGTATGAAGGTCTTTTTTATATCATCGCATTTGGAATCAGCAATCTTGGCTATTTGGTAGACTCTTTGGCACAGGCCGGATGGATTCATCTGGACTGTTGGAGTAACGGCACCGTTCAGCTCCTCTCTCTTTTTAATATGATCATGATGTTTCTTGTCATGACCAAACGGCTGCGCTTTGCCGAAAAGCAGGTTGCAATGGCCGCCCTCGATTCCGAAAAGAGGGCGCTCGATCTTGCCGGCGAGATGACTACCGAGCTGCGCGAAAAAAAAACCCAGCTTGAGGAGTTGCTTGCCTCTGAACGTCTGGCCGCTGAGGCTTTGCGTCAGAGCGAGGAGCGGTTCAGGAGTCTGTTTGAAGACCATTCAGCAGTTATGCTGGTTCTTGATCCTGAAACCGGCAATATTGTCGATGCCAATCAGGCTGCTGCAAATTTTTATGGATGGCCGATGGATCAACTTCGCCGGATGTTTATCACGGAGATCAATACGCTCCCTCCTGACATCGTTATGGCTGAAATGAACAAAAGCCGATCATTGAAACAGAAAGAATTTTTTTTTCAGCACCGGCTGGCTGATGGTTCTATTCGTGATGTGGAGGTATTCAGCAACAAGATCGAGGTTGCGGCCAAAGAGCTGATTTACTCCATTATTCATGATGTTACGGAGCGCCAGCGTTATGAACAGGTTAACAGGTGCCGGCTTCGTATGCTCCAGATGGCAGGAAGCTCGTCGATAGATGATCTGCTGAGGACGGCACTTGAAGAGGCGGAAAGGCTGACGGAAAGTTCTCTCGGCTTCCTTTTTTTCGTTGCTGACGATCAGGCAACTCTCTCACTGCAGGTCTGCTCAACCGCTGGTATGGAGAAGAGCTGCATCGCAGAAAAAAAAGGGGAAAACCCTCCGATTGGCAAAGAAGGGGCATGGTACGATATTATACAGGGGCAGAGGGTTGTGATCCACAATAACGGTGCAACTTTCAGCCATTGCTCCGGGATGCCGGAGGATCATGCAGAGGTCAGGCGTGAATTGCTTATTCCCATAATTCGTAATGACCGTGTTGAGGCCATCATCGGAGTAGGAAACAAGCCTCATGATTATCATGACAAGGACATTGAATGGGTAGAGAGTCTTGCCAATCAACTCTGGGATATTGTTGCCAAAAAGATTGCCGATGAGACAGCGACAAATCTTCAGGTTCAGCTTCAGCACTCAGCCAAGATGGAGATGATAGGCCAGCTTGCAGCCGGGATTGTTCACGAAATAAAAAATCCACTCAACTTTCTCATGATTAATCAGTATACCTTGAAAGATGATTTTGAGGATCTTGCTGAATTCGTTGGTATTTGCCGCCGGATCATTGAAAAAGTGGATGCACTTCCCGCTCTTGCCGAAGAGATAGTGTTGCTGCGCGAAAAAGAGCAAGCCATTGCTCTTGATGATCTGATCCGTAATATTCCCCAAACTCTGGCAAATTCAAATAATGGGATCGGACGTATAAAAACCATCAGTCAAGGCCTGCAGAACTACTCATTCAAGAACGTTACGGGTCAATTCTGCCTCTATGATCTCAACAAAGCAATTCATGAAGCTCTTGTCATTGGAAAGAGTGAATATCGCTCCGTTGCCACTATTGTATTACAGCTTGAAAACCTGCCGATGGTTCTTTGCGATCCATCCCAGATTAACCAGGTACTTCTCAATCTCGTTATCAACAGTGCTCACGCCATCCAGTCGCAAAACAGGAGCACTCTCGGCCAAATAGAGGTTAAAACCTGGGCGACGACCGAGAGTCTCTTTTGTTCTGTTGCAGATGATGGTCCGGGAATTCCTGAAGGGATAAGGGGGAGGATATTCGAGCCCTTTTTCACAACCAAGGAGCTTGGCAAGGGGACAGGTCTCGGGTTGAGCATTTCCCGTGATATCATTGTCAAAAAACATCATGGCACGCTTTCGGTTGACTCTTTGCCCGGTGGGGGCACAATTTTCACTTTTTCACTTCCTGCAGAAAAGATATTTCCATTAGCATGAATATATTGATACTGGTCAGGCCGGGGATAATCGTTTTTGTACTGGCCAGGATTTCTTTGCATGAATTCATAGGTTACTGTTTTTAAAGTAGTTAATATTAAACCATCAATAACATTGAACGTTGTAGCAGTTAACGGGAGCCCTCGCAGGGAGGGCAATACCTTCCACGCACTGATGGGAGTTGGCAGGAAATTACAGGAGAACAACATTGATTTCGAAATTCTGCACATTGGCAACCAGGTCGTCAGGGGCTGCCTCGCCTGCGGAACATGTGCGAAAAACAGGGATGAAAAGTGCAGCATAACTTCTGACCCGGTGAATGAAGGGATTCAGCAACTGAAAGCGGCTGACGGAATTATCCTTGCGTCACCGGTCTACTATGCGGGCATTGCCGGTACCATGAAATGTTTTCTCGATCGGGCCTTCTATGTTGCAGGCTGCAATGGCGGGTTGTTTCGTCAGAAGGTTGCTGCATCGGTCGTAGCCGTTCGCCGTACAGGCGGCTCTTCCACCTTCGACAGCCTGAACCATTATCTGACCTATTCTGAAATGATTCTTGCAACGTCCAACTACTGGAACATAACCCATGGCAGGACTCCCGGTGAAGTATTGCATGATGCCGAAGGTGTCCAGATTATGGATGTACTTGGACAAAATATGGCGTGGCTCCTTGCAATGCGTGAGCAGACAAAAGCACAGTTGCCCGGGCCGGAGCCTGTTGCAAAGATTATGACCAACTTTATCCGCTAATCGAGCAATGTGTTATTGTCCAGAGTCAGCCCATGCAGAACGTTAAAGAAAGAGATGATACTCTCACCGGCAGCACGCCCTGCGGCTATTTCTGCTGCAGGGTGATTTCTGAAGAGGGACAGCCTGTTGATTTTCTTTGTGAGGAGGTCAATTCGACTTATGAAGAGCTCACGGGCTTGAAAAACGTCGTGGGACGCAGAATGTCGGAGGTGATGCCGGGCAGTGCCGAGTCGCAGTCCGTTTTTTTTGAGAAGCTGATCGAGATTGCAGAGCGTGGAACTCCCTGTCGATTTGAGGAGTACCTTGAAGGATTGGGCAAGTGGTACGACTTTTCAGTGTACACGCCTCACGCAGGCTCTCTCGTTGCTCTATTCTATGATATCACCGCACGCAAAGAGGTCGAAAAAGCTCTCAGGCACAGCGAAGAGCGTTTCAGGACACTCTTTAACAGCCATTCAGCAATCCAGGTTCTGCTTGATCCCGATACCGGGAAGGTGCTTGATGTCAATCAGGAGGCATCAGACTGGTACGGGTGGACGGTTGAGGAACTCAGGCAGATGTACACTCGCGATATCAATACCCTGTCGCCTGAAGCAATCATACAGAGCCTGCAGTCCGTAGGTGAGGGTGAGCAAAATAAATATACAGGATGCCACAGGCTGGCTGACGGCTCCATTCGGGACGTAGAGATTTTTCGTAACAAAATCAGGATTGATGGCCAGCCGGTCATTCATGTCATTATTCAGGACATTACGGTTCGCAAGCAGACGGAAAGGGCCTTGCTTGAAAGTGAGGAGCGCTTTCGGAGCCTCTTTGAAGATCACTCGGCTGTCATGATTGTGCTTGATCCTGAAACCGGCAATATTGTTGATGCTAATCAGGCCGCAGCCGATTTTTATGGATGGGGAGTTGACGAACTGAGGAGAATGAACATCTTCAAGATCAACAACAGCTCTTATGACGCTGTCCAGCAGGAGATGGAGAGATGGAAAGAGCTGGAGCAGCGAAGCATGTCATTCCGCCACCGGCGGGCTGATGGATCCATTCGTGACGTGGAGATATACGGCAAAAAAATCACCATCATGGGCAGGTCGCTGGTCTATGATATTGTTCATGATGTCACGCTCCGCAATCGTATCGAAACGGTTTCCCAAATGCGCATTCGCCTGCTTGAAATGGCAAATAGTCATGCAGCGGCGGAACTCATGCAGTTGACCATCGACGAGGTCGAATGGCTCACCGAGAGCACTATCGGGTTTGGCTTTTTTGTGGGGGAAGATCAAGCCTCCATTACTCATGCGAGTTACTCGACCAATACCCTGAAGCACTGGTGCAATTTACCGAATAAGGATGCTTGTTTTTCGCTGAAAAACACCGGTGTATGGGCTGATGCCGTGAGGGAACGGAGAGGAATCATTCACAATGATTATCCATTGCTCATGCACTCTAACGGGATGCCGGAGGGTCATGTTGCCTTGAAGCGGGAACTGGTTGTCCCGGTTATTCGCAACCAGAAAATAGTGGCAATCCTTGGGGTTGGCAACAAGCCGGTCGATTATGATGAGGAAGAAATTATCTGGGTAGGCTCCCTTGCCGATCAGGCGTGGGACATTATCGAAAACAAAATCAAGGACGATGAACAGAAAAAATTGCAACTGCAGCTTCAGCACTCCATGAAGATGGAGATGATCGGCCAGCTTGCCGCCGGGATCGCACACGAAATCAACAACCCGTTCAACTTTATCATTCTCAATAAATATAACCTTCAGAATGATTTCGCTGATCTCTGTGAACTTGTTGGTCATTATCGCCGCATAATCGACCAAATAGAGAAACTTCCGGTTATGAGCGAAGAGGTAGGACTGCTTCGGCAAAAAGAGAGAGAACTTGCCATTGATGTCCTGCTCACCATCATCCCGGAAACTCTTGAAAAATCTCAAAATGGGGTAGAGCGCATCAAGAGCATCACCCACAGTATGCGGAGTTACTCCTTCAAGAACGCTATGGAGCAGTTAAGCTCACTGAATCTCAATAACGTCATTCATGAAGCTCTGGTCATTGCAAAGAGCGAATACATTCCCGTCGCCACGGTTGTCCTGCAGCTCGACGAACTGCCGCAACTCCTTTGCGATCCGACACAAATCAATCAGGTTGTTTTCAATCTGATTATCAACAGCAGCCAGGCCATCCAGTCGCAAAACCGGAGTTCTCCTGGCCAGATAGAGATTAAAACATGGGCAACCGCCGATCATATTTATTGCTCTGTAACCGATGATGGCCCGGGAATACCTGGTACCATAAGGGAGAGGATATTCGAACCGTTCTTTACTACCAAAGAACCGGGAAAAGGTACCGGACTTGGGCTGAATATCTCCTATGACATCATTGTCAATAAACACAAGGGCACCATTTCAGTGGATTCACCGCCTTCAGGTGGCGTTATGGTTACGTTTTCACTGCCAATACAGCCACCTGCAGAACAGCCGCAGCTTCCGTGAAAGCACAGTCTCTTTTCAGACAGAAATTATTTCCCCAAGCCCTTCTTGAATGGATTTTTGCATGAAAGGGAGAAAAACAAGATAGACTTGTAATGGCGAAGAGAGGTTGCTTGTCAACGTTTGTTGTGATGACAGCATTTTTTGAGTGGCAGAAATCTCCTTAATCGTTCCTTTTTATTATGGAATAAATGGTATGTTCACAACACCTGAAAACCTTTGCGTGACAAAGCGTGTTGTTGCAGCTCTCAGATTTTGTCGTGATCAGTGTCGTAGAATGTTCTGAACGGGTTGCAGGGATGAGTTGCAGTATTATCATTCGTCAATCTTGAAAAGAGTTATGTCGAACATGAACACACCATCCCGAGTCCTTTGCAACTCCTTGCAAAGCAAGATCATGTCTGCAGATCAGGCAGCAGCCCTTATTTCTTCCGGAGATAATGTTGGCATGAGCGGATTTACCGGCTCAGGCTATCCCAAGGCGGTGCCAGCAGCGCTTGCCAAACGAATCGAGGCCGCTAACAGTGCTGGAGAAAAATTCAGAATCGGCGTATGGACTGGTGCCTCCACCGCGCCGGAACTGGACGGAGCCCTTGCCAAGGTTGACGGCGTAGAAATGCGTCTTCCATACCAATCCGATCCTGTTTGCCGCAAGCGTATCAATGCTGGTGAGATGGAATATATCGACATTCACCTCTCTCATGTAGCCCAGTTCGTCTGGTTCGGGTTCCTCGGCAAGCTCAATATCGCTGTCGTTGAGGTTGCAGGCATTCTTGAAGACGGGCGTCTCATTCCCTCCTCTTCAATTGGCAACAACAAGACCTGGCTTGATCAGGCCGACAAGGTCATTCTTGAAGTGAACTCCTGGCAAGATCAACGTCTGGAAGGAATTCACGACGTCTATTATGGTACCTCTCTTCCTCCCGATCGCAAGCCAATTCCTCTTGTGCACCCACAGGACAGGATTGGAGACCTTTACCTGCATTGTGATCCAGACAAAGTCATTGCCATCGTTGAAACCCATAGCCCCGACCGAAATTCAGCTTTTTCTGCTCCTGATGAAAATTCCCGACTGATCGCTGGCCATATCATTGAGTTTCTTCATCATGAAGTGAAAAAAGGACGGCTTCCCAAGAATCTGCTACCGCTGCAATCGGGTGTCGGCAATATAGCCAATGCTGTCATGGCAGGTCTGAATCATGGGCCGTTCGAGAACCTCACAGCCTATACTGAAGTGCTGCAGGACGGTATGCTCGAAATGATCCGCTCCGGCAAGTTGATCTCCGCTTCGGCGACTGCCTTCTCTTTAAGCGATACTGCGCTGGAAGAACTTTACGCTAATTTTGATCTTTACCGTGACAAGATTGTCCTCCGCCCCCAGGAAATCAGTAACCATCCAGAAGTCATTCGTCGCCTTGGGGTTATTGCCATGAACGGCATGATTGAGGCTGATATATATGGCAATGTCAATTCGACCCATGTGATGGGCAGTGCTATCATGAATGGCATCGGCGGCTCAGGCGATTTCGCCCGTAATGCCTATATCTCCATATTCATGACACCATCACAGGCCAAGAATGGTCAGATTTCCTGCATTGTACCCATGGTATCCCATGTTGACCATACAGAACATGATGTTCAGGTCTTGGTCACAGAGCAAGGCCTTGCTGACCTCAGGGGCCTCTCTCCAACGCAGCGAGCCAAGGTCATCATCGAAAATTGTGCCCATCCTGATTTCAAGCCAGCCCTTCAGGATTACCACAAACGTGCCCTTGACCACTCTTTCGGCAAACACACCCCCCATCTGCTCGATGAAGCCTTAAGCTGGCATCAGCGATATCTGACTTGTGGCCAGATGTAAGCTACTCTCTGTATGATGCGCTATGGGGAGACTGCTACTCTTCTTGAGAATGCGATGCACTCTTAAGGAGAGTACTCTCCCGATACGTACTCATGCAACTATTAAAAAACACCCCCCGAACCGCTGTAAATCAAAGCCCTTGTGATTGAGAAGTTTTTGTCAACTCTGGTTTGGCATCCGGGAGCATTCGAGCAACAAAAAATCGCCGATTGCCTTTCATCCATCGACGAACTGATCACCGCACAAACCCAAAAGCTTGACACGCTCAAAACCCATAAAAAAGCATTGATGCAACAGCTCTTCCCGGCAGATGGCAATAACCACCCCGCCCCTTCGGGGCACCCCTGCAGAGGAGGGGAATCAAGAAGAGGATCCGTGAGAAAAAATTCACTTTCCCCGGAGGGGTGGCAGGTGAAGCCTGACGGGGTGGTAACCGTCATCGGCCTGCCTGCCAACCTCTTTTTCTCCACTGGAATTCCGGTCTGCATTCT
>SESA01001011.1_pt1 | contig 15710 bp, 12 predicted proteins | sample 3171451 | NCBI WGS metagenome assembly SESA01 (sample SAMN06051862, study PRJNA518727) | freshwater metagenome | biome: subpolar coniferous forest; feature: holomictic lake; material: water; isolation source: holomictic Lake 227, 8 m depth | place: Canada: near Kenora, Ontario | collected...
TTCTTTTCCTGATCTTTTTCATATATTCCATTCCCTCCTATTGTGGCAGTTTAAATGACAGCATTGAATCACAACTCAGTTCTCTGAACGTTGAAAAACAGCTGGACCTTCTTTTGAAAGCTGCAGAGGCTTCAATGAATTCATCTCCCTTAAAAACCATTGCCTATGCAGGCAGGGCATTGAAGATTGCTTCGGAATTGAAAAGCAGGGATAAATCGGCTGAAGCAGCTTACCTGCTTTCAGAAGGCTACCTAAAGGTAAACAAACCCGACAGTACCCTGGTTTTTGCACAGAGATCGCTTGATCTTTTCAGGTCGGCAGGAAACCCGGCCGGAATGATCAGATCGTTAAACATGACAGGGCTTGCCTTTCTGAACAAAACCAATACCGGGATGGCCGAAGAGATCTTTATCAAGGCCTTCAGCGATTGCAATCTCTATCTCAGGAAAAATCCATCAAGCCTGGAGTTCAGGGATCTTGAAGCAGAAGTCCTCAATAACCTGAGCCTTACTTACGCCAGACAGGGAAATTATGAGAAGGCAAAAAGCAAGTTGATTGAATTCAGCAGAGAGGCTGATGCGGGGAACACCTTTTCGGCCATGATCATACAGCGCAGCCTTGCGGGTGTATATCAGACCCTTGGACAATATGACAGTTCACTGATTTTTTACAATAAGGCTCTTGAAATTTCCCGTTCACTGGAGGACCAGTCGTATTCTGCGAAAATTTATACTGATATCGGAACCACCTGCTATTATATGGGAAAAGCCTCAGAAGCCCTGGATTATTATGAAAAGGCACTGGAAATTTTACGGGCTGTCAACGATAAACCGCAGATAGCCAAACTATACAACAACATGGCCTCCACTTACATGCTGATATCATTTTATGAAAAAGCCACGAAATTTTATCTTGAATCGGCCAGAATAAAAGAAGAACTTGCCGATTCTGACGGTCTTGCCGCTACCTACAACAATCTCGGACTGGTGTATTTTGATTGGGACAATAATAAGATGACCCGCACTTTTTTAAATAAAGCCATATCAATAAACCAGAAAAGGAATAACAAAAAATACCTGGCTACCAATTTCACCGCCATGGGTGACCTCTGTGTGGAAATAAAACAGGCCGATTCGGCCCTGTATTATTACCAGAAATCACTTGAGATCAAAACAGAGATGGGCAATAAATACGGCATGATAATTTCCTTTCACGCACTGGGGGATTTGTATGCCGGCCTTCTCATGAACGAGCCCAGGGCCATGGAATATTTCAGGAAAGCCCTTTCACTCGCCGAGAGTATAGGATCAGGATCTGAGATTGCCAGCCTGAACGTAAGGCTGGCAGAGATCACTTTCAGGAAAGGCAAACTCTCAGAAGCACAGGAAATGTTCAGGAAAGCATTTGATTATGCCAGCGAGGAGAATTCACTCGAACTGATGCATAAATGCAGTCAGTATCTGACCGAGATAAGCATACTTACCGGTGATAAAGCCGGGGCGCAGAAATATTTTTCCCTTTACCGCAATGCCGGCGACAGTCTTTTCAGCGAGGAAAAAACCAGGACTGTTCTTGAAATGCAGACCCGTTTTCAAACAGAGAAGAAGGAACAGGAGAATCTGTTGTTGCAAAAAACGAATGAAATTCAGAAATCGACAATTAAATTTCTCATTGGCATAGCTGTTTTACTGCTGATCCTTGGATTTGTCATCTTCACTTTATACCGGCAAAAAAGCAGGGCATTAGGGCAGATCGTCGATAAGAACCTTGAGATCGTAAGAACTGAAAAACAGATTGAAGACAGGAAAAGCATAGAGAGCAGTTATGATCATTCTATTATCCTCCCCCCTGACGAGGAAATTGAGAATACCACAATGGGCCTGATGGTAAAATTTAAACGCCTGATGGAAAATGAAAAGCCCTATCTCGAAGCTGGCCTCACTGTTGATGATGTTTGCAAAAAAATCAGCACAAACCGTTCTTACCTGTCGCAGATGATCCATGAGAATTTCGACCAGAATTTTAACGGGTTTATCAATGAACTCCGAATTAAGGAAGCGAGGAGGTTGCTCGCAGACCGGAAATACGATCATCTCTCGATTGAAGGCATAGGTGCCATGGCAGGCTTCAGTACGAAAGTGACCTTTCATTCCATTTTTAAAAAGCAGATCGGCGTAACCCCCTCCTACTTCCGTAATTCAATTCCACGAAGCAAGGACACAATCAATGAATAATCCTGGTATTACCTGGATAATCCTTTTGACAGAAATTTTCCAAAAGAAATACCAGCTTGCTCATAACATGCCTGCAGGCGCTGGCCAACTGCAAAATCGAAAGTCATGTCGCCATAACTCACCTGTACTTTTTTAAGTACATTTTTCATTTCAACCGAAGTAACAACCTTTGAATGATCTGCAGTTTCAGCTACATCGATCAACAGGCTGATGTAGGCCTCCTTTTTTGAAACACCGATATTCCAGCCAGGATCAACAAAAAAGGTTTTCACTAAGATCGTATACCTGGCATCAGGTGCATTCTCTTTCCCAACGATTCCTGATTTTTCAAGTTTCTCGTTGAAAGCCTGAATAAATGCCGGCTGAAAAAGTCTGGTACGGTCATCCTGCCATGCCTGGGCCCAGCGGTCGCCGTCACCCGGGTTCTTGGCATTGAGTTCTGAAGTCTTTTTCTCCACATACTCCTTTTCAGGCATACCCTTGCCAGTTGCAAAGGGGTTTGCCCAATTGCCAATAGTTATATCTGAATACTCAAACATAACATTCAAGGTTTTTTCACCTTTTATTGCATCCAGGCTGCCTGAGGTTAATTTCTGGGCAGCAAGGTTGACGGATGATATCATGAATACCGCCATCAACATTAAAGTTCCTTTTCTTTTCATAGTGATTTGCGTTTTAGTTTTATGGTTTGTTTTAAATTGTGATTGACCTCATGGGGTTTCTTCCTTTGGGAGAATAAAAATAAAGTCATGAGAGGCCATAACCAAGAGAAGCATGTAAGAATATTACAATGGTTGTAAGAAAAGATAAACAATAGCTGCCTGATACAATTCTTTACTGCTATTGTTAAATCCTTACCGGCTTCTCTTGATCAGGGCAATCAACGGATGTAATTTTATCATTCAAATCCAGGGAAACAACCTTAAATGCAAAAGAAGTCATGGTAAACTTCAGAAAGAAAATTGAAGAACAAATCATCGAACAAGCGAGGCATGATAAATCGTTTCGGAAGAGACTGCAGGAAAATCCCAAAGTGGTATTCGAACTTGAGACCGGGATAAAATTGCCTGAATCATTGAAGATCACAGTTCTGCAGGAAGATCAAAAGACGGTTTATCTTGTAATTCCTCCGCTAAGTGAAGATGTATTTGAAGATGAATCCATTCAAGTAAAACATGTTGCCGTTCAGGCAAAATAAAAAGCAGAAGGCTAACAACAAAAACATTAAACCGTATGAAAAAAATTATCCTTTCACTCATTCTTGCTGTGATACTGATCAGCAACGGGTTTGGAAAAACCGTTGACGTGAACCGTGCAAAAAAAGTTGCGTCAAATTACCTGTCTTCAATGCCAGGCCAGTATCCTCAATGGGTTTCCGGCAGTCTTACCTTGAGTCATTCGGCTGTTGAAAACACCACCTCCGGACTGACGAAGTCCTCAATACCGTTGTTTTATGTATTTAACATAACGGGCTCCCATGGCTTTATCATTATTTCGGCGGATGATATTATCCCCCCGGTACTGGCTTATTCAAATGAAAGCAGTTTCTCTGCGGATAACATTCCTCCAAATGTCGAAGCCTGGCTTAAAGGGTATGAGGATCAGATCAGTTATGCCATCCGAACAAACATCAATCAGGTTCCGGGGGTCCGTTCCCTATGGAATTCTTTAAACGACGGCCCCCTGCCCGGAAATCAGCTTAAATCAGCCGCGGGCGTTAACCCTTTGATCACCAGCAAATGGGACCAGTCACCCTTCTATAACGATTTATGTCCGTATGACAATACCGCCAGTAAACGTACACCAACAGGATGTGTTGCAACGGCAATGGCAATGGTCATGAAATATTACAAGTACCCCACTACCGGGATCGGAAGTTATTCCTTCAGTACGAATAATTACGGGACATTGTCGGCTAACTTCGGGGCGACTACATATAAATGGGATAGTATGCCCAACAGTGTGACTTCAGCTAACTCAGCCGTCGCCACCCTGATGTATCATTGCGGAGTGAGTGTTAAGATGGGATACACAGCAAGCAGCAGTTCAGCCTGGATCCTTGCTTCTGACAATACGAAATGTGCTGAAAATGCACTGAAAGAGAATTTCGGCTACGCCAACACACTTCAGGGCGTTGAGAAAAAAAATTACTCTGACACCTCCTGGATTAACCTCTTGAAAACAGAACTTAATGCCAGCCGGCCAATGGTTTACGGAGGCGAGGGAACCGGGGGCGGACACTGCTTTGTTTGCGACGGTTATGATAATACTGACAAATTCCATTTCAACTGGGGTTGGGGAGGAAGTTACGATGGTTATTTTCTCCTTACCAACCTGGTCCCTGAAGGTACCGGGACCGGCGGGGGATCCGGGTCCTACACCAGCGGACAGGAAGCCATTATCGGGATCCGTAAACCAAGCTCCTCGGGAGGAGGAAACAGGTTTTTCAAACTTGCACTGAATGCGCCTGTTACATGCCCTGCCGACACCATCAATTATGAAGATTCCCTGTCGTTTCACACAGATATCATCAACAATGGCCAGTTCATTTTCAGCGGTGACATTTCAGCCTGCATCTTTGACACCAACGGGATATTTATCAATGAGGTACAGACTATCAAAGGTATCGCACTTGCCCCCGGCAGCCACTTGCCAAACGGTGCCACTTTCACCAATCCCGGGCTCACATCCATGCTTCCAAACACCTATTTCGTCGGGATAATGTACAGGTCATCTGATACAAACTGGATCATCGTTCCTGACACAAACACTTTCCGCAACAATAAGAGGCTGGTGGTCATAAACTCCAACCCCATCGAAATGTATTCAACTATGATCATAAGTCCCGGCTTATACATTAAACAGGGAGATTCAGTATCTGTGAAAGCCGACATTGTCAACCACGGAACCACCGATTTTAACGGCACACTGGACTTGTCAATTTATGATATGGAAGGGTATTATGTAAATTTTATAGGTGAAAAGACAAATTTCACACTCCCGGTGAATCAGCACACCATGGACCTGACATTCAGCACACAAAGCATCAATGTCCAGCCCGGCAGTTATCTTATTGCCCTGCTGTACCAGCCAGCAGGATCGTCAGACTGGCAGTTGATCGGATCAAGCTCTTATGCAAACCCGGTTAAAATCCAGGTCAATGCAACTCCTTTAGTTGCCGATCAGTATGAACCAAATAACACTTCCCAGGCCGCAACTGCCCTCCCGGTAAGTTTTTCAACAAACCCTGCAATTATCAAAACCGAGGGGGCCAACTGTCATGAAGGAACAGATTTTGATTTTTATTCACTTTCTCTCCCTGCAGGATTCACCTATATAATCAGTGGGAACCTGGTAGATGCTTATAATGACTCTGCCCAGGTATACACCCTGGATGCACTCTGGTCCTGGTCAACCAATGGCACGACATGGTCGGAGCCTTATGATGACACTATCCCCGATATCACAATGAATAATGGAGGAACAATCATTTTCCATGTTGCACCGTATTTCCCGGGTCAGACAGGAACATACCAGTCAACTTTGCGGATAAGCAGGAATCCGCTGGGTGTGAGGGATCAAATTTCGCCTGACGAGCTCAGGGTTTATCCCAACCCGGTCAATGACTATCTCTTTATTGAGACGGCAAACCAACAGGCTGTCATTTCAGGAGTTAAACTATTCAGTATCACAGGCCGCGAGCTTGCAGCAATGAACTTTACAGAACTGCAGTCCGCTTACCGAATGCCCGTCTCTGAAATTCAGGCCGGGACGTACATTCTTGCCGTGACCACCGCCAACGGAATCATTCACCGGCAGATCGTCATCCGCAGAAAATGAGCAACATGAAACACCTTACCAACATGAAGACAAAATTCTTATTACTTTTTGCCAGTCTCTTTTGTTTGATTAACAATTTACAATCCCAGGATATCCTGGTGTATAAAAACGGAGACGAAATCCAGTCTAAAGTCATAGATGTTGCCGATGACAATATAAAATATAAAAAGTGGGGCAATTTAGACGGACCATCGTATACGGCCAGTAAAAAGGACGTTTTGATGATTAAATATCAGAATGGAACAAAAGATGTATTTAATAATCAGCCGGCTCAGACAAATTCAAATACTGTTGCATCACAGAAAAAGGCTGAAACGGGAAAAATTTGTTTTTATACTTCGGATAAACGGATTGATCAGATAGATATTTACGTTTATTATTATGACGAAGCCGGAGTCAAGAAATCAAGAGTCGGTCAGCTGGATTTCTATTTTAAATCACCGCCAGATTGCGGACAGGACGGAACATATACGCTGAATCTCCCGCCGGGCGATTATGACTATTATGCAGTTGATGAAATTATTTATGAGATGAAAGGGACGTTTTCAATCAGAGAAAACCAATGTTCATTTCTTGATGTCATTTGCAGATGATCTGACCTGAACTATCCGCATCGCGATAATTCTATTTATTAATTAACAAAAATTAAAATTACACGTATGAAAACAGCACGCACAATCCTGATGTTAATTGCATGCACCCTGGCATTTCCTTCCTTCAGCCAGGATGCAGTGTTTTCGGCCAACACCAAGGCACTGCTTTTGCAGACAAAGCATTATTCATCCTTAAAAAGCAACCCGGCCCGGGTTTCAGCCGCACTGAAACAATTCTATCCGGTAAGAACCATTGAAAATCAGAATTTTATCGGAGCCCTGATCAAGGTTGGCTCTGAAATCGACGAAAAAGCACTGCTAAGCCTTGGCGTTAAAATCAACAGCCGCGTCGGCGACATCTGGTCTGTCATGATCCCCCTCTCGTCCCTTGAAAAACTTAAAACCGTCAAAGGCCTGATTTATGTTGAGGCAGATTTTACCATTAAAAAGAAACTCGACAATGCGACAACCGAATGCAACGTCAAGCTTGTTCATGCGGGAACAGGGATGCCGCGCAGCTGTTATGGCGACAGTGTAGTGATAGGGATCGTCGACGGCGGATTCGATTACACCCACCCCACCTTTTACGATACTTCGGGTACGAACCTTCGCATTGTCAGATCATGGGAGCAGGAAAACACCCAGGGACCTCCCCCGGCGGGCTTTACCTATGGAACCGAATTTGCGACCACCCAGGCCCTGCTCGACAAAAAGTCATCCAACACAACCGGCAACCATGGTTGTCACGTAGCAGGCATAGCAGGCGGTTCAGGATACTTGACCCCCGGCAAGCAGTATATGGGAGTAGCCCCGGCCGCATCACTTGTATTTATCGATTATAGCGACGGTGCATCGGCCATACAGGATGGAATAAATTACACGTTTCTGTATGCAGCCTCGGTGGGCAGGCCGGCCGTTGTAAACCTCAGTTTGGGAACTGCAATCGGTCCTCACGATGGCACATCCCTGCTCGACCAGGCGATCGACGGACTCGTCGGACAGGGTAGGATAGTTGCAGGAGCTGCAGGAAATGAAGGCAAAACGCCCCTCCACCTGTATCACGCCTTCAGCAGCGACACAGTGAGAACCTTCATGAATTTCGAAGACAGTGATGCCGGTCCGCAAATCAATGAGGGAAAAGTAGACAACTGGGGATCAGTCGGAAGCGACTTCTCAATTTCACTGAGCATGTTTGATGCGCAGGGAACGCTCATATTGTCAACGCCATTCTATGCTGCTTCTTCAAATCCTTCGGTCGACACCAGCATTGTGGTGGGCTCAGAAACCCTGAAATATAAAATAACAGGACTCGGGAGCAGTCCGCTGAACCAAAAACCCAACCTCCTGGTCAATGTTGAACGCAATGTAAACACGAATCGTATAGGCATCACCCTTGCCAGTGCTAACAGCCAGGTCAATACATGGAATAACGGCACAGGAACCGGTGCATGCCTGTATGATACCCTGAACGGAACGAAAGTGCCGGGATATACTGCAGGAGATAATGTTTGCACCATAGGTGAGATCGGCGGCACCGCAAAAAAGATCATCACCGTGGGAGCATATACTACAAAACACGAGTATGTCAACATCAAAGGAGTCACACAAACCAGTGACGATGAGCTGAATACACTCGCCGCTTTCTCAAGCAGGGGACCCACGGTCGATGGGAGGACCAAACCTGAGATCACCGCTCCTGGTGAGGAATTGGTTTCATCGGTCAATTCCTACTCACCAAAGTATGATGAGAACAACAGCAGCACCGTGCTGAAAGTCGAGCAGGGGTCAACTTCATGGTATTTTGCAGCCATGCAGGGCACCTCAATGGCAACTCCGATGACTACGGGAATTATCGCCCTTATGCTGCAGGCCAATCACCTTTTAGGTCCTGAGCAGGTGAAGCAGATGCTGCAGAATTCAGCCCGCACCGATTCGTATACCGGGACTATCCCCCCCGAAGGCAGCAACAGCTGGGGCTATGGCAAGATCGACGCACAGAAGTCGGTTCAGACCGCATTCGGATCAGTGGGTATTGAAAATCAGGAAGGAACCCAGATCGCAGCCTTCCCAAATCCGTCGGCTGGAATTGTGTTTCTGAAGAACCCCGGGGTTGACGGACAAACCACTGAGATCAGCGTTCAGAATGCTTTGGGCGCCACCGTTCTTCGCCAGTCCCATACCTGGAATACGAATGAAGCTTTGCGGATGGACCTGAGCGGCTATCCCCAGGGCTTATATATTATCACAATAAACAACAACCGGGATCAGCAATCTCGTACTAAAATCCTGATCTCCAGGTAAAAGTGAGAAGGAGGTTTTCCTTTCCGCGAACAAGGAAAGGAAAACCTCTTCTTTTTCGCCATTTTGCCATTTCGCTTTTCGCTATTTATTCACAAAATTGTTTATTTCATTGGTGTTCATTACGGCTTCGCCGTACACCATTTCGCCTTTCGCTATTTCGCTATTTCGCTATTTAACTTAACATATGGCCTGATCTTCCCGAACACCGAATCATTCACCCCTTCAACCAATTTCAGCTCATCCACCGACCTGATGACTTTATGCTTTTGCCTGTATATGACAAGTGAACGCGTAAGTTCATAAGGGAAGTAAGGATGCTTAAGCAGTTCCTTGAATGTGATCGTGTTCAGATCAATCCTCCTCACGGTATCCTCTTTAATGATGATGTTCTGGCGGATGAGGTTGTAGTGAATGGAATCCATACCCCAGACTTCAAGGACCTGTCTCACGTTGATGAATCCGCCGAGTTTATTCCTGTACTGAACAATACGGCGGGCATAGGACGGGCCGATACCCTTGAGCCTCTGAAGCTCAAGGGTATCGGCCCTGTTGATATCAACGGTGATCAAAGGTTTTGCAGGATATCTGGTAAAACCACCGCTGTCAGTATGTTTTTCAGATTTCGGCCACATGCCTTTGTACCTGGAAAGACGCTTTAAGGAATCCTCTGTTTCTGCCTTCCTGACTGCTGCTTCAAATCCGAGGAGCTCCTTTTCAAGATTAGGATAATCTGCGGAAAAATTTGTGGTATCCTCAGGCAGAAGCTGGTTTGCAAATGCCACGATGAACAATATGACAAGTAGAACTATGATACCGCGAAGCTCGCTTCGGTTGAACGACAAATAATCCTTCACAAACTGGTATCTTTTCATGGCATTGTGTTTTTATCAAGCAACTTAAGCCCGATACGGCATTCCAGGCAACGCCTGCGGTCGCAGTACGTTCGTTTGAGCTGTATCAGCGCCTGGGATTCAAGCGCATTCCCTGCTTTCAAGCCCAAATCATTCCATTTCCTGAGTTCGTGATTTTCCTCGGACCCAATCCCTTCGAGCAGTTCAAGCGCCTTGATCCTGTATGGACTAACATCCTTCGCCGATCCATAGGCGAACAGGAAAGGGGCGATTGTGTTGATAATCAGCAAGTGGGCTGATGACCTCCCCATCTTTTTCGGCATCCTTCCTGAATTCCTGCCGAACCTGAAATGGGTTTTCCAGTAATCCGAAGCCTGGGGTTGTAAGAATTCTTCAAGCCGGGCTTTATCGGCCGAATGGTATAAGAAACCCGGTTCCGCTCCGCAGGCATGCAAACATTGAACAAACTGACTGATGCGGATGTCGGGAAAATTAAACGGGTGCAGCCTCATTCGTTTCCACAGGCCGGGCTTCAATGGTTCCAGGTTGTATTTTACCTGCTGATGCCGGTATTCGGCTGTAAGCGCTCTGCGATATGCATCCCTGCCATGCTTCCCGATAAGTCCCGATTGTCCGTAAAACAGGGCTTCAAGCCTGAACAGGCTGTCGGCATTTCGCCTGACGATCCTCAGGGGCAGTGACCGGGCCAGCAATTCAAATGGCAGCGAGTTGATCCGAAAACCAAATCCGCAGGCAAGAAAGATGTAGAAAACCTCGTCCCAGTCGGCATACTCATCAAGTAGCCTCAGCACAAAATCAGATCTGGCATTCAGCCTTTCAGTTGCAAGTGCCGGCGCCCATAGCCTGAAGACCGGCATTCCGCTGCTTCCAAGGAGCCCGCTACATGGGATCCATTGATGGTTGTGCATGATCTGTTCAAAGGTTTGTTCTATTGCTGATGGGAAATTGTTCTTCAGCTCCAGGGTGGGGATGCATCCTTTTTGTTTCATGCGGATGTCCTGGTCGTTTTCATACACCACGTGAAGGATGACGTTTTCATATGCCGGATCGAACTGGTGCCTGTGCCTGATCCACTCCGATGCCCGCACATGCACTTCAACATTGCCGGCCCAAATAGTGTTTCCCATCCGCAAACGGGCATTGAAGAAATCCGGTCCGCCGTCGGTGTTCTGCATCCCGGGATGAAGCACCACCACCTTCTCCCCCCTGACTGTCTGAAGCTCAGGATTCAGCAGGCGGTATTTCCAGAGATATTGTAAAAACTGTTCGGTCATTGTTGGTTGTTGGTGATTGGTTGTTGGTGATTGGTGATTGGGGGTTGGGGATTGGGGGTTGGGGATTAGGGATTAGTGCCAATTCGTAACTCGTAATTCGTAACTCGTAATTCTCTTAATCCGCCAAGAGCGAAAAAGTGATATAAAAAACTGAAGTTTTTTTCTCCGGGCCGGGGTGAAAGACTGCCTCTGAAATAATTTGCATCCAGACTTCCAAATAATTATCTTTGCAGGAAATTCCAAAAGGTTTTGATGTATGGACGATGTCAACACCCTGGTTTCGGGCATAGAATTCAAAGTCCGGAAGCTGATCGCCCGACAGAAAAAGCTGAGGGAAGAGAATGAGAAACTGACCAACGATATTAACCAGTTAAAAACCATAAACGAAGAACAGAAGCTAGTTATAAATGGATTGGAAGAGAAGATCCAGGTATTAAAACTTGCCCGAACGACCGGTGGTGGTGAAGACAATTCCGACGTAAAGGCAAAGATTAATGAGCTTGTGAGGGAAATCGACAAATGTATCGGGTTGTTAAATACCTGAGAAAGATGTCTGCAGAATTATGAACGATTTAGCGATTTCATTGAATATTGGGGACAGGCCGTACAGGCTTGTGGTTGAGAAGGATCATGAAGAATTGTTTCGCAAAGCGACAAAGCTGATTGAACAGAGGCTAAAGGATTATTCGATGAATTATGCATACAAAGACAAACAGGACCTGCTTGCCATGGTCGCTCTTGAGTACGCAACAAGTTTTCTTCAGGATGAAGAATTGTTGAAACAACAGGAAGGGCAATGGAAAACGAAGCTGAAAGAGGTAGACCTGGTCCTGGCAGAATATCTTTCCGAACAGAGTGTTCTTTGAAAAGCATCAAAGATTTACCCGCACTATTACAGACAGTTTGTAAACCTAACATTACAAGCATTAGGGTTAAGCTCATAGGTTTGTAGGACAGGCCTCGCTCCTGCTTGCAGGATTTCGGCCAAGGCCGGACAGTGGACGTTCGAATTACCTGGCAGCCCTATTCATGTCGTTAAGAGGTTTATCATTACCTCGCTGTTTAGTGCGGGTTTTTTATTTTAACTATATAAACACTATAGAGATGTCAAGCATCATGTTATTACTGATCATCGGTGTTAGCGGAATCATCATAGGGGGGCTTATCACCGGAACGATCTTAAACAAAGCGCTCGAACGCAAACGCGACGCCCTCCTGAAGGAGGCAATGGATAAGGCCGAAGTGATGAAAAAAGAAAAGATCCTTCAGGCCAAGGAGAAGTTTCTTCAGCTTAAGACCGAACATGAAAAATTCGTTCACGAAAAAAATGATGAAATAGCAAAGAACGAGAACAGGCAAAAGCAGAAAGAAGGAACACTGAACCAGAAAGTAGAAGAACTGGCCAAGAAACAGAAAGAGATAGTCACTATCAAACAAAATCTCCAGACACAGATGGAGATTGTGAATAAAAAACAGACCGATCTCGACAGGGCCCAGAAGGTACAGATTGAAAAACTTGAAAGCATCTCGAATCTTTCGGCTCAGGAAGCCAAGGCACAGTTGATCGAGAATCTCAAGGAAGAAGCCAAGTCCGACGCTCTGGTTCACATCAAGGACATCGTTGACGAGGCCAGGATCACGGCTAATACAGAAGCCAAAAAGATCATTATCGAGACCATTCAGAGAACAGCCACCGAGCATGCCATTGAAAATACTGTTTCGGTGTTCAACATCGAGAGCGAGGAGATCAAAGGCAGGATCATCGGACGTGAAGGCCGCAACATCCGTACTCTTGAATCACTCACCGGAGTCGAGATCATCATCGACGATTCACCCGATGCCATTCTGCTTTCGGGATTCGACCCAGTAAGACGTGAGATTGCAAGGCTTTCGCTGCATAAACTCGTAACCGACGGACGAATCCACCCCGCCCGTATCGAAGAAGTCGTTGCAAAAACCAAGAAGCAGATCGAGCAGGAGATCAATGAAACCGGGAAGCGCGTAAGCATCGACCTCGGCATTCATAACCTCCACCATGAACTTCTGCGTATGATCGGTAAGATGAAATACCGTTCTTCTTACGGACAGAACCTGCTGCAGCATTCCATAGAAGTAGCCAAGCTCAGCGCCACTATGGCAGCCGAGTTAGGCATCAATCCGAAGAAAGCCAAGAGAGCCGGTTTGCTTCACGATATCGGCAAGGTGCCCGATAACGAACCAGATCTCCCACACGCAATACTGGGTATGAAGATGGCCGAAAAGTTCAAGGAAAAACCTGAGATCATCAACGCCATCGGCGCTCATCACGATGAGATGGAGATGGACAACCTGATCTCTCCCATCATCCAGGTTTGCGATGCCATTTCAGGCGCCAGGCCGGGAGCAAGACGCGAAGTGGTAGAAGCCTATATCGAAAGGCTGAAACATCTCGAGGAACTTGCCCTGAGCTATCCCGGGGTTGTAAAAACCTTTGCCATCCAGGCAGGTCGTGAACTTCGTGTAATTGTTGGGGCGGATAAACTCACTGACCTTGAATCGAACCAGCTCGCATTCGACCTTTCGAAGAAGATCCAGAGCGAAATGACCTACCCCGGACAAATCAAGATCACCGTGATCCGAGAGACCAGGGCAGTACAGTATGCAAAATAGGTAGCGGGATTTTACACCTTTGCTAACTTTCCTTTCTTACCACCTTATGAACCTTCCGCCTGTGGCTGGTTTTACTTGAGAATTCCTTTGACAGGACGCTGATATTTCCGTCTACTTCAAGAACTGCCAGGTCAACATCCTTCTCAGAGGGGACCCCGTGCTCGCGGATCGCCTGGAGTACCTCATCCCTGCTGATCTTGGCTAGTTTGAGATGGGAATCTAACATTTCCCCCTGGTATACAAGCATGATGGGATCCCCCTGCAATGCCCTGCTGAAACCAGGAAACCTGAACATAAAGTATTTCATGGCATAATTGACACAAAACAAGGCAAGGGCAGCAAGCAAACCGCCCGCAAGACTGTTGTCACCGAGAACCATTGCGTTCTGCACTGCATTGCTGATCAGCAGGATAAATACGAGGTCGAAGACCGAAAGCTGAGCCAGTTCTTTTTTGCCAAAAAGACGGACAGCAAGGACAAGAAAAAGATATACGATTATCGCGCTGACAATGATCTGAAGATAATGATTCCCTAATATGTTCATATGTTTGCAGATGAGGTTCTTTTATTTGCAATTTAAAGGTCCAAATTTACGTTACAAAGCAGTTGATTCATGAAAACCAATATAATAATCCCTTCAAATGAATCCAGATAATACCTTTAAATTTGTACCTTGCTGTAACTATTTTGCAGTTCTGTCTTCTAATGCTAATATATTTGTATTAATCAAAGCTCTGACCATGAAAAAAACAATTGCTTTATCAGTAATGGCATTCTTTCTTGCAATTCTTGCAGGGACCGCCCAGGATATGAAACTCGACGACGTGCTTAATGCCTATTACAAGGCCTCTGGCATTGAAAAAATGAAAGACTGGACTACTTACCAGGCAAGTGGCAAATCAATAGCACAGGGGATGGAATTTCCGTTCAAAATGATCCAGAAAAGACCTCTTAAACTCAGGATTGAAGCCGAGGTGCAGGGAAACAAAATGATACAGGCCTTTGACGGAACAAGCGGATGGAGTGTAATTCCCTGGAGCGGTTCATCAGCCCCCCAGGATATGACCGCCGACCAGGTTAAGGCTATGAAAGAACAATCCGATATGGAAGGTTCACTTTACAACTGGAAAGAAAAAGGCCACCAGGCTGAACTTCTGGGCAAGGAAGACCTTGAAGGTTCTTCGATTTATAAAGTGAAGCTGACCAAATCCACAGGAGATGTCGACATCTACTTCTTTGATGCAGAGAGCTTCATCCTCCTGAAAACCACCTCAAAGATGAAAATCCAGGGAAATGAAACCGAAAGTGAAACACTGCTCAGCAATTACAAGGATGTCAATGGTGTTTTAATGGCCGGGACGATCACCAACAAGATCAAAGATCAAACTGTTTCCCAGCTGGTTATTGACAAATCCGAAGTGAACGTACCTGTCAGCGACAGCCTGTTCATCAAGCCCGTTGTAAAAAAGTAATTTCTTAATTCCCCAACTATGAAACCGGTGGTAAAAGCTTGCCTTGCCTCCCTCTTATGCATTTGTGCATTGATGGCCGGGGCCCAGGATCGTGTTAAAGTCGATGAGAACACATTCGGCGATGTTCGTGCCCGGCAAATCGGTCCGGCTACTATGAGCGGAAGAATTGCCTCGCTCGACGCGGTGGACCGGAACCCGGCCATTCTGTATGTTGGCGCAGCCAGCGGCGGATTGTGGAAATCGAAAAACTACGGGACAACCTTCAAACCTGTGTTCGATAAGTACAACCAGGTGATAGGCGCCATCACGATCGACCAGCAGCATCCCGATACCGTATGGGTCGGAACAGGCGAGGTCTGGGTGAGGAACTCGGTTTCGGTGGGAGACGGTATTTATAAAACCACCAACGGAGGGGAAACCTGGAAAAAACTGGGGCTTGAAAAGTCAGAAAGGATAGCGAAGATCCTGATCCATC
>SESA01001012.1_pt1 | contig 15708 bp, 8 predicted proteins | sample 3171451 | NCBI WGS metagenome assembly SESA01 (sample SAMN06051862, study PRJNA518727) | freshwater metagenome | biome: subpolar coniferous forest; feature: holomictic lake; material: water; isolation source: holomictic Lake 227, 8 m depth | place: Canada: near Kenora, Ontario | collected 2013-06-25...
AAAGCTGAACTCTCACTTTCGGATCATTTTTGGTTGGAAGGTTTACAAGTTACCGGAGCAAGAACTAAAGAAGGTTCTACAACGGGATTTTTCTTTGGGGCTAAAGGTGGTAATAACGATGAAAGCCATAATCACAATGATGTTGGTTCTTTCATTCTATATTATAATGCCGACCCGATAGTAATTGATGCAGGTGTAGGCACTTACACTTCAAAAACATTCAGTTCTAAGCGATATGAACTATGGAACATGCAATCGGCCTATCATAATTTGCCAATGATTAATGGCTTTCAACAAAAAGATGGAAAGAAGTACAAAGCCACTCAGGTTGATTTCAGCAACACAAAATCAGTATCGATTTTCACTTTAAATATCGCCAATGCTTATCCTGCAGCAGCTAAATGCAAGTCGTGGATACGCAGCTATTCCTTCGACAGAAAATCGGGACTCACTATAATCGACCGATTTGAATTGGATTCAGCTGTCAATTACAACAAAATAAACCTTCTGGTTGCCGACAGCATAAAGGAACTATCGAAAGGGAAACTCTTGCTTTCGGGTAAAAAAGAGAAACTGGTCTTAACTTATGACCCGGCACAATTTAGTTACCAGATTGATGAAGTTCTATTGGATGACAGTCGCTTATCGAATGTTTGGGGAAAAAGTATTTTTCGTTTATCATTCACTGCCACAGTTAAATCATTAAAAGCTGAATACCAGATGAGTATTCAAGAAAAATATTAGATCCAATTTGCTGAGAAACACTGGTCACTAAATTCCTTTTAGACGAAAGTAGTTATAAAAATGGAAAAAAATGGCACTTTATTTAATTAGTATAGCACTATGTTTGCGAGCTAATTAAAAAATCAAATCATGAAAAAAAGTATCTTATTGATTATTTGTGTGTTGGGCTTAAATATGTGGTCTAATGCAACCGTTTATTATGTGAGCTCTGCCGGAAATAATACAACCGGTGATAGTTGGACAAATGCCTTTACAAGTCCAGGTAAAGCATTAGCAACATTGACCGCAGGAACAAGTTCTGGTCAACATGAGGTTTGGGTAGCAAAAGGCACATATTCTTTATCTGCAACCTATACAACATTAACATGGAAGACAGGGATTAATTTTTATGGTGGTTTTACATTCGGACAAACTGCCAGAACTGACCGAAGTACGGATGCTAGTCTTACGATTTTGGATGGTATAAATACATATAGAGTATTAACATCTACTACCTTGCTTTATGCTACAACTTGGGATGGATTTACCATTCAAAATGGTTACCATACGGGTGGTGCAGGTGGTGCCCTTCTTCAACGAAATGCTATCCTTCAGAACTGTATTGTTCAAAATTGTAAAACTACGAATTATGGTGGAGGTGGAATAGCTATCGGTGGAGTATCAACAGAAACAGATTCTATAAAAGTATTGAACTGTATTATAAGAAACAATACAGTAACAGACAATACGTCAAGTCAACGTGGTGGAGGTGGTATCCAGATTAAAGCTGGCTCTTTTTGTGCTGTTGTAAGGGGTTGTACTATAGACGGTAATATCAGCGATGGTTTAGCCGGTGCTGGAAATGTTGGTGGAGCAGGTATTCACATGATGGATGGTAAGGTGGAAAATTGTACTATCAGTAATAATGTCGCCACAAATAAAAATGCAAGTGGTGGAGCTATTTCATATACTGGAAAATGTCAGGGTGGTGGTATATTAGTTTGGCCACAAACAACAACAAATCCAATAACAATAAAAAACTGTACTATTACAGGAAATTCATCTCAAACCTATTCTGGAGGTGGTATTTGTATTGATCCAACCACCTCATCCGTGATTACGGCAGCCCAAGTTAATGTATCAAGAACAATTATAACAAATAATTTTGTGTACAAATATGGTGGTGGCGTAGCAACAGATAGACAGTCAGCAACTGCAACATCTTCTTACGCCTTTGAGAACTGTGTTATTGCTAATAACAGAGCTGAAAACAATAATGGTGGAGGTGTTTTCGTGAATAATACCGCTGGAGCTTCAGGAGCCGTGAGTTTTACTAATTGCAATATTGTAAATAACAGAATGACTACTTTCAGTGCCGGAGGAGCCGGAATTTATTATAATAGCATTCCAGCATTAATTAAAAATTGTGTACTCTGGGGTAATACTGTTTATGGAGCATCACCTTTGAAACACAATGTAAGGACAGCTGACATTACAGGCAATCAAATTCTAAATTGCGCTATTGACTCGCGTTTTTCGGCAGCAGATGTCAATTATTCAGTCAATACTACAACGCTTACAGGCTTAGTGACTGTTGAAACTTCAAATTCAGGGAGTGTGTCAGGTAAATTCTATACTAATTTTGCAAGTCCAACCAATTTTACAGGAAACATAGTTACAGCCAATGTCGATTCAATAGCATTGATAACTAATGCCGATTGGTCAATCTCTTTTAATTCAGCTTGTCTAAACACAGGAGCTACAGTAGCTTCCCCAACAAACGATATAATCGGAACTCCACGTCCGCAAGGAGCTGCTTATGATATTGGTGCATACGAGGTTAAGACTGTTCCGGTTCTTGATGCTACAGTGGCAGCAAGTGCTATTACTTCAAGTTCTGCTTCAAGCGGTGGTAACATCACTGGTAATGGTGGCGCAAGCGTAACTGCCCGTGGAGTCTGCTGGAATTTGACGAGTAATCCCGACATTGCAAGTGCGCATACATCCAATGGAACAGGAACAGGAAGTTTTACAAGTAATTTCACGGGGCTTCAACCAAACAAAACTTATTATGTAAGAGCGTATGCAACCAATAGTGTCGGAACCGGGTATGGTGCGCAGGTTAGTTTTACAACGCTTTTTGGAACTCCAACTCTTACATTTGGAACTCCAACATCGGTTAGCAAAACCTATGGAGATGCTTTGTTCACTAATGCGGCATCAAGCAGCAATTCCTCTGGAGCTATAACTTACAGTAGTGGAAACACAAATGTAGCTACAGTTGATGTATCGACTGGAGCAGTTACTATTGTTGGTGCAGGTTCTTCAGTAATAACAGCTACAATTGCAGCTAATGGTGACTATAATTCAGGTTTAATAACGTATACTGTAAATGTTTCTCCTGCCTCCCAAACCATTACATTTGGAATGCAGGTCAATAAGAATGTAGGTGATGCCGATTTCAGTCCGGCTACAGCCAGTTCAGGGTTGGTCGTTTCGTATAGCAGCACTAACACGGCAGCAGTAAGCATTGATGGTACTACCGGATGGATTCATATTGTTGCCCCGGGAACAACTACGATTACTGCTTCACAAACCGGAAATGGCAATTATAATGCAGCTAGCAGTGTGAATCAGAGTCTAACGGTGAATTCGTCAACTATTACCGTTTCGTCAAACAGCAATATCTCAACATTATCTCCAACTTCGGCTATCGATCTAACTGTTTCGGCTGGCTATGAATTAACCGTTAATGCCGATGCAAATGTGAAATCTATCACTGTTGCCCCGGGAGCAAAATTGACTTTAAATAACACAAGTGTGCTTACTTCCACAAATGGAATTACACTTCAAAATACCGCTTCCGGTACAGCCTCTTTTGTGGATAGTCGTACTGCAGATAATCCTTCGGTCCTAGCCGGTATAGTACAACAAGACATTACTGAAACCAATCGGAACTGGTATGTGGCTGTACCTGTTTCAGGAAAATCTGCTTCCGATATTACACTTTCATCTGCAAAAATTATAAAACGCAACGAAGGATTTTCAAGTTGGGATGATGTAAGTGGTTCTCTAACTGCAGGTGTCGGTTATATAGCTGTGGCTTCAACTAATTCAGGAACCATAAGCTGGTCGTTGAATGGCAACCTGAACAGTGGTAAAGTGGAAGTGCCTGTAACAAATTCAGGAGCAAGTTCAACTGGTTATAATTTGTTGGGCAATCCTTATCCCTCGTACCTTAACTGGGAACAAGTACTAAATTTGAATGCTACCAACGCCTCACTTCTGCAATCCACTATTTGGTATCGAACAGCAACTTTCAATAACGGCATGAGCAAATTTGATTATAGCTTCAATACCTATAATTCCACCGGAAGAATGAGTATACCAGCCAACACAACGGGTTATATTCCACCTATGCAGGCATTTTGGGTTCTTGCTGGCAGCGCCGGAACAGTAACATTTACCAATGCTATGCGTTCGCACGGGGATGGAGCAAGCAATAAACTCAAAGCACCAAGTCTAAATCAGCAACAAATCCTTCGGTTGCAGGTATCTAATGCTGTAAACAGTGATGAAACGTTAGTGTATTTCAACCCGAATGCTTCAAACGCTTATGATAATTTTGATTCACCCAAAATGTCGAACAACATAGCTTCTATTCCTGAAATATTTACCATGGTAGGAACGGAAAAATTGGTTATCAACGGAATGAATAGTGTCATACCTAATCAGGAAATTCCGCTCGGTTTTAGTACCGGACAATCCAATACATTCACTATTAAAGCCACTGAAATAAGTAATTTTAATGATGGTACTCAAATCTTTTTAAAAGACAGTCAGACTAATAATGAATGGAATTTGACGGATGGTTCGGCATATAACTTCAGTTCAGATATTTCAAGTTCTAATACCAGTCGTTTTAGTGTGATTTTCAAAGCAGCGTCAATCACTACCGGTATTATAAATAGAAAAACTGATTCCAATTCAATCCTGATTTATCGAAATGTCAACAATCTGATTAGCATAAATTGTGTAACCGGCATTGTAGGAGAAGCCAGCGTGAGTGTTTATAACGCAGTGGGTCAGAAATTAGCTGAACAAGCATTACAAAGTTCAATAACCGTTTTAAACAGATCATTTACTCCAGGAGTTTACCTTGTAAGTGTTAGGGCTAATGCTAAAAGTTGCACTCAGAAAGTAGTTATCAATTAATACCCTAAAACACACAGATAATGAAAGCACAAAATAAGATGAATCGATTGTATGAATCGCCACTGATTGAGCGGATAGAATTAGATAATGAAATAGCTCTCCAATTGGAATCCACACCACCACCGGCACCGGGTGAAGCAAAACTGAATGTTCCTGAATACTTCAATAATGATCCGTTTAAAACGAATCAAGTCTGAAATGAATTATTCGGTTTACTCTGGTTGATTAGTTTTTTAAAGGAAGGAAAGGATGTTTGATTTAAAGTCAGACATCCTTTTTTGTATTCATTTATCACCAACTCGTAATATACTCTTTCTGATAGATTCTGATTTTTCCGGCTTGTTTCCCATTAGCCAATGAATAAGTAATTGAACCATTTAGCTTGTTCTCGGGATGCAGTACAGTTGAAACCGGAGTTGTCAGACGGGGAATACTAAATTCAAGCACATGAATTCCCTTTCCTGAAAAAGTTTCATTTAAAGCTACATCACTAATCAGTCCGTATTGCTTCCAGTCGAATGTGATGTTTGTGATAGTAACCGGACTGTCGAATTTTGAATTCAGTTCTATTTTACATTTTGCATTGCTAATTGATTCGCCTTCCCGGTTGCCATCACTTATTCTGATTGTACCTATCAAACTCAAGTCGGCTTTGTTTTCAGTAAGGTCGAAGAAAAACGTTCGTTCTGATTTTGAAGCACCAAATGTATAGACCACTTTAATTTTATTGTCAACATCGCCATAGCATTCATCGTAACGGTAGTGCAACTCACAAATCTCAGTACCTAATTTTTTGTCTTCCACAATTGCACAGGGAGCTGATATAATCGGCCTTGCTGAAGTACTAACCCGCTTATTGTTTACATATAAGGCGTACCGAAGATTTCCAAGAATGCTTTCTTCATTTCGAATAATAACCGAAGCCAACAAGGTATTGCATTTGTCAATAGCTATTTGAGCTTTTGTTTTACGCTGGTCGATAAAGGCATCATACAGCGAAGCAAGCGTGGCTTGAGCATCCAGAATTTCTTCGATAGTGCTAAAAGTCTGCAACTTTCCAATTGTTTTTTCCAATTCGTCAGTTAGTTCCTGATCTTTTTGCTTAAACTCATAAACCAGTTGAGACAATTCGGTTGAGCTGAACGGATATTTTACAAAATACTGATAACTAATATCTTTTGTCTGTTTGTCCATTCGTTTTTCCCAGTAACTGTCGCTCACATTCAGCTTCGAAATGCCCATCAGATAATTCTGTTTGCCCGATTTTGACGTGATTAGACTGGAATAACTCTGAAATTGATGCGAAACCTTATCCGTAGTAATTTCAGCATTTTTTAACTCGGATGTTGATACAATATTATCGGCTACCGAGCTGACAATCTGAGCTTTTACATTTAGTATGGCATTGTCCTGAGCCTGTTGAATGGTCATTCCGGCACCTATTCCAACTACAAATCCTTTTTCAAGTTCCATAGTCCAATTTGGTTTTTTGCCATTTTTCTCAATTACAGTAAACTGAGCGAAAAGCAGCAAAGAACAGCAAAGAAACAGCAAAACTATTCCCTGTTTTTTCATGGTATTGCTTATTTTGAAACGGTTATGTTTTTAAAACGGAAGAAATTATCATTAATCAGGAAACGCAGCATTTTTATTTCCTTCACTTTAGGAAATTCACAAATCAACCCGGTGTTTACCTCAGGTATCAATGTAGCTTTCAGGAAGTAATTGTTTTTTTTGCCTCCAACAATAAGATTCTGAATTTTAATTTCTTCCCCTTTTTCGTTAATTAAAAAGGTCTCGTAAATCTTATAGAAATTCTGGTCAAAATCACCTTCGTTTTTGTTGATTAATTCAAAGAAAACAGTTGTTATATCACCAATAAGCCTGCAATTTTTGTAACGAATGAAGATATTATTTCCCAGTTCAACTAATTCCTGACTTTCGGATGGAATTACTTTTTCTCTTGGTTCTACAAGCGGTTCTTCACGTGGAATGGCAACAGGCATATTGGCAGCGATTTCCTGAGCAGCCAGATTGCATTTATCGAAACACTCCCGGCACACGGTTGGCACACCATTCAGTAAGTCCAGTGCTTCGTGGTATTTCCGTTGAGCAGCTAAACCTTTTGCCTTCGAAATTACCAAATCGCAATGGGTATTATAATAACCCAGTATCCCGCCTTTAGCCTTTTCAATCATCAGTTTGTATTTCCCGGCTCGCTCGGTAAGCTGCTGAAAAGCTGATGTATAGGCAGCTTGTTGAGTTTTTCCAACTCCGGCAACTTCTTGAGAAGCTGTTGCATACACATTGCCCGAATAATAATCGGCTACATTAATAATTACTTCCAATCTATAGGCAAACATGGCGGGAGTGGTGGCGGTTACATCGCTTTTAAGGACTGAAACCTGCGGATAAATAACCACAAAATTCATTCCTTCCACGGCGCTCATTCCATTCAGACTGACCATAGTTTTCATTTTATTTAATAATACATTTAAAGAAGCTTCCGGATAGGTCTTTTGTAATTCTGGAGGCAGGGTGGGAGCGATGGCTATGCGTTGGTTGTCGTCGCTTTGCTGGGCGTTATTCTGCGAAATTGCCGTGTTACTGACGATCAATATGCAAATAATTGCTAATATACTTCTTATGAGTCGTTTCATATTTATCTGATTTTGCTGGATTAATCTTATTTCTCGCCAATGATTAACCACGCTTCACCGAGTCCGCGTTGGTATATTTTAGTCACAATATTAAATGGTGCAGCAGCCAGAAATTTATTCAGATTGGTCACAAAGCGTTTCGTATCCATAGCCACTTCACGACCGCTGCTGTTGGTGTACATCATTGGGATGCGTACCTGATCCATTTTGAGCACGTTTTCTGTTGCATCAACCGTTGAGAAACGACCGGAAACCGTATTAGTACTCATCCAGTTTTCAATATGTTGTGCCAGCGATTCTTTTTCGCCATTTACGGTGAATTCAGTTTCCAAATCCACTTCTGAACCATTCCAAGCACGGACCACTACCACCACTTCACGTCCATTTTTAAACATATCGTCGAAATGTTTACTTAACTGACCGTTGAAACCATCCATTTGGCTCAACACAGCTTCTTCAAGCAATAAATCGGCTGTGGCGAACGAAGAAGGCGAACCAACTCCTGCAGCTGCTGCCACTTGTTTGTTGGTATAAGCATCCAGGCCTCTGAGGTTGAATGTGATGATTTGGTTTGGTCCCTGGCGTTTGATGCTGTAATCAATATCCATAATGATATCAGCCTTGGCAGTGCGTTTCAGTACATCAATCGGGCTTTCCTTAATGGCAGCACCCGAACTTTTCGAAGACATCATACTCAATTCAGCTCCTTCACTATCGATGCTTTTCAGGGTTTGTTCCAGATCTTTCAGCGGGAAACTTCGATCAGACATAATAGCCCCCATTTTGGTAATTACCAACCGTATTTGGTCATTTTCCTGAAAGGCTTTTTTGTAATTGGGAATCTTCTGTTCCGCACCATTTATAGTTACTGTTGAAAAATACCCTTTAGAGATACAGAAATTATCGCTCGGAAGAACCATAATTGTAGGCTTTTTGGCTTGACTGTAAGCCAGTAAGCTCAGTAAAATTATTGAAGATATTAAAATTAATTTTTTCATATTGTATCGTTTTAATTATGCATTAGTACTTGTGAATTAATTAAAATCCGGCATCAAGTTTCTTTGCAATACCTTTTTCTTCCAGGTATTTGCGAAGTCCGTCATAGTTGACTGAGGCACAAATAGCAACTTTGTAGCCTTTTTCCATTCGCACACGGTCATCGCCGCTTGGAACGCCGTCGGTAGTCAAATTGATAAAGCTCAGATACATACCTCCACTCTTAAAGAATGCATCGAAAAACTCTGCATTTTTTTCATACCCATCGATGCTGAGAATGGCCGGAGTTGGTGCTGCTCCGTTACCACCCGGTACACCCCGGAAAATCATAACGGCAACTGCATCGCGTTTGGCATTATAAGCTGCAACTTCCGCATTTTTTCCGTAACCCCATACTTTAATGGCTTTAGTACCATCCTGTCCTACACCCAGACAACTAACTTCATAACTATACTGGCTGTGATACATCGCTTTTAAATCACGTCTGGTTTGTGCTGTGGAAATTAAAGCAACCAACGTAATTATTCCGGTGAAAATAATTTTTTTTCTCATATTCTTTGGATTTAATGATTATAACTCGTAACGAATTCCTACTTCAATAGCCAGACCGCTTCTGCCATTAAAATAATAATCATAGGTATGTGCGTAATCAGAAGTGACATCACCCACTTTTTGATACGCATTCCCTACTAAATTATACAAATTCAGCGTTCCAACAGCCTGTAGATTATACAAAATGTTGACCGTGGCATAAGCACCGATATTTAGAAAGGCCGTATTTACGGAAGTATCATCAGTCCAGTTGGGTGATTTTGCAGCTTCTACTCCGTAGGAAACAAAAGGAGCAACAGAAAAATTACGAAGAAAATAAAATCCTTTTGAAATCCCAAACTGCATACGGGTAAACGAATAATCATAACCACCATAATTTCCAGCATCAAAAGCTGCAGAAAAAAAAGCTTTGAGTTGCGTAATTTTAATCATGTTTTTAGAATTACCGGGTACGAAATGAGACAATGTGGCAATATTCTCCTCAGCTTTCAGATAAAAACCACTCATACCACCAATCAAAGAACCATATCCTGCTGATAGTCCTAGTCCGATATCATTTCGTTGTTGCATAGTCATTCCGGGTTCAAGTTTCTTCCCGGCAGTCTGATAGAACCTCGATTGTTCAGTCGTTGCTGTGGTTGCTACTATTGAATTATTCTCTACTTTTGCTACAAATACTACCCCCTTACGTTGTGAAGTGGTTTCGCCTTTCGAATTCTGCATGTTTTCAAGCACAAAGAAGCGTTGATCAACCGCCAGGCCTTCTTTAGTTCCAATTTTTGCACGAATTGGTTGCACCGCATATACTGATGTTTTCACCCTAAATGGCTCATAATTCGTTTCGATTTCATATAAAGCTGATATAAGGGCAGAATTAAGCAGTTTGCTGAACAATGCTTCTCTGCCAAGTTGTACAGTTGGTGCTAATAATTGTCCGGGATTGTATTGTGTGCCATTAGCCTGAGATTTTACTGAAGTCACATAACTAAAACCAAATTTCGAATTATCGAAAAGTGTTTTTTTGTATTCCCTGACAGCATTGTTATCGTCACTATATATCCACATTTTATCGTAAAGACTGTCGACATTTGACGGTTCGATACGGTAAAGATAAGAAAGCACATCACCTTTCCAGCCGTTTTGCGTACGGTCGACAGGTTTAAATACTGTTCCGGCATAGGCTGCTGACTTACGATTGGCAGCATCCTGAGCATCATAATATTCCTGCATCGACACCACATTACGGAGATCGATAACCTGAATATATGAGTTGTTAACCAATGACCGTCCCGTATCTTTTATCTTATTTAAACCGATTTTTGATGCCGATGCTTTCATCATTTCTTCAACAGTGGCGTTGTAAAGTCCACGTTTGCCAATCAGTGTCATGTCGAAATCGCCGTTTGAAGAGCGTGAAAACAAGCTTGCCATAATTTTATTGGCTAACTTTGATCGATCAATGGCCTGAAGAATTTGATTTTGATTCGATTCTGAAGCTAGCCACTTGACATTTTGTGAGTTGTCGTCATACTTTTCGGGAATAGCCAGACTGCCGGTAGCATTTTTGATATCGTGGATATAAGCTCCGTTGTTATCCAAAATAAGTACCGTGAGTGCATTGCGGTCGTAGTGTGAAGGAATCATTCCTTTGTTGGAAGTGGCTACCTGGGCCACTAATGTAAGTGTTCCAATGAAAAGAAGGAACAGGGGAAAAACATTTTTTCTCATACGAATTTGTTTTAAGGTGTTGTTTTATAGTGAATTGAAAGATTATACAATCAGAAAAACAAGACAAACAAAAAGCGAAAATCAGAAAAAAAAGGGAAAAGACTACTTTTAAGTTACAAATTAAAACGCAATAGATTTTGAGAAATATTATTTTATTTTGAAAATCAATATAGTAATGAAAGGTGGAAGTTTAGTTCCACCTTTCTGAGTTTAGCAATATTATATTTTAATATATAGTTAAATTGAATGTGGTAGAATAATTCCCATATTCATTGATAGCTATAACTGTATACGTTTTTGAAGAGCTACTTACTGAAGGTGTTCCGCTGATTGTACCGGTTGAGGTATCAAAGTTCAATCCTGCAGGTAATGCCGGGCTGATAAAATAACCGTATTGAGTAATTTTACGGATTTTATTATTATTCTGATCGGTCAGAAATAAATTCCAATTCGTATCAATACATATGCTTAAAGGATAATAAAAACTTGCAGTCAGGTTAGTTCCATCAGCTGATCCGGCTGTTCCACTACCGGCTAAGGTGGTTACTAATCCTGCCGGCGAAATCAAGCGAATTACTTGATTGTTATTATCAACTATATATACATTTCCTGAAGCATCAACGGTTATTCCAGTTGGATTATTAAAACTAGCTAAAACACCTTTTCCATTAACAACACCGGCAGACCCACTTCCGGCAAGTGTGCTAACTACTCCTGATGACGTAATTCTACGGATTCGTTGATTATAACAGTCAACTACATATATAAATCCGTTTGCATCAACAGTTATTCCCAAAGGGCTGTTAAAACTGGCAAAGGTGCCGGTTCCGTCAGCATAACCGGCAGTTCCACTTCCTGCTAATGTTGAAACAGTTCCTGCTGATGTTACTTTACGGATCCTATTATTCGTTCTATCTGATACAAATACATTCCCTGAGGCATCTATCGTTATACCGTATGGATAATAGAATTTTGCAGTGGTTCCTGTTCCATCCAGAAATCCCGCAGTACCACTTCCCGCAAATGTAGTTACTACTCCGGCTGATGTGATTTTACGGATTTTGTTATTCCCAGCATCAGCTACATAAACGTTGCCCGAAGCATCACTTGTCAATCCTTCAGGATTATTAAAACTTGCAGCTGTTCCAGTTCCATCTGTTGATCCGGCAGTGCCACTACCTGCAAATGTAGAAACTACTCCGGATGATGTTATCTTACGGATTTTGTGATTACTCTTATCTGCGATAAAGATATTTCCACTTAGATCTGTTGCGATTCCATTAGGTGAGTTAAAACTTGCTGAACTTCCAGTTCCATTAGTTGAACCTGAAATTCCGCTACCTGCCAAAGTAGATACAACTGCTGATGAATAAACCAGACCACCAATGTTTGTTGGATAAGTAGGTATAATAGGTGTTCCGTTATAAAAATAATATGAACCGGAATAACTTATCATTGGGGTGCTACTGGTATTTGCAGCCTCATCTCTTACACAGCGAACTGTTAATCCCCAGCTTTTATACGTATAGTATCTGTCCAAACTGCTTTTATTGTAATCTATCTCCCTACCGTAAGCATTCAATGTATTGCTGGCATTTTCAGTACTTGTCCACCAAAAAGTGCTGTACCCAAAAGCGTAGAATAGTCCATCATCTTGTCTCCAACCCGATGGCAGAGCATTAAAACCATATATATTGGTTGCTCCTGTATTTGGATAGGTCCAATGAGTCGTTCCTGTTTCTTTTAATTTTTCACCTGCTAAGCTGTCTACACCTATATAGTAAAACATTTCATCCCATTCGTAATAGGTTGGAACGTGCCAACCTTTTGGAGCAATATTGCGGGAGTCAGTAATTGCATACCAATTGTATAGTTGACCATAGGTTTTTGAATTAGTACTATTATTAAGAACTGAACAATATGCTCCCGTTGTTAATGCTCCCCATTGTGAGGTTCCGGTAACATTAGTTATAGAACTTCCATCCCTGTATTTAGTGCTCCTTAAGTTTTCAGCCATCCAAACCTGATTTCCTATAGTTACCGTGTTGAATACATTCCCGTCATTATCTGTATTTATTCCGGAATTTGAATCTGTTTTATTTGTTTTTGCAAAAGGAGATTCATCTAAACAGGCATTAAATAATAACAAACTTCCCAAAATGAACACTAATATACTGAAATTTACACTGAATTTCACTTTTCTATTTACCTTGTTTATCATAACTTTTTTCATAATTCTTAATTTTATCAAAACATTATACCTAACCCAGCTGATATTTCATAATATTTAAATTCGATATTCGATACTCCAACAGAGAACGTAAATGTTTTACCGCCAAAGATTAACCCCGCTTCACTTTCCATTCCTGTTCCTAATATTGAATTGGTATCTCCTAAGTAAATTTGCTTGTATAAGCTATTATCGGAATATTTATATAAGCTAGCACTGATATAATGATTGTAATATCCAATTCCGGCACCAACATAGAGTGTTACAGGACTTACATGCAACATGGCACCGACTACATATCCAACCCGACTATATTTTTCTACAATAGTTCCGGAAGTAGCATAATAATAATTTGAGGGAATGTTTGCCGTAGTATAATCAATACTTTGTGGAGAGCCGCTCGTTTCATATTTTGCATAAACGCCAAGTGTTTTCATATAAGCAACACGTACCTGATAGGCCATGTTACTCAGAAACTCCGATTGTGTAGATATTAACGGAATTGCAGCACCTACTTCAATATACAAATGGCCTGTTTTCTTTGGTTTTAGTTTCACATTCAGACCATTGTCTTCACAGCGTAAAGTACTAAGCGATTGGTCGAATCCTTTTTTTTCTATTTTAATTTTCATTTCTTTTTCCTTTAGCAATTGGCTCATGGGAGTCGTGCCAATAATGCTGCCATCTACAATCACATTTGCACCCGAAGGAATGGATGTGATTGATTTTGTTTGATTGCATTCGTAAAGCTGAAATAACAAGGTAGTAGCGGATTCTTTGCTAACTTCCACTTGAGATTCCTGGCTTATTTTTCCATCTGTTACTTTGATAATGTGCGTGCTGTATGAAAGTGCTATGTCTTTTGGTGTTTTTCCGGAAGCAATTCCATCCACAAAAATATCAACTCCTGAAGGAATAGATTGAACTGTAAATACTAATCCTAACGAAAGTTTTTCATCCAGTTTTGTTGTTTCATTTTCCCGAATAAACACTTTCTTTAATATACTTGATGAACCTTCTTTTCGTAATTCCACATCATAATTTCCTGTCGACAAGTTTGTGATAATGCTTGGTGACAAACCACGTTCTTTACCATTAATTAGAATAGTTGCTCCAATAGGGTCGGTGTTCACGTCAAGTGAACCAAAAGACTCAGCCGGTTCAAGTGCTATTTTCTGATTGTCGTCTTCGAATAATTCCACTTGTTGTGAAGCTGTTTTAAGTCCATCTTTTTTCACCTCAACCCGATAACTTCCAGAAGGAAGTTTACCCTGCCAACTGCTCATTCCTTTGAATTCTCCATCAATATAAATCGACGCATATGAGTTGTTTGAAATATCCAGATTCCCGTAAGTTGTTGCAAATGTTAATGTGTAATTCGGATTATCAGACTCGCTCACCAGCAGATTTTTATACGCCTTATTTGAACCTTGTTCAAGTTTTATTTTATGATTTCCGTAAGGGACAGAACCGGTATAGGGCGTTGTTCCAACCATTACCCCATCAATGGTCAAACTTGCCCCGCTTGGTTCGGAATTGATAGTTGTACTTCGACCATTTATCAGCGTAGCATTGATAATTGCAGTTTGACCCTCGGTTATTGTTGTTTTTTCAATTGCTGTAGAATACCCCGGCAAGGAGATTTCAGTACTATATTCACCAATAAGCATGTTTCGCAAAGTGGTAGGGGTTTGTCCCATAACTTTCCCGTTAATTTTTATGGTCGCTTCAAAGGGATTACTAATCACTTTTAAGTTTCCTGTACGAGCTTTAGGTTTTAAGGTAATGTTTACCGGAATACCAATTTCAATAGCTTTACTTTCAGTAGCCGTAGTATACTTTTCTAATTTTGCCTCAAAAGAATAAACAGCAGGAGTTAATCGACCTTGCCAGTTTCCGTTGGCTTTAAAAATACCGTTAATATAAATATCAGCCTTTGGGTCTGATTGTAAAGTGACTTCTGAAAAAGCCGGATTCATATTGATAACTACTTGTTTGGTTTCACCCGGAATAACTGTCAGCTTCTGAGAAGTTGTTTCATACAGATCATAACTTACTTTCACGGTATGCTCGCCTGCGGGTACCATTTCGAGTTTACAAGGTGTTATTTTGCCAGTTGGCATACCGTTCATACTCACTTTAGCTCCATTTTCGGGAGTGGAGGATATTTGCAATGTCCCATAGTTTGGTTTCAACTGCAGTTTAATAATTTGTTTTTGATCGCCGGGCTTCAATTCAACAATCCCAGCTTCGTTTATATATAGTTCTTTTTGGAGGCGGTAAGTGTATTTTCCTATTGGAAATTCGTTTTGATAGGGCGTTTTACCTACCGGTTGGTCGTTGATATATACATCGGCACCGGTTGGATCGGTATTAATCAAAAGCCATTGTGTATCCATTTCGTTTTTTTCTATCGTGGTCACCACTTTATCAGTTGTCAAAATGAGTTCATACACCGTTGCCTTCTCCACCGACATAGGAAACATAAAATCTCTCAAGAAACCAAGAACAGGATGTGCAATGGTGATTCGTTTGGTTGAAAATGGTACGTATACCCATATTTCGCCGGTTTTTTGAACAGTTTTCATAATGCCAATCTGTCCG
>SESA01001016.1_pt1 | contig 15653 bp, 18 predicted proteins | sample 3171451 | NCBI WGS metagenome assembly SESA01 (sample SAMN06051862, study PRJNA518727) | freshwater metagenome | biome: subpolar coniferous forest; feature: holomictic lake; material: water; isolation source: holomictic Lake 227, 8 m depth | place: Canada: near Kenora, Ontario | collected...
AAATCTGACAAAACTTTAATACGTGCAGTGATTGAAAGACCAGCTTGTTTAGGTAAAACCATCGCATCATGTAACATGCCATCTATTCTATATCTCACCACCACCTCATTTTCTGCAGGTTCAATATGAATATCCGATGCTCCCTGAAGAATTGCATGTTTCAAAAGTGTGTCCACAATACGGACCACAGGCAAACCTTCTGCAATTTTTTTCAAATCATTTTCAGATTCATTCCCTCCCAATGAAAGAGCTGATGATTCTTTTTGAATGATATCTCCAAAATCTGCTTTCAAACTTTTTTGATATTGAAGCAAGACAGCTTTTATTGACTCTGTATTTGTAAGACGAGTTAAGATTTTTAGACCAGTTTTCTTTTGTATAAAATCAACAGAGGAAATATCATCTGTATCTAGCATTGCCACTTCAAGAAAGTCTTTATCTTTTTTGAAAGCAACCACATTATGTGTACGAGCAATCGGTTCAGGAATTAGTGAAATAACATCAAACGGAATTTTTTGCTCTTTTAAATCAACAAAAGGAATACCCAGAAGGTAAGCTTGCATACGACGGAGGTCGTCTTCTGTAATCTTCCCTTCTGACACAAGAGTATTTCCAACACTTTCATTTTTTTTCTGAGCAATTTCTTCCGCCGCATCAAAATCCGCCTGCGACACGAGCCCTGCGTCGGTAATAAATTCTCTTAATTGTGATTCTTCGATGTACATAGAATAAGTTATCAATAATTATATCAGAAAAAATAAAAACACCCGCACTTTCGTGTGGATGTTTTTATAATTATTAATTAAAAAAATTTAATAATTCAAACACAAAAATAAAGATCCATCCAAATCTGGATAACCCAGAACTTGATGAACATAAAATCCAGCAGGACATGTAGCAAGGGGTTGGCCAGCTGGGACAGCGTAAGCACCACGCCCACTATTCTCTGTAGCACCAGCTATCTGATATACAAACTTACAAATCTTATTCCCACTTGAATCAAAACCTTGAAGATATTGGTTGGCTGGGCAAGACCCAACACTAGATAGAGAGGATCCGCTGGAACTGGAACAAGTATAATAATCAAAATTATCCTTAGGGCTTACTAGACCAGTCCAGGGTATATCACAATTCATATTAGGATAGAAATGATAATCCTGCATTAATCCGTACCACGTATTCCCATCAGATGTCGTCCAGCGACATGAGCCAGTTCCTCCATTTGATAGATATGAACTTTGTGTTAAATCTGTTCTAACTTGCTTCCAACTACAGGAACCACCTCCTCCTCCACTCGGCCACGAAGTGATACAATTTGTTCCCAAACAAAACTGATTTGATGCTACACCGGCTGAGAAAACTCCAGCACCTGTCACATCTAAACTATATCCGGTTGTGGGAGGGTTTGATGTACCAAGAGATAAGGCTCCGTTCTTTGACTGGCTCGTGGATCCAATATTAATCGGTGCCGATACATTTCCATTTGGTGGAGTAGTTGAAGGACCAGTCCAAGCAAAGACATATGAGATTCCTCCGACGAGAATGAGAGCGATGGTGAGGGATTTGAGGGTTTGTGATATGTTTTTCATATTAAATTAGTTTTTCTGACAATAAAGTAAGGCGATATATGGGTTCATAATAGGCATAGGAACCTGAGTTCCTGAGGCAGGAGTGTTACCTGTATTTGTCCAAGCACCAGCTTCACCAAACTGTTTAGTGAAAGCCCAAGAACCACCACCACTAGCACCAGAGGTATTAACAGCTGAAGACACTTGATAATAACTAGCATGACTATGCACAGCCAACTCACTACTTGTCTGAAGATGTTTCTCTTCTCCACCCTGTTGAAGCAGGGTATGAGATGCAGAACCAGTTGTCACTGAATCGCCCGTCCCTAAAATCACCCTGCCGGCACCTTGAGTGAACGCGCTCCACCCACTTGGGCAAGAAGATAAATTAAACGCCATCACAGCACCAGACGGAACTCCTCCTCCACTCGGCCACGAAGTGATACAATTTGTTCCCAAACAAAACTGATTTGATGCTACACCGGCTGAGAAAACTCCAGCACCTGTCACATCTAAACTATATCCGGTTGTGGGAGGGTTTGATGTACCAAGAGATAAGGCTCCGTTCTTTGACTGGCTCGTGGATCCAATATTAATCGGTGCCGATACATTTCCATTTGGTGGAGTAGTTGAAGGACCAGTCCAAGCAAAGACATATGAGATTCCTCCGACGAGAATGAGAGCGATGGTGAGGGATTTGAGGGTTTGTGATATGTTTTTCATATTAAATTAGTTTTTCTGACAATAAAGTAAAGCTATGTTTTTAGGACGAGTTTCAGAACCTCCCGAAGGATTAATGTATAACGTACTTTGGGGGTAACTAACAGCTCCACCCAAACTAATAAGGACAGTTTTATCAGCTGTACCTCTTTGAGCCTTAGAATCATTAGCTGAATATGTGTGAGTTTCAATACCACCTGTTACACCAGAATGTGAGTGGCTTCTGTATTCATCTGCTACTTTTGCACCAAGGGCACCCGATGCTGTTCCATCACTATTTGTACCTAAACCTCTAACAAAATAACCCCTTAGATCAGGAGTTCCATTTGTACCATCAGCAGCTTTCCAACCACTTGGACAAGAAGATAAATAAAACGCCATCACAGCACCAGAAGGAGTTCCTCCTCCAACACCCGCCCACGAAGTTATGCAGTCAGTCCCGATACAATATTTAGGCGAGGTAACATCAATGTTGGAAATAAGACTTTGAGCTGCAAGATAACCACCCGTACTGTTCATTACTACAGTTGCAGCACCATTTTGTCCAACACCAATAGTCCCCTCACCATATATGTCCCAAGTGTGAATACCACCACTCCATCCTGGAGGATAGCCGCCGCCAGCAGAGTAGCCAGATGTACCAAGTCTGCCAGCTTTAGTCTGATCAGAACTACCCACATTAATCGGTGCCGATACATTTCCATTTGGTGGAGTAGTTGAAGGACCAGTCCAAGCAAAGACATATGAGATTCCTCCGACGAGAATGAGAGCGATGGTGAGGGATTTTAGGGTTTGAGAAAGGTTTTTCATTTTTAAATTTTATCTAATTAGTATTTTTTAGACTGTCTAGAATTTTTGCTTTTTCCTCGTCTGACAAAGGTTTTGTAGTTGTTGATAGCTGCTTAAGTATTTTGGTTTTTTCCAATGCTGTTAATGGCGTCGTGGTTGCCAATTGCCCAATAATTTTCTGCTTTTCTTCTTGTGTTAGACCTTTTGGCTGACTTGTCTCTTGTTTTACTACGGGCGGTTTAACAAAAACGAATCTGTATAAAAGCATTCCGCCTAGGATAACCAGAACACATATCGCTACCGCCAAAATTATATATTTCTTTTGTTTCATAATGTTTATGTTTTAGAAATTAAAACTCACTCACGCTATACACGACAGCCCGGATTGTTTTAGTACTTACCTCACCAGTGCTGGTATTCGTACAGCTAATAGAATAGGACTGGGTAGATTGAAGCTGGTTTGTCGTAGCACTGCTACTTGTGGCAACCGGACTTCCAAAAATGGAAGAGCCGCTGCATGCCAAACTGCTGCCAGCAATACCCCACGTAAGATTAAGTGTTCCGTTTTTTGGAACTATAATAGATCCATCTGCATTTTTACATTGCCCGTTGGTTTTACAAGCTGCTAAAGTAATAACAGGAGCTTGAGACAGCACAGCAAGGTTTGTGGTTGTACTACTTTGTGAGCAAGGATCAGAAAAAGTAACGCTAATATTTTGTCCGTTTGTAGTGGACGCATTTGACGTTGCTCCCAGATAACCGTTAGATGGATTGTAGGTCACCCCACCTGGGAGTCCGCTCGCGGTGACGGTAACGCCATCTGCTTTAGCCAAGTATACAGAGCTTCCTCGGATAAGTGACAGGTTATTTGCAACAACAGGACAAGCAGGTGTTGGGTCGACGATAGACACTCCGCCAAATCCATTACTAGCACTAAAGTTAACCCAACCTACCACATCTGAACCCCATGCATATCCAGAAAAATTATTGGAACTATCTTTTGTTATTCCATAGTTGCTTCCAGACAAACTTATCCACCCATCCCAACCATCAGTTCTATCTGCTGAATTACAGTCGCCATTTATAGTCCCAACACAAGCTCTCGCCCACCCTTTGAAATTATTGCCATCTATATTCGCATCTTGAGACTGAGTTCCTGAACCTGAAGGAAAGTTTGAAAGCCCTCCGAACTTTATCCACCCAATATTATCTGACCAAGCGTAACCCGGACCGGTTCCATCAGCATTTTTTAATGCACCAGTAGAGTCTATGGTTATTAAATTGTTCCCATTCGTACTTGTTGCAAAAGAAATCCAACCGACATTGTCCGACCAAGCGTAACCCGTGAGGTATTTACTACTCGTGGACTGAGCTTTTACCGGCGAAACATAAACACTTGAAAAGTATCCAGCTAATAAAATAACAAAGCTTACAATTAAAAATACAAAAACATTTTTACGAGTTATTTTCATCAAACACTATTATACAATAAAAAATGTTTGAAATATTTTTATTTGCCCAAAAACTGTGGATATGTAAAAACAAAAATAGATTAAAACTCACTCACGCCAACAACCAGCACTCTAACAGTGTCTAGCAAAGTTTTTATTCCGTCCGTACACGACACAGAAAAATCTCTTGAACTAGGAATAGCTATCGGGGAAAGTGTCGTATGAGAAGAACTCGTTGAAGAATCCCATCCGTTAATAGCATTGCATATCACATTACTCATAGAGCTTGATGCCTCCCATTTAAGATCAACTTTTGAATCTTTCGGTACTACAAGAGAATTCCTCTTATAAATATTTGAACCTGTTTTTGCAGCCATTAAAATCACACCAAGATCTGATGGGCACTGTCCGTTTACTGGGGTAACGCAAGAATTGCCGCAAGGTATTTGCCCACTACCACATGACAACCCACCAGTCCCATTTACTCCTCCATTTGTGGTAGATGTAGATGCGGATGATGTCTGATTTGTAGTAGATGCGACCATTTGTGTTGTGGTTGCTACTGTAGTTTTACATGAAGGATCTGAGGATCCATAACAAGCATCATATACGCAAGAAACCCGCACCGCTTGCTGCGGAATATTTGCAGTAGCGGCAGAAGTGACCGTTACTGCAGCTGAGGGAGAATCTGAACCAAATAGAGGATAGTAACAAGTAGCGGATGAACCATATCCCAAAGATGGAGAAACATAATAATGACCAGATGAGCCACTTTTTAGTTGATTAAGATATGTTCGCTGATCTAAACAAGAAGAAGACCAACTATATGTATAATTTCCAGAAGCTCCCGATACTCCATTTACAGACCATGTCACACCTTTATATCCCCTGTTAGCATTAAATGGAGCCCCTGTACATGACCCAACACTCAAGGAAGAGACACACATGCCACTATTGCAAAACTGAGGGCAATCTGTAACCTTTACAGCATTGCAACTCGTATCAGTGGTATACACAGAATTCCCCACACAATAATTTCCTACGTTTTGAGACATATATGTACATGCGGGACCTAAGTTATATGAATACACCTGATTACCGCATTTTTTATTATTCAACCCACAAGAATTAGTCACATCTGTAGCGGAACCAGATGCTGCATAATACCCACCCACATTAAAACAGGCTGTGTATTTTCCACCGTAGCCTCTAAGAGCACCGTCGTTAGTAACCATCACAGCATAACCATTCACAGCGTATGCACCGTTACCCAAACTCGTCCCATCAGAAGGTACGGCAGCGTATGTAACATGTGAACTAACCACACCTAAAATCAAAAACATTAAAGAAAATATGATATATTTTTTCATAATTATTTTATGATTGGGTAATTTTTATACTTTCAGATTTCATCTCAGACAAAATTAGATTTTTCATGCTTTCTTTTTCTGCTTTACTCAAGGTAATATCAACATCAACCTTCTTTAAAGCCTCATTGTAAAAGTGAGTTGCGGCTTCTTTTGGATTCTGCAAACTAGGAGCAAGTCTTGCCCAAAGAAGATATGCTTCACTTAAATTTGGATCTAGTTTTATTGCATTATCAGCATCATCAAATATTTCCTTCACCGAAACACTCCTCTTACCATTATCTTTTTCTCCCGACATAATAAGCAGATTATTATTTGCACGACTCACATACACCGCGGCAGATTTTGGTTCAAACGAAATTGCATTATCAAAATGCTTTGAGGCCTCAGAAAGATTTTTTTCTGATTGATACACAAAACCGAGCATTTGTTCTGCATCTGATTTTGAAGTTACATCTGGAGCGAGAGATAGAACTTTTTCGGCATATGTCTTTAGCTCCGTTTTGTTATTATTGTTGTAAGAATATCTCATCATACCAAGTAAAGCAGGAACAAAATCTGGATTTATAGCTAAAGCATCTTTATAGCCATTAATTGCAAGTTCATCTTTACTCTGGAGTTCATACGCATGCCCTAGATTTGCATGAGCCATTGCATCTGAAGGTGCTAGCTCAAGTGCTTTTTTGTAATTCGTCTCAGATTCAGTATAATTTTGAACCATTTCATATGCATAACCCTTTATTCTGTAAGCATCTCCGCTGTTTGGGTTTATTTTTAAGATTTCATCAGCCACTTCTAACGATTTCGCACTATAAGACACCTCCTGAAACGTCAAGCTACCTTTTTGCTGATACGCCAAAGCGAGCAAAACTAAAGCTTGTTCATTATTTTTATACTTAGCAACAGATTTATCAGCGTCTGAGATTGCTCCATCCAAATCACCACTGTTCATATTATTGACAATATGTGCACTGTCGTCTGTTTTGGAAAAATCTATTTTTGTTCCAATACCTATAAAATGGATATATAACCAAGAACAAATCGAAACAAAAATGAGAGCAATGAGAACTTTTATAAATATTTTCATTATGTGTTTAATAGTAACATGATACATTTTGGGCAACTAACTCTAATTTGCCCAAAAACTGTGGATATGTTATTATATACTCCATAAGCAATTCCGTTCCGAAAGAACGGGATTCGTTTTTTAAAGGGAGGATAAATGAAAATTTATACACCCATTACAAATCAATAACAATTAAATAAGGATTATGTTTGATCTCAAAGCAATGAGCGCGGTGTTTGCCCAACTCGAAGAAGAGCGAGGTATCCCACGCACAAAAATAATAGAAGCAATTGAAGCAGCTCTCGCAACAGCATATAAAAAAGAATATGGTAAAAAAGGCCAGATTATTCGCTGTTCTTTTGATGCAGATTCAGGAAAAACCGATTTCTACCAAGTTAAAATTGTAGTAGATGAATCCAGAGTTATTATGCCAGAAGAAGACGAAGATGCTTTGTCAGATGATGATGTTCGAATCCGATACAACAGTGAACACCATATTACAAAAGAAGATGCTAAATTTATCAAAAAAGGAGCACAAGTTGATGAAGAGGTTATCTTCCCTCTCGAAACAAAATCAGATTTTGGACGTATCGCAGCACAGACAGCAAAACAAGTTATCATCCAAAAGATTCGAGAAGCAGAAAAAGAATCAGTTATTTCAGAATACGGCGAACGATCCGGTGAAATTATTTCAGGAACAGTACAACGTGTTGAACGAGGCAACATATACCTAGATATGGGACGCGCTGTTGCCGTTCTTCCTTACGAAGAGCAAATTCCAGGTGAACGATACCGACAAGGTGAGCGCATCCGTGCATATCTTTTCCGAGTTGAAGATGCAACCAAAGGTGTGTTCTTGAAAGTTTCTCGATCACATCCAAAGTTTCTTGAGGAACTTTTCCGTGCAGAAGTACCAGAAATCAATGCTGGAACAGTGGAGATCAAAGCTGTAGCTCGCGAAGCTGGTTCACGTTCAAAAGTAGCAACATTTTCAAACGACTCTCATATTGATCCAGTTGGTTCACTCGTAGGTCAGCGTGGAGTTCGTGTTTCCACAGTAATGAGCGAGCTTTCAGGAGAAAAAATCGACATCATTGAATGGTCTGAAAACCCAATCCAATTTATTGAAGATGCACTTTCACCCGCAAAAGTAATCAATGTAGACCTAAACGAAGAAGAACACAAAGCAACTGTAGCTGTATCGGAAGACCAACAGTCTCTCGCAATCGGCAAAGGAGGACAGAACGTTCGTCTAGCCGCAAAACTCACAGGCTGGAAAATTGACATCAAGTCGGTACAAGGAGAGCAAGTTGTGGAAACCGATGGTAAGAGTATCGACGAAGAAGTAGAGAAAATTGAAGACTCTCTATCAAACGAAGAAGAAGTGGCCATTGATGAAACACCAGTGATAGAAGAATCTACAGAAAAATAAGAATTCTAGAGTTTTTGGTGAAAAATACTAATTCCAAAAAACTAGCAAAAAACGCCTTAAAAAAGGCGTTTTTTGCTATCCACTATGTTAATAGAGAATTCTTTTCCAAGGGGTGGTAAAATATGAAGACACCCTTGAGAATAGGGTTTATCAATTTTAAAAACAAAAATGAAAAAAACATATTACGTAGCACTTAGTATAATAACAGCAATTACCCTCTCGACCTTTGCCGGAGTTGTTTCAGCACAAACTTCAACCCCAAACCGTTGGACACAATATTCTCAGCAAAGACAAAAAGAATTAGAAAATAGAAAAGAAAAACTTGCATCAACTAGCGCTAAAGTTGCCGCGAAATTTAAAGAGCGTGAGGAAAAGCTTGCTTCAACAAGCGAAAAAGCTAACGAAAAAATTAAAGAGCGCGAAGAAAAGCTTGCCTCAACCACAGCTAAATTTGAGGAAAGAATGCAAAACAGAGCATCCTCAACTCAAGCTCGAATTACAAAACTTGCCGATCGTTTCAAAACCGGTGTTTCAAACAAAATAGCAAATGTGGTTGATCGTCTCGGAGATGTAATCAATCGCCTTAAAGACATAGACACTCGTATTGTTTCTCGTATCCAAAAACTCAAATCATCAAACGTAGACACAACAACAGCAGACTCTTTGCTTAATGATGCACAAACAAAGCTCGCAACAGCAACACAAAACGTAAGTTCACTCACATCTTCAGTTCAGTCACTGCTTACAAACGGAGTAAGTACAACAACAAAAGCTTCTGTTAAAACAAAAATTGCACAGGTGCAAGATTCTGTAAAAGCCGCACGCGCAGCATATACAAAAGTTGTTGAGAATCTTCAATCAGAAAAAACAACAGATACAAACACAGCTACAACCACACAGTAAAAATTAATATTTAATAATCAAATATAATGGAAAATCAAAAATCATACGGCGCAGTTGTAGCATCAATAATAATCATTCTTATTCTCATTGTTGGTGGACTTTACTTCTGGGGAAAGACACTCAACGAAAAAGCACCTCAGCAAAGCAATGAAACTCAAAACAGCACAACAACAGTTGTAGAAGGAACATCAACAAATGACGATATAAACTCAATAAGTGCCGACCTTAAATCAGACCAAGACATCAAAGATGTTGATGTTGGGTTGAAATCAATATAAGAATTTAATTTATATTTTTTATAAAAGGGGTGTTTGCCACAGGCAAACACCCCTTTTATTTTCTCCCTTTTGACTTTACACACTTTTGTAATATACTCGCTGCATGTCATACACATACACATCAAAATTAGAAAAATTACCTAACTCTGAAGCCTCCATAGAAGTTGAGGTTTCTTGGTTGGATTTACAAAAAGCTCGCAACAAAGCATTTATCGATATTCAAAAAAACATTACTCTTGATGGTTTTCGAAAAGGTAATGCACCCGAAAATCTAATAGTCGAAAAATTTGGTGAACTTTATATTCTCGGTGAAGGTGCCGAACTCATCATTGATGAAACTTATGGAAAACTTATCGAGGAACACAAATTAAGTGTAATCGGACGTCCAGATGTTTCAATTGTAAAACTTGCTCCAGAAAATCCTCTAGTATTTAAAGTTAAAGTTGCACTAATGCCAAAAGCGGAACTCCCAGACTACTCAGATATTGCAAAAAAAATTGCTGGAACAAAAAAAGATGTCTCAGTAAGCGACAAGGAAGTTGCTGACGCTCTCGAAGACATTCGAAAACATCGTGCCCATGAAGAAATGCATAAAAGTGGAGTAGCTCATACTGAAGGTGATGAGAAAGATTTGGTACTCTCAGAGCTAAATGATGAATTCGCAAAATCTCTAGGACAATTTGAAACCCTCGAAGAATTGAAAACAAAACTTCAAGAAAATATTCTTGAAGAAAAGAAAATAAAAGAAAATCAGCGAGTACGTCTTGAAATCGTAGAGAAAATTATTGAAAATACAAAAGTAGAAATCCCTGCAGCACTCGTGGAAAGTGAGCTTGATAAGCTTGTAAACCAATTTAAGGGTGATATTTCACAATATGGAATGAAAGCAGAAGACTATCTTGCACATATCAAAAAAACTGAAGATGACCTCCGCAAAGAATGGCAAGGTGAAGCTGAAAAGCGTGCAAAGATGAATGTTATTCTTACTGAAATTGCAATCAAAGAAAAAATAGAACCAAACAAAGAAGAAGTAGAAGCTCAAGCAGCTCAACTTCTCGCAATGTATTCAGATTTAGACCCTCTTCGCGCAAAACTTTACGTAGAACACATGCTTACAAATGAAGAAGTATTCAAGTTTTTGGAAGGAAAGAAGTAAAAATATCTGTTAATTAAAGACACAGAAAAAGCGCTATATTATGGCGCTTTTTCTTATATTAAACCAAAAATACTTGACAAATAATATATAAGCTGATATGATACAAGAAGATAGATCGTCTGCCGCGCGTCGTTTCTTCGCGGCACGACTAGGCACTGTTTCTGCAGGCAGTGTCTTCTGGCCATGGCGTCAAACTGGCAAGCCATTAGGCCAACTCGGGCCACGGTGTGGGAAAGGAAGATCTCTTCCAATCCTCACCGTGGCCTTTCGTCTATTCAAAATCACTATCTTTATTTATAACTTATGTAATAATAAGACTTTAGAATTGCTCCTATGAAGATTATCATAACCACTCCTATGGCTGTTTTTGTTGATAGGTCTCTAATTAATGGATCACTCTCAAAAACCATCTTTCTTAAAGAAGATGAATATTTGTTAAGTGAAATACAAAACCCTGAAAAAAGAGATTCTGCCTTTATATGGTATATGATAGAAAAACTCGGACACGTTTTTGCAATTAATCCCTGCTTTGAAAATCCAAGTTTTATTATCATACCCTAGCTTTGAGCTGGGGTTTTATTTTAATTTGACAGCTTCCAAAAAAAGTCTAATATCTTCGAAAGAAGATATGGACAAACTTGCTGAATTATTGCACGAAAGATCTTTTTTGGAAGATGAGCTTGTTCATCTACTTAAAAAGATGGAGGAAAACCAAAGAAGTATCCTTACAAGAAGAGCAGCCCTTAAAGAAAACCTCGGAAAAGAAGAGGCTACCAAAAGGGAGATAGAAATAACGGAGGCACTTCTGGGTAGAGAAAACAAATTACCCGAACCAAAAAAGGTTGACCCGGAGAATTATAGGGCATGGCTCAGATTCCTCCTGGTACAAAAAATAACAATTGGCATGCCATGGGTTTCAACAGTTCTTGCATTTATACACGCACAAATCACAGAAATTCACGACACGAGAGAAAATAGCCAATAAACAAATACCGCTCAAAATCTTAAATGATTGAGAGCGGTTTTTCTTTACAATAGTATTTTCGAAGCCGCAGCAATGCTTGCTGTTTCCGCACGAAGCACCTGCGAACCAAGTGTTACGAGCTGAATATTATTTTTTTTGAAAATTTCTAAATCTTTTTCTCCCCAACCACCTTCAGGTCCAACTAAAATCCCAATACGTGAAACGTCTGTGGTTTTTTCTGCATCAAATTTTTCTCCCAGTAAGTGAAACACAAGTACTGTAAAATCTACACCATACAACGCTTCACTAAGAGATAAAGGTTCACATATAGTCGGCATAACACCTCGCTCTGACTGTTCGCTAGCTTCTTTCAAGATTTTCTGAGCACGGTCAATATTCAAATCTTTCTTCTCGCTCCGTTCCGAAATCACAGGTACAAAATGGGAAACCCCAAGTTCTGTACACTTTTCCAAAACCCATTCAAATTTATCTTTTTTTATGAGAGAAGCAAAAAGAGTAACTTCTATTTTTGGTTTATTTTCAACTTCACTCTCTTCTTCAATCAGAACTGTCAGTTCTTTTTTCCCAAGGACTGTTATGGTAGATAAAAATTCAAATCCTGAATTATCCAAAAGCACAATCTGATCTCCTGTGCGTTTTCGGAAAACTTTCAAAACTTGATGCACAAAATCCACATCTTTTATTGTAATTTCTTTGCCAAGCGATAGTTTTTCCTCCACAAAAAATCTTTGAAGTTTCATATGTAGAAGTGTACACAATTTCACAAAAAGAAAAAGCCTGCCATATATAACGACAAGCTTTCAAACATTTTATTTGGCAACTAGGTGGTTTCTATAGTGCCTACGACCGTTGTTGTGCCGAGAATTCCCCGACTTTCGTTTTTGTTCACGACGCTCATTTTCTTTTCTCTCAAAGAGACGCGCTTCAACAAACATGATTGCTAGCTGTGAGCGTTCATCCGGAGAGAAAAAATCTTTGAGGAGTGAACGATAACCACTAAAACACTGTTTGAACGTAGAAGGGGGATGCGGTAACCATGTATCATGGGAAACTCTCCCCTTAATCATTTTCCAAAGTTCAAAGTGTTTGTCATTCCACCTAACAAAAAATCCAGGACGGTAAGACTCTAACCTCCCTTCTTTTTGCGAGGTTCCAAATACGAACGGTTTTTCAAGGATTGAAACAGATGGGGTACTCATAACTTCCGCAGATATTACTCTCATGTCAGAGAAATACAAGTGTTTGCGTCAGTATGAATTTTATTGTATTGTGAATATATGAAACAAGAACCAAGATCATCAATTCTTATACCAACAGTTATTGAGAAAACCAATATGGGAGAGCGGGCCTATGATATTTACTCACGACTCCTAAAAGAAAACATCATATTTCTGGGTGGAGGCATAGATGACACAGTCGCAAATATTATTATTGCCCAACTGCTTTTTCTTCAATCTGAAGATCCCAAAAAAGATATTACGATGTATGTAAATTCACCCGGTGGACATGTTTCTGCAGGACTCGCAATTATAGACACCATGAATAACATAAAAAATGATGTTTCAACAGTTTGTGTAGGAATTGCCGCTTCAATGGGAGCTGTTATTCTTTCTGCCGGAGCAAAAGGAAAGCGTTTTGCTCTACCCCACTCTGAAGTTATGATACATCAGCCTCTTGGCGGAGCAGAGGGACAAGCCTCAGATATTGAAATCAACGCAAAACATATAATCAAAACTCGGGAAACTTTAAATAAGATTCTCTCGAAAAATACAGGTCAAACACTAGCAAAAATTGAAAAGGACGCAGACCGAGACTTCTTTATGGATGCAGAAGAAGCTAAAAAATACGGAATTGTAGATAAAGTAGTGTAGTTAGGTTCTGGTTTTAGTTTTAGGTTTTAGAAAAGCGTGTGCCAGCGAAGCTGGCACACGCTTTTCCTACGTATTTTTGTGTCAAAACCCACAAAACAACCCATCCTTGCATTTCCCTCTTGACAAATGTATTATAACTACATTACTGGATTAAATTTACGGCTGAACGCTTCGTACGTTATATGACTTCAATTCTCAACATTTCTACATTTTTTTCCGAGAAACACCTCACATAATAAAGGGGCGAACGACCGTTCGTGAATATGTTAACATTAAAAGTAATTATATTGGTAGCTCTTACGGGACTGGCTGGCGTGGCTATTGGATACTTCTTGCGACTCATCATTTCTCTTGGGAAAAAGGGTTCGATGGAGCTAGAAATCAAAGAAATGCTTCTAGGTGCCAGAGAAGAAGCTAAGCGTATCTCACTTGAGGCAGAAAAGGCTGCTCAAGAGCTCGCAAAAACAGCCCGTGAAGAGTTTAAGGAGAAGGAAGAAAAACTTCAAAAAACAGAGGAACGTTTGATAAATAAGGAAAGCTTGTTGGATAAACGACAGATAGATATTGACCACGAATCTGATTCTATAAAACAAAAAGTTCAAACTCTGGAAACCGAAAAAGAACGCGTTGAAGGGTTAGAAAAACAAAAACTTTCTGAACTTGAAAAAATAGCTCAACTTTCAAAAGATGATGCTAAACAAGAACTTTTTCATGTTATTGAAAAGCAGTCTGAGGAAGACTTAGCTATTCGCATGCAAAAGCTCGAGATGACTGGGCAAGAAAAAATTGAAAGACACGCAAAAGATATTCTTGCAGCGTGTATTCAGCGTTATGGAAATTCCGTGTCTTCGGATGTATTCACAACACACGTAAACATTCCTAACGACGAAATAAAAGGTAAGGTTATCGGAAAAGAAGGCCGAAATATCAAAACATTTGAAAGAATGTCTGGCGTTGAACTCATTGTAGATGATACACCTGGAGCTATTACAATTTCTTCATTTGACCCTATCCGCCGACAAATCGCACGTGTCGCTCTTGAGAACCTCATTCTTGATGGACGTATTCAACCTGCAAAAATAGAAGAGATGATTGAAAAGGCAAAACTTGAAATAAATAAAATAATTAAAGAAAAAGGTGAGCAGGCTGCATATGAAGTTGGAGTATTCAATCTTGATCCTCGCCTACTTTCCATCCTTGGTCGCCTATATTTCCGAACAAGTTATGGACAAAATGTTCTTCAACACTCAGTAGAGATGACACATATTGCAGGAATGATTGCTGAAGAGCTTGGTGCGAATGTACAAGTAACAAAAGCAGGAGCGCTCCTACACGACATTGGTAAAGCAGTAGACCACGAAGTTGCAGGCACCCACGTTGAAATAGGTAGACGTATTCTCCAGAAGTTCAATGTGAGCGAGGAAGTTGTGAAAGCTATGCAAGCACACCACGAAGAATATCCTTTTGAGACTGTTGAATCCATCATCGTTCAAGTTGCTGACTCTATCTCTGGTTCACGCCCAGGAGCACGTAGAGACAGTGTTGAAAATTATTTGAAACGACTTGAGGATCTTGAAAAAATTGCAACTTCATTTGAAGGAGTTGAAAAAGCCTATGCTCTTCAAGCGGGACGTGAAATTAGAATCTTTATAAATCCAGCTCAAATGGGGGATATTGAAGCAAAAGAACTTGCAAGAAATGTAGCATTGCGAGTAGAACAAGAACTCAAATACCCTGGTGAGATAAAAGTAACGGTCATCCGAGAAACACGGGTTATAGATTACGCTAGATAAAATTAATTATCCAAAGATAAAAATATCACCACAAACAAAATTTGTGGTGATATTTTTATAAATAAACAAAAGTTGACTATATAAAAAAAAGTGTGTCAATGTTGATGAAGCAGTTGCGCTCAAAAAATGGCGTAATATAATGGTGTGTAAGGCGATCTTCCTTTCGTTCGACGCGCGAGGGGTTTGTCGACGGTCGAATCCATTACCAATTTCATACGCAACAAAAATGAACAAGCAAGGAATTGTAGAAGTAGTTCACGGCATTCTTGGCGGC
>SESA01001020.1_pt1 | contig 15601 bp, 14 predicted proteins | sample 3171451 | NCBI WGS metagenome assembly SESA01 (sample SAMN06051862, study PRJNA518727) | freshwater metagenome | biome: subpolar coniferous forest; feature: holomictic lake; material: water; isolation source: holomictic Lake 227, 8 m depth | place: Canada: near Kenora, Ontario | collected...
GTGTGCCAGAATTTATAATGGATGAAATATTGGCGCGGTTAGCCGTTATCTTCGAATAGACAATCTTTGTACTTGATCCCAAGCTGGAGCTTGGGAACCAGAAAAATTTTGACCGTTGAATGTTGGGCAACGAAAACATGTTGCCCAACCTACTTACTGTCCTAAAATTCAGATTTTAAAAGTCCGTGTAAAAATCATCAACACTTTCGGTTATAGCAGTTACTTGTCGTCGATAGTGAGTTGCGCATCGTCCATCATTTCTATAATATCGCGACTCACTCCAAATAAGCCTAAGCGCCATTAATTTATTTAAGTTTAAAAGCCAGTTCTGAATTGTATTGCTCTTCTTCAAAAAAATCACGACACTCTTTGCATTCTTTCCATGAACCTTGATGGCTTTCATTGTAATGAAAATAGCAGGCGCTATAGTGTTCGTGTTCGAATTGGCAATATCCATCACCACGAATAGACATAAATTTTGTATCGCAACAAATCCATTGATCACAACATCGCGTTTTAACTAAAGGCAAAGACTTTTCGCCGCAAAAACGACAATGCTCACCAGGAATTGACTTTGCTTCAAGCCTATTATATGTCATTAAAAAAATTTCCAGATATCATTAGTTGATTGTCCTACTACCAAAATTGAAGAATTGTAAATCGGATTATTTCATAAAATTTGATTCTAAGGAACGTGTATGAAATAAGTTGATCAACTTGAAATCCTGGCTCCTTTAACACCGAGCATTTTACAAATGCTAACTTTCTCAAATTAAATCAGCATCCTATGGCGCAGGTTCGAGTTAAAAATAAATTTCTGAAAGTACCTATTCGCTTTTAAAACTTGACTAAACTTGACGTTGTTTTATACTTTGCGTCATGCAAAAAAAAATAAATATTGAAAATGCCAGCAATGCCATGGCGAGCGCGGGGTTGACCCAAACCGCATTAGCTGAGGCGCTTGACGTCTCTAAAGAAGCTGTTTCCCAATGGCTGAATGAAAAGTCTTTTCCACGTCCCAACAAACTTCTGCAATTGGGTAAATTACTTGGCTTAAGCTTGGATAATTTAGTGATCAAAGAAGATCCCTTTGCGCCTAAAGTCGCTTTTCGAAAAATGAAGGGCACTAAAACAAAGGATCATCATGTTGAAAAAGCTCAGGAAATAGGGCGGTTACTTCGACATCTGGCCGATTTTTTGCCATTCGATACACTTGAAATGCCCCCCGTTTTAAAGCAACCTCACTGTGACTACGACTATCTACAGAAAGTTGCCCAAAAAGTCCGGCATGACATTAATCTTGGCCCCAATGACACGGTTGACTTTAGTCACCTGATTCGCCGCTTTCGTGAGCTTCAGGCGGTCATTGTCCCCGTATTATGGGGCAGTAAACAGCGGCATGAAAACGCCGTACATATCTACCTGCCAGATTCGCAAACCACATGGGTTTATCTGAATCTTGATGTGAATATCCATGACTTTAAATTTTGGATGGCACATGAACTAGGCCATTGCCTTTCACCTTCTCTATCCGGTGACGAGGCCGAAGATTTTGCTGATGCCTTTGCAGGCGCTCTGCTTTTTCCGCATGATAAGGCCAAACGTGCTTATCATGAAATTCAGGCTCAGAGCACTTCCAACAAAAAAATTCAATGCCTAAAAAACATTGCCGTTAAAGAACTTATCTCGCCTAATACCATCTTTGTTCAGGCTAACATTTATGCCGAAATTAATGGTCATCCGAAATTGGAACTGGGTAATCGTCTTTACGGTTGGATTACTGAGTTCAATAAAAGCTACGAAAACTTAAGCGAAGCCTTGCTCGGTGATCTCTCAACACTAAGTGCCAGAGACTATATTAAAAAAACGGAAGTCACTTTTGAGACTCCCTTTTTTGATTTGCTAAGACAATATCTTAAACAGACCGACAAAGGCCCAGGTATTGTGCAGAGTGTGACAGATATGCCGCTACTGGACGCACGGAGCATCTACGCCGAGCTAACGTAATGCCGCAGTCAAAAATACTCGTTGATACCAATGCTTACCTCAGGCTGGCTCAAACCATACGCCCGCTATTATTTAAGCCTTTTGGAATTAATGAGTATTGCCTCTATATCCTACCTGAACTTAATGACGAACTAGCCAATCACCGCCTGGCCACAAAATTTTTCTGGATCGGAGACGATGAATATCGGGAAAACCGCAAACATACTCCGGCGATCAGTAAAAAACAAAAGAAAGACATAGCCAATACCTTTGATTATGTTTGGGATTATGTACAATCCGATTTGCCAGGGCCGTCGCGAGTGGATGCGCTCTATATTGCCTATGGCCTTGAGCTGGATATACCTGTTGTAACAGACGATCAAGATATGACAGAACTGGCTCATGCATTTGACGCCAAAGTCATGCCAACGCTGGCGTTGCTAAAAATCATGCTGGACTGCGAGCATACAGACATGAAAACCATTCAGGGATTAGTTGATTACTGGCGTCACATTGATGATCGTCCGGCCAACCTGGATAGCGATTTTTCTCGTTTATTTCCCAACTGATAGCCGTAACCCGACACAATGGGCTTTCGATAAGTCGAGTTACGCTATCGCTAATCCGACCTGATTTGTAGAATTATTATTTATGAGGTTGCTTGCTCAACCAGCACATCGGCCAGTTTTTGCTGTAACTGGTTGGCTTTGGTGAGGCGGTATTTGAGTTGGTCGCACAACGCCATCAGTTCATCAACTTTAGCGACGATGCGGTGTTGTTTATTTCCCGGTGGTAAAGGAATAACCATTTCATCTAAATCACCTAAGCGAAAGCTATTTTTAATGCCTCTTTGAGGCTCATTAAACTGCAATAAAGCCATTGGTGACCTCAAGACCTCCGGAAAATATCTATTTCGACACTGCGGTACAAATCTCAATAGGCATGTATGCTGGTTAATGTAGGCATCACCGAAGTTTTCTGGAATTCTTCCTAAATTTCCTACATCGCCAGTAATAGATATTAAAAGATCATCTGTCTCTAATTTGGCGCGAGAATCCTCACCGGTCTTAGGAGGATTTACATACCGCATATTTCCTAATCCAAGCTCGTAATTACCCCTAGAAAGATTCCCCATTGTAATGAATTTAGCACCTTCATCTGATAGGTATTGAGCCCAACCTCGTGAACCTGAAGTAATTAATTCAGATATATCTGAAATTCTAATCCATTCCCATCCCCAAGGTAGATCAAATGGTTTTTCATCATCCGTAATCTCGGCCAATGGCTTAGTTTTTTTGATCTTGCCTTCGGCAATTAGTTTGGCTTTTTCAGCCTGTACGCGCTTAAGCAACTCACTTGCAGGTTCGTCGTTCGAATCTTGCGGGACGAGTTTACCCATAACGGCCAGTTGCAATAGGGTTTGCTTGAGGGCGTCGATGCTGATTTCGGTGGTGAACAGGGTGCCGAAATGCATGGTGATGCGTTGCCAGTTGGTGTTGAAGTCTTCAGCGCTTTGCGATTGGGTGAGTGTGCCGAGCAGGTAGCTGACGAGTTTTTCATGGGCTTCGGCGGCGTTGCTGTGTTGGTTTTCCAATTGGTCACAGAGTGCCATCAGTTCATCGACTTTAGCGACAATACGGTGTTGTTCTTCGGTCGAAGGGATAGCAACAATAGTTGCAATGATTTTTTCGCGTGAAATATTTGGCTGAGCACCACCCGCTCCCTGCCCAATAAAATTGGACTTCATACCTTTCAGCAAAACCAATAAATATCTATTAAAAATACCTGTATTGGGGGTGCAGGCACAAACAGCTTGATTAGTTGTTCCAGGAACTTTCAGAATGGCTGTCTTGCCGATTGTTGCACCATACATGGCAATCAATACATCGCCCGGCTGATTTAACCGAAGCGAGCATTCTTTTAATGCAAGATCGGTTATTGTTTCTTCAGAAGTATCAATGAAGTCAGCTGTTAGTTCGCCTGACTTGAACCATGGAGTTTCACCTCCGTAATAACTTGAAATGCTGCGTAGAGGTGTTGATCCAGCACCCCAATTTCCAATGCGACCAAGCCTAACCCAATCCCATCCGTGCGGCAAATCAAACGGTTTTTCATAATCCCTTATCTCTGCCAGTGGTTTGGACTTCTTAATCTTACCCTCAGCAATTAACTTAACTTTTTCTACCTGTATGCGTTTGAGCAAGTCACTGGCGGGTTCATCATTCGCATCTTGCGGCACCAGCTTCCCGCGCACAGCCAATTCTAAAATCAGCTCACGAAGTTTCTTGATGCCATAGACACTGGCAGCATTACCCGAACTGCGGCCACGGCCTGATTTTTTGGCGGTATCGGCGGCTGTCCAGATGTCGATGTGATCGGTCAATAGTTGCTGTATGGCGCTCATGCTTTGCCGCCCTTGGTCGGTAATTGTGGCATGGCACGCTTCATGAAGGTATCAAACAAAGGCACGGTAAATGCGGTGTCGCCGTGTGCCGGACTGTATATCATGCCCTTTTTCATCAAGCTGTCACGCAGAGGAGCCACGGCTTGCACCTTGACACCCAATACGGCGGCGATATCGCCAGAGCGTTGCGGTTCTGCGCCCAATTCAGCCAGTGCACGCAAATAATCTTTTTCGCGCGGTGTCAGTCGATCAAAGCGCACCCGAAAGAAATTGGCATCGAGCCGCTCGATGATTCTAGGTGTGGCACGCTGAACATCGGCTAATTGTATCGGTGAATGCGGCGCATGATTCCAGGATTGATAACCCCACTCTTGCAGGAAATACGGATAACCTTGGGTCAGACGAACGATTTCATCCAGGGCTTCGTCGGTAAAGTCAGCCCCTTCGTCCTGTGCAGGATCGCGCAAAGCATGCCAAGCATCAACAGCCAGCAACGGGCCCAGTTCGGGAAAATCGAACAACCGCTCTGCATAGGATTTTGATTCCCCGGCCAAACCAGGTAATACGGGCAACCCGGCACCTATCAATACCAGAGGCAGTCGCTTCTGTGCCATCTTGTGCATTGCCATGATCAATGCGCTCAATTCTTTCGCTGATAGGTACTGAATTTCATCTAGCAGAATGGCGACAGGGATTTTTCTATCCTGCGCGGCTTCAGCCACGGCGATAAATAGTTCGGGCAGATCAGCTTCCAGATCACCGCTGTCTGCTGTTCCTGCTTCCGCTTCAATATCCAGGCCAATTTCGAGATCACCCACCGTGAGCTTTACGCCATTGACAAAACCTTTTAACACCCGCAAACCACGCCGCGCCTTGTCGCTGACATTTGACATGCGATCCAGTGACAGGAGTAATTTACGCAAGGGCGGCGCAAGCAGGGCGCTCAGTGATTTACTATCATGCGCCTCAACCAAAATGGTTTTATAGCCTGCTTGTTCAGCCAGGATCTCCAGTTCATTGAGCAGCACGGTTTTCCCCACCCCACGTAACCCGACCAATAAAACACTTTTTTCTGGTCGCCCCTCGCGTACCCGTGCCAACAGTATCTTTACCCTATCGAGTAGGACATTACGACCTGCCAGCTCTGGCGGTGGAGTGCCAGCACCCGGTGAAAAGGGATTGCGTATTTCATCCATAGTTCAAGTCTCTTTTTTGTTCACGGTTATTTGTGTTTATAACCAAGTATAGCAAATAATAGGTAACTAATAGTAAACCATAGTAACTTTATATAAGCTATCTATAGAATAATGCTCAAAAGCTATCGCCAAGCGCCTCTACCAGTATGATTTTTAACTGACCACGCAGTGCGGCGATGTCATTTTGCATCGTTTGGTATTGCGCCAACAACACTTCGGGGTCGTGGATTTCCTGCTCGTCGATATGCGGATTTTTGCAATCCAGGTTGTAGTTGCGGGCTTTTATGTCGTCAATACTCATCTTCCACGCGTATTGATTTTCTTCACGGATGCTGAAATTATCGGATTCTTTGCCCCACCAGGCGGCTTCGGCTTGAAACTCTTCGATTTTCATCGGTTTGGTTTTGTTGTAGCTTTTTACACCCGGTGGATAAGGGTGCTCATAAAACCAAATGTGTTGGGTCGGTGTGCCTTTACTAAAAAACAGCAGATTGGTTTTAATACCGGTATAAGGCGCAAACACGCCGTTGGGCAGGCGCACGATGGTGTGCAGGTTACTCAAAAGCCACATGGCAAATCAAATCGAAGGCATCAAAGTCTTTGCCTACGTCGTCGGCCAAGGCTTCCAGCAACAGGCCGTGTGCTTCCAGTTCTTGCAGGATGGCAACCTTGCGGTCGGTTTTGCTCCAGCGGCGTAAGAAGTGATCAAGTGAGGCATAATCCTTGCGCACTGTTGAACGGGTGTAATCTTTAAGGGATTCGGTAATCAACTTGCCTTCAGGGCCGTAATATTGCACGCGCTCTGAAATGACATAGACCGTTACATCGGCAAGCACGTATTTTACCCGCTGGGTGCCGGGGTCATCATCGCCAAAATCAACGTCACCCTCTCCCGTTGTTGCGAAATCATAATCGTCTGTATTGGCGGGCACCGGATTACCGTTTTCATCAAGGATAATGTCAGGTTCATCTTCCGGTGGCACGGGGGATTCACCCGGTTTTGGCTCATAAATCATCACCGGTTCGCCATCAAAGTCTTTATCGGCAAACAGCTCGGTGACTTTTTTAAAATCCATGATGGTGAACCAGTATTTGTCGTAATCTTCATTGATACGGGTGCCGCGCCCGATGGCCTGTTTAAATTCGGTCATTGACCGGATATGTTGATCCAAGGCGATCAGTTTGCAGGTTTGCGCATCCACGCCGGTCGACATGAGTTTGGAGGTAGTGGCGATGACGGGGTAACGCTCTTCGGGATTGATGAAGTTGTCCAGTTCCGCCTTGCCTTCAAGTTCATCACCGGTAATCCGCATGATGTATTTGCGATTTTCTTTGACCCGCTCGGGATTCAGGTTGACCAAAGCCTGACGCATACGTTCGGTATGGTCGATGTCATCACAGAAAACAATGGTTTTGGCGTAAGGATCGGTCGCGACCAGAAATTCAGTGATTTTTCTGGCAACCAGTTCGGTGCGCTTTTCAAGCACCAAGGTGCGATCCATATCAATCTGGTTGTAAACGCGATCCTCTATTAACGCACCGTTTTTATCAAGCTGGCCTTTACTGGGTCGCCAACCTTGCAGGTCTTTGTCGATGTCGATACGGACGACTTTGTAAGGTGCCAGAAAGCCGTCTTCGATGCCTTGTTTGAGTGAGTAGGTGTAAACCGATTCACCAAAGTAAAAAATGCTGGAAACGTCTTTGGTTTCTTTGGGCGTCGCTGTTAAGCCGATATGCGTAGCCGAAGCAAAGTAGGTCAGAATGACGCGCCAGGCCGAATCTTCTGCGGCGCTGCCGCGATGGCATTCATCGATGACAATCAGATCAAAAAAATCCGGCGAAAATTGCTTGTAAATGTTTTGCTCTTCTTCGTTGCCGGTGACGGCTTGATACAACGACAGATAGATTTCATAACTCTTGTCGATCTGGCGCTTGCTGATCTTGGTCATGGCGGCGGCAAAGGGCTTAAAATCGTTATTCTTGGTTTGATCAACCAGAATATTGCGGTCAGCCAGAAACAGGATGCGTTTTTTAGTGCCCGATTTCCACAAGCGCCAGATAATTTGGAACGCGGTGTAAGTCTTACCGGTACCGGTCGCCATCACCAGCAAAATGCGTTGCTGGCCTTTGGCCACGGCTTCGATGGTGTTATTGATGGCACTGGCCTGATAATAACGCGGGGCGCGACTGGTGCCATCATCGTAATACGGCATTTCTACGGTATGGCGTGCCTCGGCTGTTGCCAAGCCCTTCCACTGACAATAGCGTTGCCATAATTCCGCAGGGGCAGGAAAGGCATCCAGGGTTAGTTCCTGCTCGGTTTTTTCAGCGAGTCCGGTGCGGTCATGCAGTAAAAAACCATCACCATTCGAGCTAAACACAAACGGGATGCCCAGTGTTTCGGCATAGTTAAGGGCTTGTTGCATACCGGCACCTACGCTATGTTTATTGTCCTTGGCTTCAATGACCGCAAGCGGAATATTGGCCTTGTAATACAGGATGTAATCGGCACGCTTTTGCTCACCACGGGTATGCAACTTGCCACGAACAATCACACGACCTTTGGTAAAAAATACTTCCCGACGTATTTGCAGGGCCTCGTCCCATCCGGCCTGAACAACGGCAGGCGTGATGTACTTGGCACAAATATCGGACTCGCTTAAGGTCTTTTTGCTCATGATTCCTGCTGTAGTCGTTAGGTTTTTAGCGTGGTGAGAAGAGTCACCAAGCGGTGCAGGTCGGTATAAGGCGCTATGCCATTGTGGGCACTGGTAAGTTGCGCCAGTTGTTCGGCACGTCGAGTGGCCGCACTGGTATAGTTGCAGGTTTGTTGGTAGTAACCGGCCCGGCCTTTGTCATAATCAGGCAGGTATTGACGTAGTCGCTGATAAACGACGTCGCGGTGCAATGGGGCAAGTATGTCTTCGAAATGTAATAACAGCCACAATTCAAAGCACGGTACCGAAGCGATGGCTTGGAAGCTGACAGGTTGTTTCAGCTCATTGCGCAATTTGCCGTTTAGTGCCGCTGCTTTGCCAAGCGCCTGGTGATAGGTAATGTGATCGTCACGGTCAAAAACGGCAAAAACCTGTTCAAAGGCATGGGGTTCAATGTATTTATTCTCGTCGCCGTTGATGAACAGGTGTTCTGCGTATTCCACTACTTGTAAAGGTGATGTGCCATATTGGCTGTGCTGTACCTGCACGTTAGTGGTGCTTAAGCGATACTTGGTACGGATTTCATTTAAGTAGAGCGGTTCGGTTTTGCTACCTTCACTAACAATGAGAATACGATCATAGCCCTCACGTCGGCCTGATTTACGGGCCAGTTGTTTGGTTTGCCGAGCCTTGGGTTGATTGTCTTTTCCCATGTACAGCTACCGGTCAGCCTGCCGCTTGTGCGAGTAAAGGTGGGTCATTAAAAAACGGCACAGCACCATAGCGTCCGGTTAAGTAGCCACGTTCCCAGGCTTCGTTTTCACGCGGACTAAAATCGCTAAGTGGATATAATCGAGTGGCTTGATCATTATCTTTTTCAGTAAACCAGATTTGGTCGCGCCGAAACAAAGTTCGATCGAGCAGCGAAGAGTCATGGGTTGTAAAGAAGAGTTGCGCACCGTGTGGGTTAAGTTCTGGTTGGTGGAACATACGCACCAATCGTCTAACCAATAACGGGTGCAAACTACTGTCCAGTTCATCAACAATCAGTAAACGACCATGTTTAAGTACATCGAGTACGGGAGCCGCCAGAGCATATAATCGTTGGGTACCTTGTGATTCTTCATACAATTCAAAACTGGCAGAGCCGCGTTCTGTCTTGTGAACAAATTGTGGCATGAGCATTTCTTGTTCGTCGTGCATAACTTTTGCCCCTTCGGGGCCAAACATGATTTTTTGCTGAAACCCTTGGCGCTGTACAGTCATGACATCACTGATGCTGATGTCCGCAGACGCAAGAAAATCACGTACTGCGCGTCTGCCACTTTCGGTTTGGAGAAGTTCAGTGGTGTGATCTGGAGGCGGAGTCAAGCCTGCGCTAAAATATACCGGTTGTTCTACCAACCAGCTAAATACCGGGCCCAATAGCTCACTGTTTAGCTGCGCAGCCGTTGATAAAAACAGTGCGTTGGAGCGGGTACTGTCCTGCCAAAGCTTGCGTGGGCCGGTGAGATGGGTACTGAACTCGTAAATGGAACTTTGGGTTTTTTCGTCAAACTGGCGACTGAACCACTGTTGCGGTTTTGCAGTACGATAGACCAAGAGCCATTCGCTAATAATTCTTTCAGGCGTCAGGCTGAAGCCATATTGATGGCGTACCCCATTAAAGATAAAGGTGATTTCAAATTCGGTGGGTTTTGCAGCACAAGCCGCATCCAGACGGAAGGGCTGAATGTTAAAAGTTTGTCCAAGTTGCATGAGTGTTGCAGATTCAGCGACCAAAGCACGCATAAAGGCCAGTGCTTGTAGTAACGTGGATTTGCCACTGGCGTTGGGGCCATAAACCACAGCACTACGAACCACATGGGGCAGGCTTTTGATACCGGTCGATGCCAAGTGAGTATCGGCAAGCTTTTTATCTTTTGACGCAACAAAACTGATAACTATTTCATCGCGAATTGACCGGTAGTTACGAATGCGAAATTCGAGCAGCATGACAAGCCTCAATTGCAAAATTAATTTAAATTATGCGCTTTTTATTCAAAATATAAAGTAATTTTTTATTTATGTTGCATTATTCTATCGAAATATTATTTATGATGGCGGTATTAATGGCTTGTGGGGTTATTTACTTGGGTGATTTTTAGTTTAAGTAGCTGGTAATTCTGAGAGGCTATTTGACGAATTGTTATTTATGCGGGTGTGGTGGTTGAGGTTTGTATTCTGGTCAATCTAATTTATTCGGGTTGTTTGGGCTTTTAAAGCATCTTTGTTGGAAAGAAATTTACCGCTGTTTGAGCTGTAGGCAAAGCCGGAAGCGAGTTTAGATAAAGTAATTAACTGCCCAAACAGGGAGGTTTGGCTTGCAGGGATGCAAGGTGTTTAAACAGTGAAGCCGAAGGCGAAAATGCCACCCTGGGTTTGGGGCCGGACGCCCCATTTAAAAAAAATACGCGACCAAGCATTACTAATGCCATTTTACATAATACGATTTATACGCCGTGGGGAGGGCACGCCTTTCAGCCCTCCCCATTGCGTATAAGGCGTGGGTATTATGTATATTGGCATGGTAATGCAGGGGCGCGGTCGATTGTCTGAGCTGGAGGCAAGGCCGGAAGCGAGTTAAAACAAGCGGCAACGCCGCAAGACTGCGAAGCGGTGAAACAAGGGCAGTGTTTTTCTGCCGTTGTTTTATGGCTTTGCTTTATTAATGCGTGAGCCACGTTAGAGGTGTAAAACCATGCAGCACGGCTGTTTGTGCTGGCTGGTTTTATGCTGGTTTAAATTGGGCAGTTAAATGCCTTAAGGATTGAAACCAGGCGGCAATGCTGTTGTGCCGGTCTGGTTTCAATCCGCTTTAATGCGGCAAGGTGAAGACGGAAAACAAGGGCAGTGTTTTTCTGCGCTTGTTTTGTGGCTTTGCTCTAATACCGCGACAGCAACCTTAGAGGTGTAAAACCATGCAGCACGGCTTTTTGTGCTGGCTGGTTTTATGCCGGTTTAAATTGGGCAGTTAAATGCCTTAAGGATTGAAACCAGGCGGCAATGCAGTTGTGCCGGTCTGGTTTCAAGCCGTTTTAATGCGGCAAGGTGAAGACGGAAATCAAGTGCAGTGCTTTTCTGCGCTTGTTTTGTGGCTTTGCTCTAACAGTGCGACAGCAACCATAGAGGTGTAAAACCATGCAGCACGGCTTTTTGTGCTGGCTGGTTTTATGCGGGCTCAATGAATAATAAAACAAGGGCCGCGTTGTTTGGCCTTTGTTTTATGCAGTTGACCCAAGATATTCGCAATCAGGAAACAGGGGTTAAACCGGGCGGCAAGGCTTTTTTTGCCGTTTGGTTTTGCCCCGATTAAGAGGACGCTAAAACAAGGGCAGTGCTTTTTTGCCGTTGTTTGTTGAACCAACAAATAAGATCGCGTAGCCACCTTAGAGGTGTAAAACCATGCAGCACAGTTGTTTGTGCTGGCTGGTTTTATGCCGGTTTAAATTGGGCCGTAAAATGCCTTAAGGATTGAAACCAGGCGGCAATATAAAACATATCTCCTAAATTTAATTGTGCTTTAGCATCCACACTGTTTGACAGTTTTACACAATCAGAAAAATCACTTTGTTTATCTAAAGTTTCATTAAAACAATCTGCTTTTGCGATTGAAGTTAAACCCAATACCAACAATATAAAAATGAACCATGCATTAATTACAACGTTAGATTTTGTTTGGTATTCTTTTATCATAATATTCCATTTAATTTATATCTATCCATATTATTTTATGACATGAATAAAGTGTATCGATTTTTAGGATGTTTTTATTGTCTGGATAAGTCAAATTATCGATCCATTACGCTTAAAAAATAAATTTATAGTTTATCCAATTCACCGCCAGCAGGGGCAGACAAAGCGCCCAGCGATTTGACTGTCCCTCTGGCTGAACTTATTAGGCCTAGTTGTTGTTGATACCCCCACCATATTGGCCTGATCGTCGATCTAAATCCCTTCTTGAGTCAGTATTAATCTGGTCTCTACGCTGCGCATCAAGATCTATTGAATATTGAGTCGAGTCGCCAGGACTGCTAAGGTTGTATTGATACCTTGCGCCCGAATTACTTTTATAGCCAGAATCACTATTTGAGCCACTGTCGTATCCGTACACGCTTGTTCCAGACAAACACTTCCCATTGACCTCTGGACCTACGCAACCAGCGTGAGAATAAGCGCTAAAACATATAAACGCTGAACTGAGTAAAATTTTGTATTTCATATCGTTTTCCTTGGCCCAAAGATTGTATTGCTCAAAGACGCTAGGCATTTAACGCCTAACTAATAAGTATTTTATCTGTCGTGCGAAAGCATGGCAGATAAATGTATGACTAAGCCGGCTTAGAGGTTTAGCTTAGTACACTGACTTTATTAATGGGGATTGTATTGTATTCGGCGAGGGCTGTCGAATATACTATATTTGTCGAATTTTTTTTGACGTTAGGCTCTCCGGGAGACGAAGCAAAAGAAACAGGCCTTGCAATCGAACAACTGAGTTGGCCTGAGCGACCGCTTATCAACCAATTCTTGTCACACCAATCACAATCATCTAGGTCAGCAACGGGGCGTGAGCTGGCGGTCAGCTCCAACTAAAAATCAACACACTCCTGGAGGCTTGGCTTTTCTGCCGTTGTTTGTTGAACCAACAAATAAGATTGCGCAGCCACCTTAGAGGTGTAAAACCATGCAGCACGCTTTACAGGGCTGGCTGGTTTTATGCCGACATAGACAAGGCTGTTAAATGCCCTCAGGATTAAAACCGGTATTTATTGGGTTTTATTAAGCCGCGTGAGATATTTCAATCGGTGTAATGGTGGGGCGCGGTTTTTGTCGCGCTTGCCATAGGTCATATTCTGCTTGCATGCGTACCCACGTTTCTGCTGTCGGGCCATTCATCCAGGCTTCAAGTCGAATAGCCATGTCTGCGCTGATCGCTGCCCGACCGTTGACAACACGGGACAAGGTAATACGCGACACACCCAGTTGAATAGCGGCTTCGGTTATACTGATACCCAGTTCCGGCAATACATCTTCTTTTAAAATACTGCCCGGATGGGGCGGGTTAAACATTGTCATTTTACGCACCTGTTAGTGATAGTCTTGATAATCAACCAAGATGGCATCTTCGCCTTCAAAGGTGAAGGTAAGGCGCCAGTTGCCGTTTACTTTTACTGCCCAATGGTTGGTTAGTTCACCTTTTAACGGGTGCAGTTTCCAGCCGGTAATATTCATTTCTTGTGGGGCTTTGGCGGCATTCAGTAATTGCAATTGCCGGCCCAGTTTCGCCTCATGCTCGGCTGCTATGCCGGCTTTGGAACCGGTTTCAAAGAATTGTTGAAGGCCTTTATGGCGAAAGCTTTTAATCATGCCTAAGTGTATCTCTATGCTTTACACTTTACAAATGATTTATTTAACGTCCGGTCAATTTAGAAGTATGGTTATTTTATTGTTGCTCATGGATTAGGAGCAGCGAGGTGAAGACGGAAAACAAGGGCAGTGTTTTTCTGCGCTTGTTTTCCTGCTTTGCTTTATTAACCGTAACGCCTCGTTAAAGGTGTAAAACCATGCAGCACGGCTGTTTGTGCTTGCTGGTTTTATGCCGACATAGATAAGGCTGTTATTGCTTTTAGGATTGAATCCAGGTGATCGCGCTGTTGGGGCTGTCCGGGTTTAATTTGGTTAAGATCCGGCTTTTAAAAACTTAAAACCTAATGAAAAACGGGTTGGCGTAGCGTCCCGTTTTTCATTGTCCGAAACGGCGAAGCCATGGTTTTTAAAGCTGGAATTATTGAGGCGGGGCGCGTTCTTTTGCGCCTCGCGTCGATAATTCCAGTGCTCTTGGGTGTTTGTCCGGGTGGTGGGTTTTTCCCCGGCGGCGCTGCTTTTTGCGCGGCCGGGGGAAAGCCAGGCTGTTGTTTGGATTTAAGGGATTGATTAATTTTTGGACAATTTGAAACGAAGCCACGTAGCTTCTGGGCTACAGACTGTAAAACGGTTTTAAAATACAGTGTTATCCACAACTAAAGTGGATAACTTTAAGTTGAGTCCAGCCTAATTTAACCAGCGCGTAAGCGCCATACCGCCGCCCCTTGCCGACACCAAAAAGCCCCCTGCTTTATGCACGCCAAGCGCCACTAACGTTAAGCCGACACTGCCAGTTACCGGACGGCCAAGGGGGGCTTTTTTGGCGGGTGGGGGAGGAGGCGGGTTGCACGCAGTGCCACCAGGCCCGCCGCGAAGCAGGGCCGTGGCCGGCGAGAGCAAGGCCACTGAGACAGTCGCGGTGGCGACAAGCCAGGCAGCGACTAAAAACAGGGGCAGTGCTTTTCTGCCGCTGTTTTGCCCGTCACATCAACTCAGTGCGTAGCCACCCTGGAAGTGTAAAACCAGGCAGCACGCTTTTTTGTGCTGGTTGGTTTTATGCTGACTTAGATTGGGCTTTTAATCTCGGGGTGTGAGGTGTCTGAGTTTTAGCCAATCAGGCGGGAAGTCGAGGACATCTTTGCAGTTAAAGGGCAAGCGGCCGTAACTCAGGATCAGACTGGGCTCCAGGGTTTGTTGCAGTTTGGCGAAGCCCTGGATAAACAGCTGTTTGGTGCGCTGATCGCGGAGGTCTGGAACGCTGATAGCCACGGGGCTATTGGGTTCTATGCCTAAAAAGCAGAACTCGAAAGACGCTGCGGTTGACCAGCTGACGGGGGGATGACGGCGATGCCGTGGCGTTGCCAATAGCAACCTATCCAGCGTGAGCGGTAGGTGTTGTAGGTTTGTGCCGCAAGGGGCCAATCGGTGTACAGCGAAAAGTCGGGTGTTAAGGCACCCCAAAAGCGGCCGACTCGGGTAAGTCCTGTTTGGGGGCGTAGCCACACCGATTCAAAACGGAAATCGTCCAGAAAAAAATGGGCAATGGTTTTGCTGATTTTGTCGCTGGAATTGTCTCTTACATTGTAGGCAGCAAGATTGATGTCCCTTGGCAAAGGATGGCTAAAGGGTTCAAGGTTTGGGATACCCAAGGCATTATCTGAATAGAACTTCAAGCCGCTATGGCAGGTATCCCATGAACCCGGTCGCCGTTGTCTTCTTTTGGGTTGGGTGTGTGCCATTGCTTTAACCTTGGGTCTTTACGTAGTTGTTGATATAGGCAAATCGTAAAGGATATAGATCTTGAAAAGTGAATTTATCTTGCAGGTATAAAGCGAGTGAGTCTTGAAAGTCCTCGGCCATCGTAAAAGGCGGGGGCGCACTGGGAGACGGTTCGCTGCTGTCGAAAACGGACTGATACGTGGGGAAAGGCAACGGTTTGTTTTGCGCCAACAGCC
>SESA01001021.1_pt1 | contig 15580 bp, 15 predicted proteins | sample 3171451 | NCBI WGS metagenome assembly SESA01 (sample SAMN06051862, study PRJNA518727) | freshwater metagenome | biome: subpolar coniferous forest; feature: holomictic lake; material: water; isolation source: holomictic Lake 227, 8 m depth | place: Canada: near Kenora, Ontario | collected...
GGATCGTATCTTCTCAATAAAATATGCGATCAGGCATGCAATAATGATAAAGAGGATCGCTTCTGATGTGACCTTAATAAGTGCTCCATAATCGGGGTAGCAATAATAATAACCAACCGCCTGGTATGCCACACCACAGATAAGAGCAACCAGCAATCCGCGCTTAGGGTAGAAGTAAGCGGCATAGATGATCGGGATAAAAAAAAGCTGGTAACTGATGAAATCAATTGATAGAGAGAAAGAGAGCGCAGTGATGAGTGTACAACAAATGGCAAGCGAGGCGATCACACAGAATCTTACAATATCTGTCTTAGATATCGTATGCTTCATTACCCGGATCACCTTGTCTGCCATATATTAGGTGGACAATTGAATTTCCTGTTATTTGAACATTCACTTTACACCATATGAGATGAAATCCCGGCTACTGCTCCTGATCCATCTGGCAATGGTGTTAATCCAGGGACACAAATCTGCTGACAAATTCCCAGTGAGGACTCGTATCCTTAACAAACCTTGTCCCCGGTGCCCTTTTTTCGGTGTATATAATTGGCAGTGCAACCAACAATAGTTCATGCGACCGTATGTCGTAGTCAATGTTGCAATGAGTGCTGACGGTAAAATATCCACCCGTGAACGCAGGCAGGTTAAGATTTCCGGTGCACAGGATTTCTCCCGCGTTGACAAGCTCAAAGCGGGTTCGGATGCCGTCATGGTCGGGATTGGCACCGTGCTTGCAGACGATCCTTCCCTCACCGTAAAATCCGAGGAATGCCGCACAGGCCGGTTGAATCGTGGTGTGGATGAGCACCCGGTCCGCATTGTCGTTGACAGTACAGCCCGGATCCAATCTGAAGCTGCCGTTTTACACAAAGGAGCGGGAAAGCGGATCGTTGCAGTTTCGCGCCGGGCAGACCCAAAAAAAATTGCCGCACTCCAAAGTTATGCCACCGTGATTATTGCAGGAGAGGATGAAGTGGATCTGGCCTTCCTGATGGACAAACTGGGTGAGATGGGCATCCGGCGAGTGATGGTAGAAGGTGGCGGAACCCTGATTGCCGGACTGATCACGGCCGGGCTGGTCAATGAGATCTATACGTTTATTGGCAACATGATCATCGGGGGAAAAGACTCTCCCACGTTTGTTGACGGTGAAGGGTTTATTTTGGAATCCGGGTTTTGCCGGCTCAACCTTTTGGAGATGGACCGGATTGAGAGTGGAGTCCTTCTTCACTGGAATGTTCATAAACCCTGAAAAGAAAAAATAAAAATGTGATTTTTTTTAAGGCTTACCGGATATTTCCTATCCGATGACTGTGTAACTGTTTAAAAAAAGCCCGCGGTTCCAAAAACACTAAAACTTTGATCCGGCAGAATGCGAATGCTCATCTTCCGGTATGTTTGACATTCATCTACGTATATCGCAGTCATTGTGTTAATTGCTGTCTTCCTCCTGATTGCTGTCAGGCAGGTGGGCAGGTTCAACTTGAAGATCTGGCAGATCATGCTCGGAGGAGCACTGGCAGTCCTCATCACAGGACAGATTGCACCGTTTGATGCACTGCATGCGATTAATCCCGATGTGATGATTTTTTTATTCGGGATGTTTGTTGTCGGAGAGGCACTCGTTGAGAGCGGGTACCTTGCGTATATCGCCCACCGCTTTTTTTCCCATGCAAAAAATCCCGATCAACTGGTGCTCGTTATTCTTTTTGGAATGGGATTGCTGTCTGCACTCCTGATGAATGACACCCTTGCCATTATCGGCACTCCCCTTGTTCTCACGCTTGCTACGCGGTTTAAGATCTCTTCCACCCTGCTCCTTATCACGCTGGCAGTTGCGATCACCACCGGCAGTGTGATGAGCCCGATCGGAAACCCCCAGAACCTGTTAATCGCGCAGGACAGTGGGATGACGGGAGCCTTCTTAACCTTCGGTTCGTACCTTCTCATACCGACTCTCATCAGTCTCCTGATTGCATTTGTTGTACTGCGCCTGTTATATTCACGGGAGTTCTTAACCCGGCCACTTGTGCACGATCCGATCTCTCCCTGTGAGATGAGGGTGACACTTCCGGTCCGGTGTTCGCTGGTAATTATCCTCATCCTTGCAGTGGCAAATATTGCTGCGTCCCTGCTGGGAGCCCGGATGGTGATCACCCTGCCCCTGATTGCAATAGCGGCTGCCGCCCCGGTCCTCCTCCTCTCCGGTCAGAGATGGACGGTGCTACGGGGTATTGACTGGCCTACGCTCGTTTTCTTTGCCGCGATGTTTGTACTGATGGAGAGTGTCTGGCAGACCGGGTTTTTCCAGTTGTTTGTCAATGGCAGTATGGTCTCATCAGTACCGATGATCCTGACAACCAGCGTGCTCATCAGCCAGTTTATTTCAAATGTTCCCTTTGTCGCGCTCTTTCAGCCCATGATTCTTGCGGCTGGTGGGGTTACAACCACCCAGCTGATGGCACTTGCGGCAGGGAGCACCATTGCCGGAAACTTAACGATCCTGGGTGCAGCAAGTAATGTAATAATCATCCAGAATGCCGAGAAGCAGGGCCAGACAATCTCTTTTATTGAGTTTGCAAAAGTGGGGATCCCACTAACAATCCTCCAGATTGCAGTGTACTGGATTTTTCTTTCTGTGGTATGATCCAGATCCTTTTTTACGGTTATGTTTTCGAATAAAAACGGGTAATATTTCTTCTCGCTCACATACATGTAATACAACTCCATCCTTATCGGGAAGACAAAAGAACATTTATTGCTTTCCGGGCAGCATTTCCTCATATCCGGAAATCTGACATGGATGATGATGTTTATTCCTGTAAACAAAAGAGATCCGGAAACAAACTCCGGTGATATTTGAACCCTGTCGAATTATTCATAAAAATCCTGTAAGACCATGAGTACTGATTGCCGGAACGGACTGATTGCATGAATGTTACAATAGATCGCATGGAATGTGTGAGTTGTGGGGCGTGCTGGAACACCTGCCCCGATATATTCGAGCAAAATCCCTGCGACTCTCTCTCACAAATCGCAGAACCGCTCAGGTTCTGTGGCGATCGTGCAGAAGGCAGCCTTCCCGAAAATCAGATCCGTTGTGCACGTGAAGCGATGAATCTGTGCCCGGTCCAGATCATAACTATTTCACTCGATGAATCAGAGAAAATGTAATACCAGGAAACAATATCTCATCTTAAACAGGTGAAATGATTCTATGCAGGATTCAGAGCGGGAAGAACTAAAAGAGAAAGTGCTTGTGAAAAATGATCTGATCGCTTACCAGACGGGCACTGTTGCCAGCAGGATGATCGTTTTTAAGAAAGCGGGGACAATTACCTGCTTTTCTTTCGATGAAGGAGAAGGATTGTCTGAGCATACTGCACCGTACGATGCAATTCTTGAAGTCACCGATGGGGAAGCTGAAGTGCAGATTGCCGGTGCACCCTTTATTGTACACATGGGCGAATTGATCATTCTGCCTGCGAATAAACCGCACGCGGTATTTGCAAAAAAACGGTTCAAGATGATGCTCACAATGATCCGCGAGTGAAGGTCCTACCGGAAAATGTTTGGGATTAAAAACCGGATATTTTTTAAAGCCCACACCTTAAACTATCAGTCAGTTGATCTGCTATGGTCGAATACGAACCCCCAAAACACGAAGAAAAGTCCGACAAGAAACGCGAAGAACTCAAAGGGAAAGTGATCCATCTCAAAGATCTGGTCAGCTATGCGGATGGCGCTGTCGCCAGTCGCATGGTAATCTCGCGGAAGGCGGGAAACATTACGATCTTCTCGTTTGATGAGAACGAGGGTCTCTCTGAACACACAGCACCATTCGACGCGCTGGTCACAATTCTTGAGGGGGAATGTGAGGTCTGGGTTGCGGGGCAGACCTTCCAGATGAAACCAGAAGAGACAATAATCTTTCCGGCAAATGTTCCGCATGCCCTGTCCGCCATAACAAAATTCAAGATGAGCCTGACGATGATCAAGGAGTGAATGCATGCCCGGCGATGACAAAGATGGATATTACTGCTCGATCTGCGGGGGAATACCTCCCGACAAGATCAAGACAAAACGGATCTTAATTGACGGGAAAGAGACGGGCATTGATCATCTTGAATTTGTTTTTGATGAGGTAAAAAAACTCAAACTTGAGGACAATACTGTAATCTCTGATGAACTCCTCAAAAGGGTGAAGGTCTTCAATTACGTACCGACAAAAAAGATGGCCGAATATGCTGCCGCCCTCATCGGGGAGTACCGGAAATTTTTAACTGAACGGTAATTGTATCCTGGCCTATCCCATAAAAAATCACTGCACAACGCCGGACACAATTTTTAAAAAGTACTGAACACAGATACGGTAACAGCACATGGATATACTCTCTATCGTTCTCATCATTGCCGGGCTCTGTCTGTTTGAGACGATCACCAGCATCGACAATGCGATCATCAACGCCGAAGTCCTCTCGACTATGGGAGAGCGGGCCCGGAAATGGTTTTTACTCTGGGGTCTGCTCTTTGCCGTCTTTGCCATCCGCGGCCTTTTGCCATGGCTGATCGTCTGGATGTCCACACCGTCCCTTGGCCCCATCGGGGCACTGACTGCCACATTCTCTTCTGACCCGGTAGTTATTGCTGCCATTGAGCAGTCCGCCCCTATCCTCCTGATGGGTGGCGGGGTATTTTTGCTCTTCCTCTTCTTCCACTGGCTGTTCTTAGAAGAGAAGAATTTCGGCCTTATGGGGGAGCGCTACATTGCAACAAAAGGGGTCTGGTTCTTTGCGATAGTGTCTGTCCTGCTCGCAGCGATCGTCTGGTTTGCTCTGGAAAAAAGCCCGATGATGGCATTTGGTGCAGTCATTGGTTCGACCGCGTTTTTCATTGTTCACGGTTTTCGCCAGAACGCAGAGGCCGCAGAGAGAACCATGCTCAACGGCAACATGTCTGACATCAGCAAGATCTTTTATCTTGAAGTGATCGATGCGACCTTCTCGATCGATGGAGTGATCGGGGCATTTGCGTTCACTATGGCAGTACCGTTAATCATCATCGGAAGCGGTCTCGGGGCATTTGTTGTAAGAGAGATGACCATTCGCAATGTGGATAAGATCAAGAAATACCTCTACTTAAAGAACGGCGCTATGTATTCTATCCTGATCCTCGGAGGTATCATGATCCTTGACAGTTTCGGCTTTCCCATACCCTTCTGGGTATCGCCCCTTCTCACTTTCGGAGTCGTTGGCTGGTTCTTGTTAAAATCTATCAGAGTGATTCCGAAGCCCACCGTAAATTAAAATCTTTTTTTACTGATGGGATGAGCCGTGTCTGTTCATAGAAATTGACGGATTTTCAAACTGTTTACACTGCACATTCAGAATAGATATAAGGCTGTAACGGGAGAATACCGAACAACAAATAATCACTTGATCAATCGTTTGTGGATAAACTTATGGCAGACACGGAAAAGCAGAAGGCCGAGATAAAAATCGCGGGTATGCACTGCGCCACCTGTGCGGTGAATATTGAGGAATCTTTAGCGGGACTTAAGGATGTGACAAAAGCGCAGGTGAACTTTGGAACAGACACTGCACACGTTGAGTACGACCCGGCCAAAGTATCCTTATCAACTCTCGAAAGAGCAGTAAAATCTGCGGGTTATGATGTAGTGAACCGTCAGGTCACGATAAAAGTTGGCGGGATGATGTGCGCAACCTGTGTTGAGACGATCGGGACCGCTCTTAAGGAACTCCCCGGAATTGTCTCTGCAACGGTAAATCTTGGGACCGAAAAAGCATATGTCACCTATAACCCCTCCCTCTCCGGCATTGACGACATGAAGAAGGCGATTGAGGAGGCAGGGTACAACTATCTCGGAATCTCCGGTGAAGTGAGTGAAGAGGCTGAAAAGATTGCAAGGGATAAGGATCTGCACGATAAGTTTGTCCGGTTCACAGTCGGTTTTGCAGTGAGCATACCGCTAATGCTGGCGATGTGGCTCCCGCTTCCCGTCTCCATGCAGGAGCTTGGCTATGTGATGCTCGTTATCTCAACGCCGGTCTTTGCCTATGTTGCCTACCCGATATTCCGGGCCGCATGGATCTCTCTTTCGCATCGCATGCTCTCCATGGACGTGATGTACGCAATGGGTACCGGCGTGGCATTCGTGTCGAGTGTCCTTGGCACGTTTGGCATCGTGCTCACACACGAGTTCATGTTTTACGATACCGCGATCATGCTCGCATCCTTCCTGATGCTCGGGCGATATCTTGAAGGGCGGGCAAAAGGCAGGACTTCTGAAGCAATTAAAAAACTTGCCGGTCTCCGGGTCAAGACGGCAATTGTGATCCGCGATGGGGTTGAAGCAGAGCTGCCGGTCGAAGATGTGGTTGTTGGCGATCAGGTGCTCGTAAAGCCCGGCGCCAAAGTGCCGGTTGATGGTGAAGTAGTTGCCGGTGAAAGCTATGTCAATGAAGCCATGATTACCGGAGAACCAGTCCCGCCCTTCAAGACTGTGGGCAGTCGTGTGGTTGGCGGAACGCTGAACACCAACAGCGTGCTCACCGTGAAAGCAACAAAAGTGGGAAAGGAGACCATGCTTGCCCAGATCATCCAGATGGTGGAGGATGCTCAAGGATCAAAACCACCGGTCCAGCGGATCGCAGATGTTGCAGTCACCTATTTCATCCCGGCTGTCCTCACCATCGCAGCAGTCACCTTTATCGTATGGTTCTTCTTACTGGGATCAACGCTACTCTTTGCCCTCACTGCACTAATCTCGATCCTGGTGGTTGCCTGCCCCTGTGCACTCGGGCTTGCCACACCGACTGCGGTCACTGTTGGTGTTGGTCGTGGTGCACAGCTTGGCATCCTGATCCGGAACGGGGAAGCGCTGGAGGTTGCGGAGAAAGTGACAACCGTCATCTTTGACAAGACCGGAACCTTGACCCGAGGAAGACCGGAAGTAACCGATCTCATACCTGTCGGGATTTCGGAAGAGACGCTGCTTTCTTTTGCTGCCAGTGTTGAGAAGAATTCGCAACACCCGCTCGCACAATCGGTTGTGAGAATGGCAAAAAGCCGTGCGGTGAACATTGAACCGGCAGAGCAATTCGACACGTTTGGCGGGAGGGGAGTTTCTGCTACGGTACTTTCCGAGATTGTACTTGTTGGCAATCGTGCGTTCCTTCAGGAAAAAGGTGTGGTAATCCCTGAAGGGCTTGATGAACGGATCACCGCGTTCGAACTGGAAGGAAAGACCGCGGTGCTCGTTGCTGCCGGAGTGCAGATGGCCGGTGTACTCGCTATCGCCGATCCTCTCAAGGACACCACAAAGGATGCCATAACACTGTTTAAAAAAATGGGTGTCCGGATTGTTATGATCACCGGGGACAACAAGCGCACAGCCGATGCGATCGCCCGCCAGATTGGCATTGACCGGGTGATTGCAGAGGTGTTACCCCAGGATAAAGAGGCCGAAGTAAAAAAACTTCAGGCACTGGGAGAAATAGTTGCGTTTGTCGGAGATGGCATCAACGATGCTCCTGCACTTGCACAGGCAGATGTGGGAATCGCTATCGGGAGCGGCACCGATGTTGCCATTGAGAGCGGAGATATCGTCCTGATGAACGATGATCTGCTCGATTCTGTAGCAGCAGTCCAGTTGTCTAAAAAAGTGATGGGCAGGATCAAGGGCAATATCTTCTGGGCGTTTGCGTACAATGCTGCGCTCATACCAGTTGCCGCAGGAGTGCTATATCCTTCGTTTGGGATCACGTTCTCACCGGAGCTTGCTGCTCTTGCAATGGCGGCAAGTTCAGTCACAGTTGTGACGCTCTCACTCCTGCTCACAAAGTATATACCTGACGCAAAAGAAAGGAAGTTAACTGAGGTGTTGTATGGCAATCGATCCAATCTGTAAGATGACGGTAGATGAGAAGACTGCAAAGCTCATCAGCGAATACAAAGGGAAGAAATATTATTTCTGCGCGCCGGGCTGTAAGAAGAAATTTGATACGGACCCTGCAAAGTACGCGTGAAAAAGCAGTTCTGTTTTTCCGTGATTCAGGCTAATTTCCTGAATCTCACTGATTTTAACTCTCAACCGGAGAATATTGATATAGAAACAATCGTTAACGTCTTTTCAGATCAACGCACACGGTCATCAAATCTGTAAACACAGGCGAAATATGTCGTTTTTCATCATCAATCCAGAATTCTATGCTTGGATAATTCTCCCATTCCTGATCTTTATTGCCCGTATTGGTGATGTGAGCATGGAGACCATACGGGTCATCTACATCTCCCGGGGGATCAAGTATCTCGCACCGATCATTGCCTTCTTTGAGATTGTTATCTGGCTGCTTGCGATGGAAGTCGTGATGAGCGACCTTACCAATATCGCAAACTTCTTTGCATTTGCATTCGGCTTTGCGATGGGGACGTATGTCGGACTTGTAATCGAGGAGAAGTTATCCATCGGCATGGTGATCATGCGCATCATCACGACCGAAGAATCAAATGAGGAAATTACTTCATTTCTCCAGTCAGAAAATTTTGGGATTACCAGCCTTGATGCTAAAGGTGCACGGGGGAATGTAAAGATGATCCTAACCCTTGTGAATCGTGTCGATGTGCCCCGGATAACACAGCACCTCCAGACTACAAACCCTCATGCTTTTTTCTCAATCGAGGATGTGCGGTACGCAAATGAAGGAGTATTCCGCCCGAAAAAACCCAATGCAATTACTGGTCTTTTCCATTCATTTGCCCGCACTGGAAAGAAAAAATAATTTTTCCTGCATGTTTTCCCGTTTTTAAACTCCCGATGTATTTTTGTAAGGATAATTTAAGTCCCATCGACGCCAAGTGAAGAAGTAGGAAGATGTTCATGTGCCGATTATTTTTTAGGTGAGACACGATGAAAACCGAAATGCCTTTATCAAAACCCATTCGCCATTTTATCAATACAACTGAGGAACTATTAGATACTCAGATATCGCTCCTTCGTGAACCCGATGCAGAACCGGGGGGGACGCTGGTTGATTGTTATACCTATGATATCGACCATAATGTGATCATTTTTCCTGCCCAGTACATCGGACTTCTTAAGGATTTCATCATTGCAAAACAATGCACTTACCTGATGATCAAAGGAGCGGCAGCTAAAAAAGGCGAATACAAAGTCTGCTCCTATACAGAAGATTCCGTGTACCGTGGTTTACGGCAGATCTATCTGGATGCCCTGAAAGATGAGGTAAAAAAGAAGGAAAAACTCCCTGTCGAGAAACTCATCCAGTTGCTATTCATTCTTTTCTCCCATTTCAACGAGGATGTGAATGAACTTCCATGGAATACCATCGTCAATGCAAGTGTCTACCATCGCATGCCGAAGATCCGGAAAACACAGCTCTACCATGTGATGAAAGAGAGCAAAAATGATATGGATGAAATGATGGAGCAGGAGGAGATCATTCCCCGCCGGTATTTTGTCCTGAACAAAGCGATGTTTTATGCTCGTGACATGTTTCTGGCAAAGACTCTGCCTGCCGATGAACTGATGCCGGTTCTCAATATTCCCCAGATGAAAAAATTCAATCATCTTGAAGTAAAGGAGATGCTTACCACGCGATGGACACACACCGCCTGGTACCAGTCCAAGATTTTTGGGGACAACATGTTAGAGATCATAGACAAACCTCTGTCTCAGGTTAACTGGAGTGCAAAACCCTCGCTCGATTATTATTATGATCTCTACAAAATCGGGTCCAACTTAACAAATCAACTCCTCTCTTACATGACGATGAAAGAATGGTACGTCTGGGAAAACCCCAAACACCTCCTCAAGGCACATGAAAATAAAGAAGTGTATGAAAAGAAAGCGTTAAAGAAGATCTTTGGTGACCTGATTGCCGATTCATTGGAGGATTTATGACCGTAAAAGAGGCAGTTGAACTTTTAAGAAAAGGTCTGGCCTATGCCAAGAGGACCAAATACAAAGAGGCACTGGCCTATTATGACAAAGCGCTCGCACTCGATCCGAAAAACCCTGAAGGTTGGTACCTTCGGGCATCCGTGTTGATCGATACCGGGAAGAGCAAAGAAGCGCTTGTTGATTGTGAAAAGGCAATTGCACTCGATCAGAATTATGCCCCGGCATGGTCAAAAAAAGGGTTGGCATTCTATAATCTTGAAAAGTTCCAAGAGGGATTGTTTGCTAGTACGAGGGCTTCATCGTTGAATGGCAATGATGTGTCCGCCTGGTACATCAAAGGGGTCTGCCTTGATGAGCTGGACCGGAGTGATGAGGCACAGGAAGCATACGGTAAATCCCTTGAACTGGAGATCATCCTCGATATTGAAAATGAGAAAAAGAAGGTCGGCAGGTAATTTTAGCATGAAAGTTAACAAGCCGGCTTTCATTTTGTTGAGCCTGAACTGGCATGGTTCATCAGGGTTTTCATAATTTTCTTTTTTATATATTCTTCGTTTATGCCTTGGTTCCATCAGTAATGTGAATGCATCTGCACTATTGCCACATTACGAAACCATTATGCCGTGCAAAACCAATAACATCGGTTGAGAGGAGGTTTTCTCATGATATCAAAGATTATGGAAGAAGCATTAAACAAACAGGTAAACCGGGAGTATTACTCTGCATACCTGTATCTTGCAATGTCTGCCCATTTCGAATCCGTCAACATGAAGGGTTTTTCCAAATGGATGAGAGTTCAGGCAAGAGAAGAGCAGACACACGGGGATAAATTTTTAGAATACCTTATGGCTCGTGGTGGAAAGGTTGCTCTTTTGGCTATTGAGGCACCAAAGGCAAAATGGGCATCTGCCGGAAATGTCTTTGAAGAGGTCTATGCTCATGAACAGAAAGTTACCGGCATGATCAATGCTATTGTGGATCTTGCGATCAAGGAAAAAGACCATGCAACATTCGAGATGCTCCAGTGGTTTGTAAAAGAGCAGGTTGAAGAAGAGGAACATTCCTTAGCAATCCTTGAACAGATCAAGTGCGTTGGGGATGTCCCCGGTCATCTCTTCTATCTCGATCACCATCTCGGCAAGCGGGAATAAGTCCAACCCACCCCCTTTTTTTATGAACAACAATTCATTGAACCGCTTACCTGATGGGTTTTGGTTCTTTTTGTCGATGAAGAAGAATTCCTGATTGTAGCACAAAATTATTTCCTGAACAATTCGGAAACCTGACGGTACAGATCGCAACTTTAATCCCCTTAAACGGATAGCTACCGATGGATTATTCTCTCTTTGAGCCTTAACCTCCATCCGGTGGAAAAATTTCATGAAAAGTCCGGTCTATTTTGCAAGCCTCAGGGCAAGTTCCGACCAGGAATGCACAACGGCAAAGGTGCGGCGACTCTTTGATCGTGCGGGATTTTCAGCACTCATCGCACCCCACGACAAGACGGCACTCAAACTCCATTTCGGTGAGATGGGAAATGACGGTTTTATCAGCCCGGTCTATGTCCGGCAGGTGGTAGAAAAAGTAAAAGAGTGTGGGGCATTGCCGTTTTTGACCGATACCAACACCCTCTATTCCGGGAGCCGGTCTAATGCGGTGGAGCATATCACCACTGCGATTCTGCACGGATTTGATTATGCGGTTACCGGAGCTCCTGTCATCATCGCGGATGGACTGTCCGGTAAAAATATCGCCCGGGTCCAGATCGATAAAAAACATTTCAGCACGGTCACGATTGCCGGAGATATTGCCGCAGCAGACAGCATGATTGTCCTGAGTCATTTCAAGGGTCACATTGTATCCGGTTTTGGCGGAGCTCTCAAGAATCTTGCAATGGGATGTGCACCGCTGGAAGGCAAACGTGCGCAACACAATGCCCGCCCGTTTTCCATAGCTGAAAAATGTACCGGGTGCGGTTCGTGCATGGAGGTCTGCCCGAAATCAGCGATCAGCATTGAGAAGGACAAATCGGTGATCGATCATGCGCTCTGCATTGGTTGTTTTGAGTGTATGCATGTCTGCCCGGAACACGCGATCGATATCAACTGGGAGACTGAGATTCCGGTTTTTATGGAACGGATGATCGAATACGCGTATGGTGCAATGAAAGGAAAAGAGAAAAAGATCGGATTTATGAATTTTCTCATCCGTATCACTCCCGACTGCGACTGTTTCCCGTTCAGTGATGCTCCGATTGTGCCAGACATCGGCATCCTTGCCTCGCTCGATCCGGTTGCCATTGATGCAGCAAGTTTTGATCTGGTTAACCAGCAGCACGGATTTCAGGATACACTCCTGACTTCCCATCATCACAAGGGAGAGGACAAGTTCAAAGGCGTCCATGCACAGACTGATGGATTCTTACAGTGCCGGTACGCAGAAGAGATTGGCATGGGCAACCGCGCTTATGATCTGATCAGAATATGAAATTTTCATTTTTTTTGATTTTTGGTTTTTTTAGTTTTTTTTCAAAAATTTTGCATTTTTTGATATCATTTTATGTAAAAATAGGGTGGAAATGCATTGCCACTGCAATAATAAACCGAAACAGTTATAATGGGGTGGAAAGCAAGCGCTTATTAGTGAATGAGTGATAAATAAAATTAGTTTGAGATCGATATCCGCTCAAACATTCCCTATCGTGTTTTCACAAGGGACAGTCCGTTATTCAAATGGAGTGTTATTATGAATCTTAGACAGCCAAATGCGAATGAAGCAACCGGGACGGTGAACCGCTCACGGGATGTAGCCCCGTGTTCAGGTATCTGTACCCGGTGCATGGATGGATGCAAAGGCAGCTGCGAGATCTGGTTAGCATCGTTCCGGGGCAGGGAGGTTCTCTATCCAGGCCCGTTCGGTGAGATCACAGCAGGTGCAGACAAGAACTACCCGATCGATTATTCCCATCTTAACATCCAGGGATATGCAGAAGGGGCAAAGGGGCTTCCAGAAGGAACCGAGATCGGTCCGGACACAGCGGTTTTCTACTCCGTTAACACCGAGACCGAGTACGGCTGGGACAAGAAAGTCCAGATGAAGGTTCCGATATTTACCGGTGCACTTGGTTCAACCGAAATCGCCCGGGCAAATTGGGAGCACTTCGCAGTTGGCGCAGCAATCTCCGGTATCACCCTTGTCTGCGGTGAAAACGTTTGCGGTATAGACCCCGGTCTTAAACTCGATGGCCATCACAAGGTCAAAGAATCACCTGAGATGGATCGCCGCATCAACACCTACCGGAAATTCCATGATAAGTACGGAGAAATCCTCGTTCAGATGAATGTCGAGGACACCCGGCTTGGTGTTGCTGAGTATGTTGCAAGCAAGCATAACCTCGATACGATCGAACTCAAGTGGGGACAGGGCGCAAAGTGTATCGGTGGCGAGATCAAGGTCAAGACCCTTGAGCGCGCCATCGAACTCAAGAAGCGCGGTTATATTGTCCTGCCCGACCCGACCCTCAAGGAGAACCAGGCCGCCTTCAAGGCCGGTGCAATCAAGGAATTCGAGCGCCACTCACGTCTCGGCTTTGTCACCAAGGAAGGGTTCCTTTCAGAGATTGACCGGCTCCGTGATATTGGTTTCAAGCGTGTCACTTTAAAGACAGGTGCGTACTCCATGGTCGAACTTGCCATGGCACTCCGCTACTGCTCGGAAGCAAAGATTGACCTTCTGACCATCGATGGAGCACCCGGTGGAACGGGTATGAGCCCGTGGCCGATGATGAACGAGTGGGGTATCCCGACGTTCTACCTGCAGGCACTCACTTACGAATTTGCAACCAAGCTTGAGAAGAAAGGTTTCCGCGTGCCCGATCTTGCTATGGCGGGTGGATTCTCTGATGAGCCCGGTGTCTTTAAGGCACTTGCCATGGGCAGCCCGTACTTCAAGGCAGTATGCATGGGCCGCGGTCTCATGATCCCCGGCATGGTAGGAAAGAACATCGAGAAGTGGCTTAAAGAGGGCGACTTACCAAAGTCAGTCTCCAAGTACGGCAGCAGTGCTGAAGAGATCTTTGTCTGCTACGAAGAGCTCAAGGAAAAATACGGCTCCCGTATGAAAGAGATCCCAATGGGTGCAGTCGGTCTATACACCTATGCATCCAAGTTCCGCACCGGTCTCCAGCAGATCATGGCAGGCAGCAGGAACTTCAACCTCTCGACCATGACACGCGATGACTTAATGGCACTGACCGAGGAAGCAGCCGGTGTATCAGGTATCGAGTACGTTATGTCCGCACGGTATGACGAGGCAATGGGCCAGCTGCTCGATTGATCCGGCATAAAAATTCGTTACAGTCTGCGCCGGGAATTATTCCCGGTATTTTTTATTTTTCCGGATAAGTCTGGAACATCCCTTTTGAATGGAGTTCGCTTTTAAGAGTTCATTCCGCGAACCTGCAGATCAAAATACTCCAAAGAGAGGTTATCATTTACGCGATTGTTCCACTATGGAAAAAGTATCGAGCACCTGAAGAGTAATCCTTGTTCCAAGTGATGGCTGGATCGCTTCTAACCAGAGGAAGAATCCCACCTTGGGCGGTGTCGGGCGTTCGAATTTGAAGTGTCCGTCTTTTACCTGCACCATTTTGTGGTACTCTTTCTTTTGTTTTGATCGCAGGTAGATGATCAACTCAAATCCGGGAAGATCGGTTGCTAGGATCGCTTTCGAATAATATTTTGAAAAATCTTCATATTCGATCTTCTTGCCTTTCACCGATAGTCCATAGGAATCACAGAGTGCTTTTATTGCCGGGGGAAATAATCCTCCGTATAATACTTTTTTAACGATCTGCCCGGTCTGGCTCGTTATCTCCATATTTTTGCGACCCGTTTTTGCGATCTCTGTAAAAAACTGGTTACGCACTTCATCGTGATACCGTTTGTAATCGAACGGGTTTTTAGTCTTTATGTCGGTTGCCCGGATCAGTTTTGGGTGGTTATCGGGATTGTTATAGAGGATGCGGGGGCGGTAATGTTTCACTAACGATTTGATCTGCTCGCATGAGCTGGTGTGGATGATCGCATTTGTCCGGTCCTTTGCCAGTCGTTTGACAACTGAATAGTTGGAGAGATCGAACGAGGAGACTAACAGGAAGGGGGTGATCTTCTGGTTGTAGAGATAACCAAGAAGTTTTTTCTTAAACTCAATCTCCTGCTCAAATTCTTTCAAGTCCGCAGGAGATGTGACCACTTCAGCAAATGCAATATGGTTGTCCGAGTCAACTAATAGCAGGTCAAACTCTGCCAGATCCTGACCGTTACCCCGAACTGTAATGTCTCCGGATTTCGAATAAAAAATACCATTCTGGCCGAGCTGGACCCCTTCACGATGCTGGGGAGCATCAGCGCCTTTCATGGCAAGGTATTTTATCCGGTCTGAGTTTTTGGAGATCTCTAAAAACATCTCATATACGATGGCTTCAAACCAGCGTCCCTCCGCAGTCCGCATCGGCTCAATATCCGGAGAGAAGAGTTTTTTGCGCTCGACTTTATTCATATGCCGTGTGGCGTTGAGGGCGATTTTGGCATTTGGTTTAAAATTTTTAAAATTAGAATTCAGCCACGGGATCAT
>SESA01001022.1_pt1 | contig 15580 bp, 13 predicted proteins | sample 3171451 | NCBI WGS metagenome assembly SESA01 (sample SAMN06051862, study PRJNA518727) | freshwater metagenome | biome: subpolar coniferous forest; feature: holomictic lake; material: water; isolation source: holomictic Lake 227, 8 m depth | place: Canada: near Kenora, Ontario | collected...
TTCCAGCCACGTCGCCCGTCAATCCACGCTTTTGCCCTGGCATTGAAAAGAGATGCGATCAGCAAAGCGAGATAATAACATCTCAGCGAAAAGGTATACAGCGTATGCATTTAAGGGTCCTCCAGGAGGAATTATACCTCAAATGTACACTTTTTCTTCATATAATTTACATAACATCTGAAAATCGTGAGTTGTGAGTCGGGAGCCGCGTTGTGTAGTGCGACCGACAGCGATGCAGCACCTGGTTCCTGGTTTTTAGCGCCAAATGCCACCAACAACCAACAACCAATCACCAATCACCAACAACCAATCACTAATAATAATAGAAATCCTTCGGCTTCCTGGCATAGATCGGCACGAACCAACACACCTTCAGGCCATAGAACTGGCTTGAATACCGGGTGTTATCATACTTCATCAGGTCAAAATCGTACTGCCTTTTGCTCTTTGTCCAGGCCTGAACAAACTCGAACCCGAGGTAAAAATTGAGCAGCCGGGTATTGCTCATAAAAAGATAACCCAACGAAGCATTCAAAGCAAAGCCTGCATTCAGGCGGTCATACCCCTTTTCGTAATCATTGTTGATCTGAGGCGTATTCCCATCGGGATTATGAAGCCGGATCCTATCCTGGAAATATCCCCCTCCAACCATTACTGTAATACCGCAGTTGCGGTTTGGCGCCAGGGTAGGATACACCGGGAAGATCTTCCCTATCTTTCCGTAAATGCTGTAACCCCGCTCGTAAAAATTGATCCCGGCCATATACCCGTTCTGGTCGATCACCAGCCCCTGGGAGGTGGAAATCATTTTCAAGAGGGTATCGGCAATCTTTACAGTACTCCCGAACAGGTAATTCCCCTCAGCCCCTATGATCCAGTTCGACCGGAATTTATACTGGAAACCCCCGCCGATACTGGAATTGCTTCCGAACATTTTCGCGAGATCACCACCCGGGAACTGGTATGAGTAAGTAGCATAGAACATCGCCATCCCGATGGTTGTGTCTCTTAAATTTACCTGGGCGGATGAGGGAACCGCGAGTACGATCGGGATTAGTAGGACAAGTAAACGTTTAAGCATTGTGTAATGTATTTGGATGCGGGATACACAGGATGCAGGATGCAGGATATCTTGCATCTCGCATCCTGCATCTTGCATCATCCTTTGTTCTTCAAAAACTCTTCTTTCTTCTTATTAAACTCTTCCACTTTCTTATTAAACTCCGAGACGAGTTCGTCAAAAATCTCCTTCACACTCGAAATCCTGGTTGCCCTGAAGGCATTGGTCCCGGCAAAAGCATATCCGCCCTCAAAATTACCTTTAAAAGCATTGAAAAGGGCGTTGATGATGCAGTACGGACTGCTTGTAATTTCGCAGGTCTTGATGCATTTGAACGGACAGGCGAAGGGATGCTTTTTACCCGCCCTCACCTTGTCGATGAAGGAATTCACAATCGCCCGGCCGGGCATGCCAACCGGGCTCTTGATGATCTCTATATCTTTTTCTTTCGCGTCGATGTATGTTTGCTTGAAAGCTGCGGATGCATCGCACTCATTGGTGGTCACAAAACGGGTTGCCATCTGCACCCCGTCCGCCCCGCATTCCATAATATCATAAATATCGCTCCCGGTATAGATACCACCGGCCGCGATCACGGGGATCTTGCAGTTATGCTCACGCTCCACTTCCCGCACTTCCCTCTGCACATCGCTCACCAGCTTGCACAGCCGATAGTCCTCATCCGTAATCTGCTCATTCTTAAAACCAAGATGCCCGCCAGCTTTCGGACCTTCAACCACGAATGCATCAGGCACATATTTATAAGTGCTGATCCACTTCGAGCAGATGAGCTTTGCAGCACGACCCGAAGAAACGATAGGCACAAGCTTGGTCTTGCTTCCGGGTGAAAGGAAGGAGGGCAGGTCGAGCGGAAGTCCGGCCCCGCAAAATAAAATATCGGCTTTTTCCTTGATCGATGTCTTCACCATATCGGCGAAATTCGTCATCGCCACCATCACGTTCACACCGATGATGCCCTTGGTTTTTTCACGCGCTATCCGCAGTTCCTCCCTGAGGCCCAGGATACTGGCTTCGAGGAAATCCCTCGAGAGGTTACGATAGAGCAACCCCAGTCCGGCGCTGGAGATCACGCCCACTCCGCCTTCGTTCGCGACGGCAACCGCCAGCCCCGAAAGTGAGACGCCTACGCCCATGCCACCCTGAATTATCGGGACCTGAATGGTGAGGTTCCCTATCTTTAGTTGATTCATGTTATTGATTTAAATGATGTTGGATGCGAGATGCAGGATGCAGGATGCAGGATGAGGGATGCAGGATGCAGGATGCGGGATGCGGGATGCGCTCCATCTTGCATCTTGCATCTCGTATCGCGCGAAGCGCTCCATCTTGCATCTTGCATCTTGTATCTTGTATCTCGCGAAGCGCCCTATCTTGCATCCTGATATTAAAAATGATATATAACACCGATCCCACCGTTAAAAGTAGAAACGATTTTTTTGATCTCATATTTTGCGCCCTGGGAATAAACCGGGACATAATAAATCACTCCTGTCGCCGAATCCTTTCTCTCAATATATACCAGTTCCTGTCCGTAAGTCTTTGTAGCCTTGGGAGTTCCACCCAAATAACCCAGGTTCACCTGCACCCCCCAATGCTTGTTGATGCGGTACCCCACACCCACATTCACGGCATATCCGAAACCGGTTGCAGTAACCGAAACATTCGTCGAATCATAGGGGTTCTGCACATTGAAATTGGTCGAATTGGATACGATCAGCCCGAACAACGCCTTGGTATTCAGTTCAATCTTGCCGAAATCCTTGATAAACACTGGTCCTGCCATCAGGTAATTGTTCGTCCAGCCCGAAGACCCCAAAACATATTTCGTCCCGTAAGGATTCGTAGTTGCTGCAATGTCCTGGTAACCATTGCGCTGCAGGGCCCACTGAAAACCCAGTCCCCAGCCCCGCGGACCACACCAGTTCAGCCCCAGCTGGCTCACCCATCCGTTCTTCGCATACCCCGAATTCTTGTTCTCCCGGTCGGTTTTCCCGTAATTCCCCAGCACAACCGAATAATTCAGGTTAAACTCCAGGGAAACAAGATCCTTTTCCCTCGGCTTCTTCTCTTTTTTCTTGTCCTGTGCCTGCGGATGTGCGATTACCGGGATCAAAAACATCATCCCCGCGAACAAGACAAACCTAAGCAGATAAAGCAATCTCATTCCAACACGCATTATATGGTGCAAAGATACGTATTTTCCCTGACTTTCCTTAAACCCTTGCCAGTTTAAGGCATTTGTGTAATTTTGCAATCATTGTACATCGTAATTCGTAAATCGTAAATCGTAAATCGTAATTCGTAATTCGTAATTCGTAAATCGTAATTCGTAAATAACCCCACACTTCTATGAAACATATCCTTTCAATCTTGCTCCTCGGCCTGCTCTTCTCCTACCACTCCCAGGCTTGTACAAACTTCATCATCACAAAAGGAGCTTCCAAGGACGGCTCAGTGATGATCTCGTATTCAGCTGATTCACACCAGCTTTACGGCGAATTATATTTCTGGCCCGCAAAGGATTGGCCTGCCGGTGCTATGCTCCCTATCATTGAATGGGATACACAAAAACCCCTGGGCAAGATTCCACAGATCAGACATACCTACCAGGTGATTGGCAATATGAACGAACACCAGGTCGCGATAGGTGAAACAACTTATGGCGGACGGGAAGAGCTCGGAAGCCAGAAAGGTGCCATAATGGATTATGGTTCACTTATTTACGTGACCCTTCAGCGCGCAAAAACCGCCCGTGAAGCCATTAAGATCTTTGGCGAACTCACAGCTGCCTACGGTTACGCCTCATCAGGGGAATCGTTTAGCATCTCCGACGCCAACGAAGCCTGGATCCTCGAGATGATAGGGAAGGGCGAAGGTCAGAAAGGCGCAGTTTGGGTGGCTGTCAGGATCCCCGACGGATACATATCCGGCCACGCCAACCAGGCAAGAATTACCCAGTTCCCGCTCAATGATCCCCAGAATTGTATTTATTCGGCGGATGTGATCTCGTTTGCAAGATCCAAAGGCTGGTTCGACGGCAAGGATGAAGAGTTCAGCTTCTCCGACACTTACGCACCCGTGACTTTCGGAGGCGCACGCTTCTGCGAAGCCCGCGTATGGGCTATGTTCAACCGCTGCTCGGCCGATATGAAAAAGTATGAAGCCTATGCCATGGGCCATCTCGAACATGGAAAATTCGGCTACGCTACCAACCGCATGCCCCTGTATATCAAGCCAAACCGTAAAATCTCGGCCCAGGATATGCAGAATCTCATGCGCGACCATTATGAAGGCACCAAAATGGATATGAACAACGATATCGGAGGCGGTCCTTTCAACTGCCCTATCCGCTGGAGGCCGATGACCTGGAAGGTTGATTCAATCAATTACGTTCATGAACGCGCTACTTCAACCCAGCAGACTGGTTTCGTGTTCGTTGCCCAGAGTCGCTCCTGGCTGCCCGATCCGATCGGGGGGATCTTCTGGTTCGGCGTTGACGATACCTGGTTAACGGTATTCAACCCGATCTACTGCGGAAGTACCAAGGTTCCCCATTCTTATGCTGTGGGTAACGGCGACATGCTGCATTATTCAAGCACCTCTGCCTTCTGGACCTTCACCTGGGTCTCCAACTGGGTATACACCCGCTGGAGCTATATGATCAAAGATCTCGTGGTGATCCAGAGCGCTCTCGAAAATCAGTTCGCCCGCGAAACCCCCAAAATCGACTCAACTGCAGCAGCTCTCTATAAAACAGACAAGGCCAAGGCGATTGCCTATGTAACGAATTATAGTGTGAAGACGGCCGATAACACCGTGGCCCGCTGGAAAGAACTGGGCGAATACCTCCTGGTCAAGTACAAAGACGGAAACATCATGAAGGAAAAAGACGGCAAATTCCTCGACAACGGATACGGCGTCCCCGTAATGCCTTCACAGCCCGGCTACCCCGAATGGTGGCTGCGCGAGATCGTGAGAGAACACGGGGATGTGATCAAAGCGCCGGCGGGGGGAGGACATTAATAAAATAGCGAAAAGCGAAATGGCGAAATAGCGAAATAGCGAAATAGCGAAATGGCGAAATAGCGAAATAGCGAAAAGCGAAAACAAGAAATGGCTTTTTACACTTCATTTTGAAAAAGATTATAAAGGAAATACATACATAAAAATTATTTAACATTCAAAATTTCGCTTTTCGCTATTTCGCCATTTCGCTATTTATATTTGTACATTTGAAACATTAATCAACATTCTAAGACCATGGAAGAGCAAAGCTCCAATAGCGGCACCCGCAAATACAAGATGTACCTCGCAATCCTGGGGATCCTGATCCTTGTACTTGCATTCTGGCTGTTCATCCAGCGCTCCCAGCTGCTGAAACTGGTGAAGGAAAAAGAAGGCGAACGCAACGAGCTCCAGCACGAACTCGATTCGGTCATCGTCGAACACAACAAGATCAAAACCGAATACGGCGCCCTCAGCGACAGCCTGAAAGTCAAAGACAGCCTCATCCAGGCCAACGCCATCGAGATCCGCAAGCTGCTCGACACCCAGTGGGAATACAACAAGATCCGCAAAAAACTGGCAACCCTCCAGGTCGTAGCCCAGGGGTACATCCGCCAGATGGACTCACTCTATACCATCAACCGCGAACTCACCGCCGAAAACGAAAAAGTGAGGGCGGAAGTCCGCACGGAGAAAAACCGCAACCAAACCCTCATCAAGGATAAGGAAGACCTGAAAGAAAAGATGAACCAGGCCGCCTTTATCAAGGCCTACGACGTAACCGCATCCGCATACAAGGTAAAAGGGGGCAATAAGGAAGTGCTGACAGATAAGGCGTCCCGCACCGAAAGGCTGAAGGTCTGTTTCACCCTGGGTGAAAATCCCCTGGTGGCTGCCGGAAAGCGCCCGATCTACATCCGCATCCAGCGCCCCGACAATGTGGTCGTGCAGAAAACGAAATACGATGTGTTTACGTTTAACGGACAAACCATCCCCTATTCCATCCGCGAAGACGTGAACTATACAGGCAAAGCCCAGAACCTCTGCGTGGCCTGGAACAAAAAGGACAACGACGTCGCCGCCATGAAAGGCCGTTACGTGATCACGGTGTTTGCAGATGATACGAATATTGGAGAAGGAAGCTTTGAGTTGAAATAAAAGCGAAAAGCGAGTAGCGAAAAGCGAAATTTTTCTTTCAATTATTTCGCCTTTCGCCATTTCGCCATTTCGCTTTTCAAATATTTAGTATGAAAATCGGAATCCTCACCGCCGGCGGCGACTGCCCCGGGATCAATGCAGCGATACGAGGTGTTGGCAAGACAGCCATCCTCGAGTACGGAATGGAAGTCATCGGGATATCTGCAGGCTTCCTCGGACTGATCAACCAGGATTACACCATTCTCGACGAGAACCAGCTTTCAGGCATCCTTACCGTGGGCGGCACGATACTCGGGACCTCGCGCGAGAACCCGTTCAAAAAGTCATCCACTTTCAACACCATCGACAAGCCCAAACTCATCCGCAAACATTATAACGAACTCGGGCTCGATGCCCTCGTCTGTATCGGCGGAAACGGCACCCAGCGTACTGCATCCCTGCTCGCCGACGAAGGGTTGAACGTCATTGGCATTCCTAAAACCATTGATAATGATGTGTTTGGCACGGATGTCACCTTCGGTTTTGATTCTGCTGTGTGGATTGCGACCGAGGCAATTGACCGCTTGCACTCAACTGCGAACAGCCATAAACGCATCATGGTCATCGAGGTGATGGGGCATCATGCCGGATGGCTGGCCCTTTACTCAGGCGTCGCCGGAGGGGGAGATGTCATCCTCATACCCGAAATAGAATATAAGATCGAGACCGTTGCGAAATGCCTTAAAAAGCGGGCCATTAACAAGAAACCATACAGCATCGTGGTCGTCGCCGAAGGCATACCCCGTCCGAAAGACATGTCGGCCGCACAGTACATCGGTAACAGTATCAAGGAATTAACCGGACTCGAAACTCGTGAAACCATCCTCGGATACGTTCAGCGCGGAGGCACCCCCTCCCCTATGGACCGCGTGCTTGCAACCCGTTACGGAGCGTTTGCCGTGGAACTCATCGCCGCTAAAAAATTCGGCCGGATGGTCGCACTCAAAGGCAGCGAGATCACTTCGGTTCCTTTAAAGGATGTCGGCGGAAAGCTTCGCCTCGTCCCGGCCAACGATCCCCTCGTCGAGAAAGCCCGCCGCATGGACATCTGCTTCGGCAGCGGGGGTTGCTGAGTCGCTCGGCTCAGGAGCACTTTCACAACGCTGCTACGGTCTAAGTGAGCTCACCATTTCGGGAGTACTTCACAACGCTGCTATGGTCTAAGTGAGCTCACCATTTCGGGAGCACTTCACAACGCTGCTACGGTCTAAGTGAGCTCACCAATTCTCTACCATTAAACGTAACCCAAATCTCTGTTCGCTCACTTAGCCCTGATGCAGCTTATGTGAAGTGCTCCCTTCGCTACACCAACAAATCTGACATCAGTCATCTTGCATCCCGCATCCTGAATCCAGCAACCCAGTTCACCAATCCTTTGCGCCACCGGGAAAGGGATGAATCCCAATTTCATGAGGGTTGACAAATCTCCAATTTTTTTCATTTTGTCAACCGTGTGCAAAAACACCAGGCATGGTATCCAAATTTCAGCCGCCAGGTATTGCGTAAATTTGTGCGTGGAATTTGTTTCCAAAAATTGGAAATAACCCTTGTTTTTCCAAATAATGGAAATAACCTATCTTGTTTCCGTTTTTTGGAAACACTTTCCGCATCGTAAAATAGTAATACCAACCCTCTGAAAACCCAGGGGATATCATCAACGCGAGTCAGTGCTCGGGCGCAAAGCGGATATCCTTCACATTGAGTTGCAGGGTCACATTCCCGTTCCACTCGTTTTCTTCGAGGTGGAAGCAGATATCGAAGGGAATGCCTTTTTCGATCAGATGAAAATGATCTCCCTGCTGGAAGGCGATTGCTGAACACGGACCGCCGGAGATCTCGGGATGCACCACGCAAAGGCGGATGTGATTTTTGCCTACAAGCTTCGACCCGCCTGCGTTTACAACACCATCCGTTTCGAACAATGGCGGCATATTTCCCGGACCAAAAGGCGCAAATTGTTTTAAAATATGATAAAACCGGGTATTCACGGCACTCAGCGGAAGCACCACATCCACATCCAGCTCAGGTTTGAACTCAAGCCCGGCCATTTTTTCAGTGACGATTTCTTCAAATTTTTCCTGGAAAGCCACGAGATTTTCGGGACGCAGCGAAAGTCCGGCTGCATATTTATGTCCGCCGAAATGTTCAAGCAGCCCGCTGCAGGCATCCACCGCCTCGTATATATCAAAATCCTTCACCGAACGGGCCGATCCCGTAATCAATCCGCTTGAAGACGTCAGTACAATCGTGGGCCTGTAAAACGACTCGGTAAGCCTCGATGCCACGATGCCTATCACGCCCTTATGCCAATCCGGATGATAGATCACCGTTGATTTGGCATTCCGCAGTTTCTCATCCCTGCGGATCATCTCGATCGCTTCCTGGGTCGCCAGCGTATCGAGGTTCTTCCGCTCTATATTGTAATTATTGATCTGCTCAGCCAGCGCCCTCGCCCCTTCCAGGCTCTCGGCGATCAGCAGCTTCACCGAATTGTTTCCGCTCTCGATCCGGCCTGCGGCGTTGATTCGCGGACCAATCGTGAAAACGAGATCAGTAATCGTGAGCTCTTTGTCATAACAGCTGGAAGATGCGGGATGCGGGATGCGGGATGATCCGCCTTTCGATCCTGCATCCTGCATCTTGTATCCTGCATCCTGTTTCCTGTTTCCTGCATCCTGCATCCCGCTTCCTGCATCCTGCATCCCGGATCCCGCATCCTGCATCCCGGATCCTGCATCCTGTATCCCGCTTCCTGCATCCTGTTTCCTCGCATGCACCCCGGCATAATGCAAAAGCGCCTCCACCCCCGGCCTGGGCGAAGAATTGATCAGCTTCAGTCCGAAGTATGCCAGCACCCTGTTCTCCCCCGTAATATCCACGATATCAGACGCAATGCTAATCACAACCAGGTCGAGGTAGGTATGCAGATTTTCAAACGGAATATTTCTTCTCTGGGCTATCGCCTGGATGAGTTTGAACCCTATGCCACAGCCTGAAAGTTCTTTATAAGGGTACTCGCAATCGGCCCGCTTGGGGTCCAGAACAGCGGATGCCGGGGGCAGTTCCGCACCCGGACGGTGATGATCGCAGATGATGAAGTCGATACCTTTTTCAAGTGCGTATGCAACCTTCTCAACAGCCTTGATCCCGCAATCCAGCGCAATGATCAGCTTAAAGCCGTTTTCAGCTGCATAATCGATCCCCTTCAGCGACACGCCATACCCCTCAGTGTAGCGGTCGGGGATATAGTAATCCACAAACTCGTGAAAACGCTTTAAGAAACTGAAAACCAGGGCAACCGCCGAAGTGCCATCCACATCGTAATCCCCGTAAACCATCACTCTCTCACCCTTCGCCATCGCCGTTTCGATACGGTCGATCGCAAGGTCCATATCCTTCATCAGGAAAGGATCATGCAGATGGCTCAGGCTCGGCCTGAAAAACGTTTTCGCATCCTCGAACGTCGTGATCCCCCTCTGCACCAGCAGCCCCGAAAGGTAGCGGTCAATCCCCAGCAACTCCCCCATTTTTTTGATACTATCCGTATCCCCATCCGGTTTTATCACCCAACGTTTCTGCATAATGCAAATGTAATGAAAAAACGTGAGTGGTGATTGGTTGTTGGTTGTTGGTTGTTGGATGCAGGATGCGGGATGATGGCGCTTCGCGCCGATGCGAGATGATGGCGCTTCGCGCCGATGCAAGATGCAAGATACGAGATGCAGGATGCGGGATGCGAGATGGCTGGGTAGCTTCGCTTCACCTTGCCGGGGCTGCCTCAGGGCTAAGTGAGTGAACAGAGATTTGGGTTACAATTAAGGGTACACAAATGGTGAGCTCACTTAGACCGTAGCAGCAATGGCAAGGTGCGGCGAAGCAGCCCTGAAAAGGTAGCAGCGAAGCAGCCCATGTGTCACATATCACGTTTTTTACATATCTTTGCTCCCGAATGCCAGAATCCCAACTCACCGACAGCGACTGGAAGTACCGCCTCATCACCGAGGTCATTGCCGATTATATTTTTGTTGTGGATGTGGGGGCGGATGGCAGCCTCCACCTGAGCTGGGCTTCGGAGAATATCAGCAGCGAAACCGGGCGCACCGCCGAGGATGCACCCACGTTTGATGACTGGAAAACGATCATACATCCCGAAGACCTTGGCCTTCTGCAGGATTTCATCCGCCGGATGCTCACAACCATTGAAAAAGGCGAACTCCAATGCAGGTCCTTCCACAAAGAAGGAGCCCAGCGCTGGATCCGTATCTTCGCACGTCGCCGCAGCGGCCCTGATGGAAAACCCACCCACCTCGTAGGCGCTGTGAGGGAGATCACCGAAAAGAAGCTGCTCAACGACAAGCTCAAATCCGCCCTCGAAGAAAAAGAAACCCTCCTCCGCGAGGTCCACCACCGGGTCAAAAACAACCTGCAAACCGTCATGACCCTCATCGACATCCGCAGTCAGCAGATCAGCGATAACACATCGCTCAAGATCATGGCTGAACTCCAGGAACAGATCCGCACGATCTCGGTGATCTACCAGGAGCTCTTCCAGAGCGAGCGTCTGTCGCGGGTTTCGATGCAGCCCTACCTCGAACTCCTGATCTCGCATCTGCTGAAGACGTTTCACAATGGGTCTCAGGTGAGGGCGGATGTTAATTGCGGCGCAGCTGTTCTGGATGCGGAATACGCGATGCCCTGCGGACTCATCGTGAACGAACTCGTCACCAACGCACTCAAATATGCCTTCCCCCGCCATTTCCCTCTCGAACCGCGGATTTCAGTAAGCCTCAGCAGCAACGGCCCGGTATATACCCTCGAAGTTTCCGACAACGGGACTGGACTTCCGCAGGGTATCAACATTCAAAACCCCGCCACCATCGGGCTCCAGCTCGTCAGCCTCTGGGCCCGCAACCAGATGAACGGAACCTTCGCGATCACCTCCGGCCCAGGTGCGGTTTTTACCATCACCTTCACCCCCTGATTACGTGACAAGTGGGATTCGCAGCATCTTGCATCCTGCATCCAGCATCCTGAATCCCGCATCTTGCATCCAACAACCAATCACCAGGAACCAAAAACCATTTTAACATTTTTTAACACTTTCACCCTATCACTTTTTCGATGATGGCGGATTAAGTTGTATGAACCTGCGGATATCAGGTTGGTTTTTACAGTATTTGGGTTAATTCCGCGGGTTCCTTTCTCCGGAAATCATTGTGAACCAATTCAATATTAACCTAAATGCATACTGTATGGAAACTTTTACCGAATCCCCCGCAATGCAGGCTTACTGGATAGCCAATTTTTTCACAGTCCTCAGCAGGGAACCAGAGCTCTATCGCGATTGCATGATCTCGCGGATAAGGGCGATGGGTGAGAAAGCGACTCTTTCGAACCCCGACAACTTCAGGGAATTCATATGCTGCTGGATTTTCGTCCACTGTTTCATCCTCCACGAACATGTCGTCACCATTGAAGATTCCCAGCTCAGAGGTAGCGTGCAGCAACTCGCCCTCGGTGAAATCGCCCGGGTTTGCCACAACGACGATGCAATCAGCCAGGTCCTCGTGGAGTTCTTCGAAGAGCTCGAGTCAAAAAAAGAACTCACCGATCCCGGGTTCAGTTTCAGTCCGGGCCATATGCTCGCCTGGTATTATTGCAAACGCCTCCAGATCATGTTCCAGTTAAAACACCATGAAGCCGGACCCACCGATCTCCCCTCCCGCGCCGAACTCGCCCTCATCACCTGCCTCACCGACGACACCATCCCCATGACCCTCAGCAGCTTCGATCACCTCCTCGAACCCCGCGTGAATTCAGAAGCTACGGCAACCTTTCCGAACCCTGCATGAAACATGCAGCTTTGACCCCTTTCCCGAAGGGGTAGTATTCACATTTCAGCAGGGTTGACAAATTCGGTTTTTTGGGCGGTTTGTCAACCCCTGGGAAAACTGGAAGGGCCGGAGGTGTGACCCGGAGCGGGCCAGTTGCCAAGTACCAGCAGCCAGGTTTCGGAGGTGGGGGCAGCAGCGGAGAGGCAAGGTCGCGGGGGCGGCAGCGGGACGAGGTCGCGGGGGCAGCGGAGACGGCAGCGCAGCGGGGGCGGCAGCCGGGCGAGGTGGCGGGGCAAAATCACGCAACACGTACCAGGGCTTTCCAGATCACCCTTTCCAGCACATCCCTTGTGAACGGCTTGAGAAGCCAGGCATCAACGCCAGTTCCGATGTTTTGTTTCAGCAGCCAGTCAAGCGGAAAAGCTGTCATGCCGATCAATGGAATATAATTATCTGCCTTGCGGATGGCGAATGCAATATCACCTCCGTCGGGGCCCGGGAGGCTCACATCCGCAATCACCAGGTCAAACCCGGGATTATATCTGAGTAGATCCAAGGCATCCTCCGCCTTAACAGCAAAATTCAACTCATAACCCTCAGATCTCAGGAAATGCCCGATCAGGTCCCTGTCAACCTCGATCCGGCTCGCCACCAGCAACTTTACACGTCTCATGAGAATATCGTTTCCCCTTAATCCGCCAAAGTGCGAAAAGTGATATGCCGGAAGCAAAAAAAATCGTAAGTCTGGGGGCTAAGGTTACTGGGTTACTGGGTTGCTTCGCAGCAGCCTTGCCGTTGCTGTGTCGCCCGGCTCAGGAGCACCTTCACAACGCTGCTGCGGTCGATTTCAGGAGCATCTTTGCAAAGCCGCTACGGTTGCTGTGTCGCCCGGCTCAGGAGCACCTTCACAACGCTGCTGCGGTCGATGCCGGGAGCATCTTTGCATAAGCCGCTACGGTTGCTGCGTCGCTCACTCAAATATTCTCCAGTTACTAAAAACTGTGGTTGTTCGCTCCTTGAATCCTAATGCGGCTTATGCAAAATGCTCCCTTCAAAACAAATCAGCCAGCTTATGTGAAGTGCTCCCTTCGCTAAACCAGCAAATGTGACATCAGTCATCTTGCATCTTGCATCCTGCATCCCGCAACTCGCATCCCGCATCCTGCATCCTGGATCCTGCATCCAACAACCAATCACCAATCACGATTCACCTTTTATCCGCGAAGCACCACTTTGAACGTTGAACCGACCCCAATTTCGCTTTCGACCGAGATCGAGCCGCCGTTCTTTTCGGCGAATTCACGGCAGAGGATAAGGCCCAGTCCGCTCCCCGATTCATTGGCAGTACCGGGAGTACTGCTCTTGCTGTCGACTCGGAAAATTTCATCCAGGCGGTCCGCCGGGATCCCAACGCCTGTGTCTTTCACACGAATCACGACCCGCGGATCACGACTCACGACTTCCGGCTCAAGGCTCACGCTTACACTGACCCTTCCCCCCGCCGGCGTAAACTTGATCGCATTACTCACCAGGTTCCGGATGATGGTTTTAATCATCTGCGGATCGGCGAGCACCGTATTATCATCCGCCATCACATATTCAAGAGTAATTTCCTTCTTCTCAGCCTGCAGAGACGCGAGCGAGACCACCTCTTCAATAATTTTCTTCAGGTTCAGCTTTTCAGGCGCAAAATCCACCAGTCCGCGCTGTGAACGGGCCCAAAGCAGCAGGTTCTCGAGCAGTTCGAACGCCTTTTTCGCCGACTCATGGATCATCCCCACATACCGCGTCGTCTCCTCCTTGTCAAAATCATCGGGATCGTCGACCAGCAGGGACGAAAACCCCAGGATCGACTGGAACGGACTCTTGAGATCGTGTGCGATGATCGAAAAGAACTTATCCTTTGTCGCATTCAACTTATAGAGTTCCGCCGACTGCTTCAGCAGCAGGAGTTCAGCATGCCTTCGTTCTGAGATATCGCGGATGGTCCCGCAAATCTTTTCAGGCTGCCCTGCTTCATTCATCACGAGTTTGGCCGAGATCGAACAAGGCACCACCGAGCCATCCAGGTTCCTGATATCCAGCTCGTAATCACTCAAATTCCCTGTCTTATAAATCTCGGAATAGAACTCATCCCGCTCCCCGGACCTTGCATACAAATCAAGCAGGCTTTTCCCCAGCAGGTCCTCCCGGCTGTACTGCCCCTTCGAAAGCAAGGCCACGCTCGGACTCAGCTCCAGTATTATCCCATCCAGCCCGGCCTCATAATATACATCCTGGATATTATCGAAGATCCATTTGAATCTCCGCATTTCATCATTTGCTTCCATACCCTAAAAGTACGAAAAACTGTCAAATGAGCCATCACCAACAACCAATTACCAATTACCAACATCCCTTCGCAGCACCCAGTAATCCCGCTTTATGAATTTTTCGTCTCGAAAGGCTATCACTTTTTCACTTTCGGCGGATTAAGTGTTACAATAATCTAATATTTGAACAATTATGAATACACCATTAGGAACAGGTGAAATATTTCTCTATCAACCGGATGATCGTTCTACAAAACTTGAAGTTCGCGTAGATCATGAAACAATATGGTTGTCTCAAAAACAAATGGCCATATTGTTCGATTGTTCAATAGATAATATAATTCTGCATGTAAACAACATTTACAAAGAAGATGAACTTAAGGAATCGGCAACTTCCGAGGATTTCTCGGTAGTTCAACTCGAGGGAAAACGACAGGTGAAGCGGACTATTATTTGTTATAATCTTGATGCAGTAATATCAGTCGGGTATAGAGTGAATTCAAAGCGTGGAACTCAGTTTCGAATTTGGGCTAACAAGGTACTTAAAGATTACTTGCTCAAAGGGTATGCCATCAACAATCGCTTTGATAAAATAGAGAAGAAGCTCCTGGAACATGATCAGAAATTTGACTTGCTAATCAAGACAAAGTTACCCCCAAACCAAGGGATTTTTTATGATGGTCAACTATTTGATGCCTATCAGTTTGTTTCAAGACTGATAAAACATGCAACCTTATCAATAATTCTGATAGACAATTACATAGACGAAACCACCCTTACCTTGTTGTCAAAACGGAATTCAGGTGTTGTTGCAACAATTTATACAGAGACCATTTCAAAACAAATTGCCCTGGACCTTGCTCGATATAATGCACAATATCAAGCTATTGACATCAAGGCGTTTTCTAAATCCCATGATCGGTTCCTGATCATCGATAATGCTGAAATTTACCATATTGGTGCTTCATTAAAAGACCTGGGCAAAAAGTGGTTTGCCTTTGCAAAAATTGAACTCGACCCTATGGAACTCATTGCAAAACTCGACACACGGTGAAGTGAGGGTAAATCGTGACAGTAAAACGTGAGGAAAATCGTGACGGTAAAACGTGACTGTAAAACGTAAAGAAAACCGCCCTTCCTCACGCTCTTCT
>SESA01001023.1_pt1 | contig 15560 bp, 12 predicted proteins | sample 3171451 | NCBI WGS metagenome assembly SESA01 (sample SAMN06051862, study PRJNA518727) | freshwater metagenome | biome: subpolar coniferous forest; feature: holomictic lake; material: water; isolation source: holomictic Lake 227, 8 m depth | place: Canada: near Kenora, Ontario | collected...
AAGCGCCAACGGCGCGCCCTATCGTAGCCCAGGGCAACGCCCTGGGTACGCGAGACCGAGAGACAGGAGCCCTGTAGGGGCGACCAAACACCAGCGGCATTGCCACAGCCCAATCAATCCCACACATACCGTTCATCATATTGGATTTTGTGCTTCCCCAAAAACTCCCGGTATTCCTCCTGGAAGGTCTTCATTCGGTGATGCTCCTCTTGTTTGCGAATGTAATTGGCGACCGCTGGCACATTGGATTGGCTAACGGAAAAACCTCCGTATCCGGCCTGCCATGCAAATTGTCCGAATGCCGGCCCCTGCGTTTTGATCCACTTGGAAGATGACTTTTTTACGTCTTCCACCGCTTGGGCCAGCGCCACCGTCCGAGTCAGATTGAAAAGGATATGCACATGATCCTCCACCGAATTGATCAACGTGGCTGGGCACTTCAAATTTGCCAGTACCGTGGCCATATATGCGTGCAGGTCGGGGCGCATCTTTTTTGCCAGAAACGGAAACCGATCCTTTGTGCTGAAGATCAGATGGATGTAGAGGTTTGCGAGCGACTGAGGCATGAGTTAAGTCGCCCTTACAGGGCTCCGGAATATTTTGTCGATGTTCCCAGGGCGTTGCCCTGGGCTACGATAAAGTGCCCCTTCGGGGCGCGGAGAGCCGCCGGATTCACGCGAAGACGCGAAGCTGCGATGGAATGCCCCTTCGGGGCGGGGGGGAAATTGGCCAGACTTCAGGGACTCAGCTTGAGCGTCGTTAGATTGAACTCCATCGGCGTCAAAAGCGCCAACGGCGCACCCTATCGTAGCCCAGGGCAACGCCCTAGGTGGGCGAGACCGAGAGATTGGAGCCCTGTAGGGGCGACCAAACACCAGCGGCATTGCCACAGCCCAATCAATCCCACACATACCGTTCATTATATTGGAACGTGCCTGTCTCATTCCCTAGTGAACATCTCCCGTGGGGATGAGTTGATGTTTGATCAGCGGGCCGATGCTGTCCCCCGTCCAGGTCGTCACCGCCGCCTGGATAAAGGTGGAGACTGCCGCGTCGGCCATGTCTTCAGCCACTTTCCACGGCCGGTTGCTGACATAGACAATGTCCTTCGGTTCCAGCGGGAAATCCGGCGCCCGTCCCTTGAGGATCGCATTGGTGTCCACGACAAAGAGCTGCGGTTTCTTTATCGAGCCGCGAACCACCAACACCCGCTCGCGGTAGGCGGCCTTTGTAAATCCGTCGCGCTGGGTGATGGCGGCCAGCACGGTGAGTCGGGGCGTGAATCCTTGGGGATTCGGCGAGTTGACCTCGCCGAGCACGTAAATCTCATCGGTGTTTGCGGATGAGAAATAGAGGTAATCTTGCGGCTCCAACTCAATGTTCTGAGTCATGTCGCCATCATAAAAGAGCTTTTGGAAATCGACGTCCATCCGCTGGCCTTTCCGGATCAGGAAACTCCGCGCCATGTCGGCGAGTTCCACAGTGTTTTGCTGGAAGAGCCCCGTTTCGAGTCCCCGGGATCGCGCGACGGCTTCCAAAATCGTGATTGGCCGGTCCATGGCAAACGCCCCCCGGTCCACGACCTTGCCCAGGATGAAGTATTTCTTGCTCCGCAATTCCACGGGCGAAATGATGACTCTGGGTTGTTTGTAAAATTCCGAAAGCTGCTTTTCAATGGCGGCCCGCAGTTCGTCAATCGTCAGCCCCTCAGCCTGCACGTTTTGCGCCTGCAAGTAAGTGATGGTGCCGTCGGGTTGCACAAACAACTGGCCGCGATCCAGATCGGGGTGACCGAACAGGGAAAAGTTCAGGATGTCTTCCGGGCCAAGCGTGTAGCGGTCCCGCCAGCAGGCGGGCTTTTCTTTGGCGTCGCCGGGCGATTTGGTGGCGGCGGCGGCCTCTCCTTTGCCCAGAGCGATCGATGCCGGCGCGATGGCCAGCATGAGGGCGGCGACGATCCAACGAGTTATGCCCAGTCTCTCCATGAGATCTCACCGACGCTGACGACCCCGGCAGGTTGCGCGATCGTTTTGGCGAGCAGTTCGCCCTGCGTTTTCCAAAATTCGGTTTCCTCGGCGTGCAGTCGCACGAGCACCAGCGCAGGCTGTCCGCAGCGCCCAATGGTCGTCAGCGGTTCGTGAACGGGACCGGCGAGGCGGATCCAGACTTCGCTGCCACCCCGGCACGATTCGCAGATCTGGCCTCCGAGTTGTTGCGCTTCCGCGATGGAAAAGTTTTCGGCGTCGATGCGTTCGATGCACACCTTGCGATAGGCGGAAGGCGGTAGGGGCATCGATCCGCAATCGATGACGCGCAGAGAGGGCAGCAGGCTCGATGCGCGCTCGAAAAGCAGGTTCCAGAAAAGCTGCTCGTCCTCCCCCGGGCTTGGGGACCAGACGATGCGCGGCCGGCCTGGGGTGCGCTCAGCTCCCACCCAACGCGCCCAGAGTTCAAAACCGAGCGCGGAGGAGGCGCCGGTTTTAGGAAGGGAGCCCAACAGGGGAGCACGGAATACCTTGGCCGCCTCCCAAGGCGTGCGCAACATGGGATCCAGGAGTTCCATCACCAAGGCTGCAAGCAGGCTGACGAACGCGAAGAAGGCGCCGCCGCCCACCGTGAAAATTGCGGTTTTCGTGAGTTTGCTCCTTACCTCGATGCGATCCGCGCTGGCCGGGGAAAACACCCGGTAATACCCCGGCGAGTTCTCCTCGAAAAGCTGGGCTTCGCGCAGTCGGCTGAAGAGAAGGTTGCGGGCGATTTCCAGGGATTGTTTCCGCAGCCCCAACTGGGCGAACGCGGCGGCTTTTTCAGGAATGGCGTTGAGCTTTGCGCGTTCCTGGGTGCGGAGCTTGTCGTATTCCTCGGCTTCGCGCGCCACGGCCTTCGCTTCGTTCTGAAGCTGCACCAACTCCAAATAAAGCGTGTTGCCCAGGAACGTGCCGGCATAGGTGGACGAGTCAGCTTGGGAGTTCGCCTCTGCCTGTTTTACCTGTTCTTCAAGGGCCTTGACCTTCGCGAGCTTTTCGACGATCACCGGGTTTTTGTCGGTGTATTGCGAACGGAGATCCTCCAGTTCCGATTGGGCGGCGCGGAGTTTGTCGGCCAGAGGACTTTGGCGATGCAACTCGGCTTCGACGCCCTTGATTTTAAAGTTGAGCGTCTCGAGGCCGATTCGCGCGGTCTGGTATTTAAGATCCACCTCGCCCAGGGAACTCAGGTAAGAGGTGATTTGCTTGTCGGCATCGACGAGGTCTTCGCGCTTGGTGAATTCGAGAATCTGTTCGCGGAGTTTGCGCAGTTCGGCGTCGGTGGCATCGACTTGCGTTTGCAGAAACTGCCGGATTTCGCGACTCTCCTGGCATTGCAATTCCCGGGTGAATTGAACGACCTCATTGGCCCAGAGATTGGCGACGTTCGCTGTTTCCGCCGCGCTCTTGAAGCCGGAAAACGTCAGGAAAACGAAGTCCGTATTGCGTTGTTCGGCCACTTCGATGGAGCTTTGGAGTTCCGATTGGGAAAGGGAACTCTTCGCCGCCACCCGTTGCAGCACGGCGGCGGCCCCCGCGGCCCCCACCAGCGTGCCGCCGGAAAGCTGCCGGGGCTTGAACGCCTCCCCGGTTTCGCCGATCCGGAAGGCCGAGGGGAGATCCCGTTTGATGAGCTGCACGTTTGCTTTGTAGCGGGTCTTCGCCTTGAGCAACCCGAGCCCGAGCCCGAGTGCGACGCCGGCCAGCAGACTGAATAGCACCCATTTGCGGCGCTTCCAAAGGCCCGCCATCAGACGCAACGGATCGACCGGCAGGCTGGACTGCACTTCTGCGGGCTGGTCCTGGCGTGGGGATGTGGCGTCTGCTTCAGTCATGCCGATGAAATGGCCGTGAGGGAATAAGGGAATCTCTTAGGTGAGGGCAGCCTGCTTGTAAAGGTCGCACATCGCGGTGGCGGCGCGTTCCCATGAAAATAAAGCGGCGCGTTCCAAGCCCAGCCGTGAACGCGATGCGGCGATTTCAGGATTGGACGCAATCTCCGCCATCGCTTCCGCCATGCTCTGGGGATCGTGCGGATCGATGAGCCGCGCCGCTTCGCCGACCACTTCGCCGAGCGAGCCGCAGGTGGAGCTGATCACCGGAACCCCGCACGCCATCGCTTCTATGGGAGGCAGCCCGAAGCCTTCGAAAAGGGAGGGATAGATCATCGCCGTCGCCCCGCCGTACCACAAAGGCAGATCGTCTTTGGCTACGAATCCCAGGGAACGGATGCGCTCTTTGAATGGCGAAACGGCGATGCGCTGGTGAATGGCTTCGGCGCCGTGCCAGTCGGCTCCTCCAAAGACGAGCTCATGCGGTTTGCCGGGGTGCTGCTGACAGAACTGCTCGAAGGCTTCAATGAGGCGGACGTGGTTTTTGCCGGGATGCTCGAGCCGGGCAAGATAGATAAAATAAGGCGAGTGCTGGCCCAGACGAGCCATGGCCGCCTGGATTTTCTCCGGCGGTTGCGGGCGAAAGGTGTCGTGGCTGATGCCGTTCCAAATGACATGAATGGCTGCTTCGGGCAGCCCGAAGTACTGTTGCACGTCGCGCGCCGTGGCGTGGCTTACGGTGCTGACGATCTTCGCCTGCCGGGCCAAGCCGCGGACGACGTATTTGCCGTAAATCATTCGGGCCAAGTCGTATTTCCCCCGCACGGCGAAGGCCGCGAGATCGTGGATCGTCACTACCTGCGGAACGGGCGGGCTCGCGACGATGCGGCGGTAACTGGGAATATGAAGCACGTCGATTTTTTCACGGCGCAACACCCCGCGCAGGGAAGTCTGATGCCAAAGGATGTTTTTGACGGCTGGGCGATAGCGCTCCTCAACGGGAACCCATTGGCAGCGGTCCAGCCATTTTTCGAAAAGCGGTTTATCATCGGCCAGGCCAAACAGAACAAGTTTTACGGGCGCATCGATCCGCCGCATTCCATCGAGCAATCCAAAAATGTAGCTGGCCACGCCGGATTTCCCGCGCTGGACGACCGAGGTGGAGAGGGCGACCCGGATCATTCTTTTTGCGCTTCGCCGGTGAGCCCGAGGACCGTTTTCAAATTGGCTAGCTGGATCACATTGCGGACATTGAGGGCGGGGTTCAGAATGTGGAGGCTTCCGTCTGGGCGTTGCTTGATGCGCTTCATGATTTTGATAAGAAGCCCCAGGCCGGAACTGTCGATAAACGAAACGCGCTCCAAGTCGAGATTGAGGATCGTGACGGCTGGGACCTGGTCCCAAGAGGTGGTGATCGTCCGTTCACATTCCTGGACCGTCGCGGAAGTGATCTCGCCGGAAAGCGAGACGGTGAGCGCCTTGGAACCCGGATTGGTCAAAGAGGAATCCGCCCGGCTCGGCGCATTGGTTTTGAGCAGATAAAGGGTTTCCTCCTCGCTCCGCGAGATGGGGATGAGACGGTCGAGTTGCATCGCCGAGAGCATTTGCACGACCGTCGGGCTGGGCTGGAAGAGAATGAAGGTTCCTCCCGCCGCCTTGCATTGGCGGAAACTCTTGATGAAAAGCCCCAGCCCGGTGCTGTCGATGAAGGTGACTCCGGAGCAGTCGAGCAGGACATTCCGAAACTCCGGCTCCGGCAAAAGCGCCTCGATGGTCTTCTCCTGCACCGCCGCCGCATCGATGCGCCCGGTCCATTTGTATTGCCCGACATTCTGCGAAAGCACCAGTTCGCCTCGCTTCGCCTCCGCCGGCCCGGAACCCCCGAGCGCGAGCAGCCGCCGCTGGCTTCGCAGGCCGCGCACAAAAAAGAGAAGGTCGATCAGGTACCGATTAAAGAGCCGCCGGGGTTCCTGCATGAGCCGGAAGACCCATTCCAGACCACAGACGCGCATCCAAACGGGAGCGCGCCGGAATTTTCCGGCGATGAAGTCCAGGCTCGCGCCGATGCCGATGCACACCGGGATGCCGAGCTTCCGGTAGTTCATGTAAATCCACTTCTCCTGTTTGGGGCAGCCCATGGCCACCAGAAGAATGTCCGGTTTCGCCTCCTTGACCCGGCGGCTGATTTCCTCGTTGTCGAACTCAAGGAGTTTGGCGTAGGCCGGGGCGTAAGAGCCGCAAATTACGAGCTTGGGATATTGAGCCGCGCACTTGTCGATAGCCGTCTTGAGGACTTCGTCCGTTGAGCCGAGGAAATAGAGGCGGTGTCCTTTCTGCTCGGCATGGGCAAAGAGGTGCGGCATGAGATCCGACCCGGCCACCCGCTCGCGCAACGGTGCGCCGAGCCAGCGAGAGGCCCACACCAGCGGGGTGCCATCGCAAAGAACCAGTTCCGCGTCAAAGAGGATGCGTTGAAGCTCGACATCCTGGCTCGCTTGCGCGGTGAAGTCGAGATTGGCGGTGGCCAGATAGCCCGGCTTGCCGCTCGCGATCATCCCATCCATGTAATCCAGGGTTTCCCGCATCGTGACATCGTGAAACGGAACACCAAGCAGGATGATCAGACCGGGCTCGGGACAACTTTGAGAAGAGGCAAGTGGCGTGCTCATGGTTGGGGGGAGGATTTGGACGCGTTGAACAATTCTTCGTAGTAAGCGGATAACTCCCCGCCGAGCATGCCCCAGGTGTAGCGTTCGAGCACACGCTGGCGGCCGGCTTCGGCCAGGCGTTGGCGCAACGGATCATCGGAGAGCATCCGGTCGAGCACAGCGGCAAACTCGGTCGGTGAATCTCCCAAAAGCAGATGCTCACCGTTTTCAAGCGCGAGCCCTTGAGCGCCGATTGTCGTGGAAACCACCGGAGTTCCCAGCGCCAGGGATTCGACGATTTTCAGCCGGGTTCCCCCTCCGATAAGCAGCGGCACCATTTGCACCCACGCGCGTTGATAATAAGGGCGCACATCGGCCACTTCGCCGGTGACGGTCACGCCCTCGATTTGAGCGAAGGCTCGCACCTGCGGAGCGGGATTCCTGCCGACGATCAGCACGCGCCGGTTCGGGATCTGCTGACGAAGCGGCGCGTCGCAGTTCTCGAAATACCAGGCGAGGCCGCTGACATTGGGGGAGTAGTCCATCGCCCCACAGAAAAGCACGGTCGGCTCGGGATCGGGTCGCGGCGGAAACTCATCCCGGCTGAAGAACTGTTCGTCCACCCCGTTGGCGAGCACCTTGATGGTTCGGGCTGTGGGAACATTCCGGCGCAGAAACGTCTCGTCATCGGGTCCGCAAACGACCGTGGCCGTCAGGCTTGCCGCCGTGGAGTTCTCGTAGCGGCGAAGTTTCCAGAGGTTCTCGTGGCGCAGGCACCGCTCTTTCAATCCGAGCCGCAGATTGGCAAGTTCCTCGGTTTGAAAAAGGAGGTCCACCCGGCTCCTATCCATGACCAGAAGCGGCTTGGAGCGCATCTGAGCCCGGAGCGGATCGACGTATTGCCACATCACCAAGTCGCAGAAGTGGATCAAATCGTAGGACTCGTTTGCGGCGAAGTCGCGCAACGCCGCCGCCGCGGCGGGATCCCGCCAATGCAGAATGGTGGTGGGAGTAGGCTGCAACAACCGCTCGGGGAACAGCCGGGGCCACGGAGCATTCTGGAACGGCTGAAAATGCACCCGGCGGGCGAAGGCTTCGAAGACAAGCCGGTGCGCCTCCGACTGACTGTCATCCAGGCAGAAGAGGTCGATCTCGTGTCGCTGTCCCAACTCCTTCGCAAGATTGAAAACGCGATGATAGGTCCCCCGGTTCACCGGATAAGGAACGTATGGATATACAATGAGGATTCTCATCGGAAGGCGTTTTCCGGTTGCGCCGGAGATGCCGCTTTTTCGAGGAGCACGGGGGTGGCTCTCATAGGCTGCACGGTGGTGAAAAATTCGATCTACAGGGGATACGCAGTCCCAGGGAAAGGATCAAGCCTTTCTTCCACCATCGGCGACTACTTCAAATGCCCCGAGCTTCTATTTTCAGTTGAAAGCAAAAAGGCGGCGGATCATTTTGGAATTTATATCACGCCATGATATAAATTCAAATAACAAGAATCGAAGCTCAATTTGAGGGGTGCAGGACAAAAAATTACCGCAGGTTTTTGAATTGCTTTTGAGCGCCAAAGGCGCGGCCCATACCAGCCTGGGGCATCGCCCCAGGATTTCGGACACAAAAGGGTAAAGGGCTGAAAGCCCGTCCCATGCTTGTTGGGGCGGCGCGATGGCGCGGGCCTTCAGCCCTGTTCATTGGGGGCGTGAAGTCCTGGGCCTGCGCTTCGCTCCGACCCAGGCTGGTATGGGGCCGCGCCTTTGGCGCTCCAGAATGGCTATATGCATTCCGATACATTCCGTTCTTCCTGCTTCCAGAGGTAACTCAACTTCCGTAATTTTTCTGTCATACGCCCCAATTTGAGCGTTGAACGCGCTTCTCGATGTGGTGATGCAATTTCCTGACGAATCGCCAGCTACTCGTACCGCAATGCCTCGATCGGATCGAGGCTGGCTGCTTTGCGAGCGGGATAGAACCCGAAGAAGATGCCGACCGCGGCGCTGAAGACGAACGCAATCACAATGGAACTTATCGAAATCAGCGTGGGCCATTCCGCCAGGGCGGAGAGGAGTTGCGAGGTGCCGAGGCCCACGATGATCCCAATCACCCCGCCCATGGAACTGAGCGCAACGGCTTCGATCAAAAACTGCAGCAGAATATCCCGGCCATGCGCGCCGACAGCCATGCGGATGCCGATCTCCCGAGTGCGTTCGGTCACGCTGACCAGCATGATGTTCATGATGCCGATTCCGCCCACCAGCAGCGACACGCTGGCGATGGCGCCAAGCAACAGCGACATCACGCGACTCGTCGCCGTGGCCGCTTCCGCGATCTCCTGCTGGTTGCGCACCGTGAAATCATCATCTTTTCCGGGGCGGATATTGTGGCGCTGGCGCAAAATGGAAATGATCTGCTGCTGAACCGGGACGAGATCCTCCGGAGTGGCAACCTGCACGTTGATGCCGCGCAAAGTGGTGGCGCCCATGACGCGCTTCATGCCGCTGGTATAGGGGATCACGATGACGTCGTCCTGGTCGGTGCCCATCACGGAAAGTCCCTTGGAAGCGAGCGCGCCCACCACTACGAAGGGCACATTCTTGACGCGGATAACCTGCCCGAGCGGGGAATCGTTTCCGAAGAGTTGAGTTGCCACTGTCTTTCCAATCACGGCCACCTTATTCGCGCTGCGGACATCCTGCGCGGTGAAGCTTGCGCCAGCCGTGAACGGCCATTGGCGGAGCTCGAAATAGTCGTCGCTTTCGCCCAGCACCTGCGTGCCCCAGTTCTGGTTTCCCGCTGCCACTTGCACGCCGTTGGAGCGGACCTCCGGGCTCACGACGGTGATGGCCGGCACCTCTCTCCCGAGCGCCAGGGCGTCTTCGATTTTCAAGGTGCCCGCGCCCCCATAGCCAGACCGCACGCCGCCGGGCGACATGCTGCCGGAAAAAATCAGGATGACGTTTTGGCCCAGGCTCGCGATCTGCGACTCCACCTGCGCTTTCGCGCCATTGCCGATTCCGGTCATCGCGATAACTGCGCCCACGCCGATGATGATGCCCAGAGCCGTCAGAATGGAGCGCATCTTGTTCCGGCGCAGGGCGCGGAAAGCGATCTTGAAAGTCGAGGCGGTCTTCATGGGGCGCTGGTTATAGCCGCGAGGGCTTCGGTTTCTTTGAGCGCCACTCTTTGGGCGTGTTCCAATTTCGCCATCTCTTCTTTTGCCACGAGGCGCTTGGCGACCGGGCTGTCGCTTAAAATCATGCCGTCGCGCATGACGATGTTGCGCTTGGTATAAGCGGCAATATCCGGCTCGTGAGTGACCATGATGATCGTGATGCCCTGATCGTTCAGCTCCTGGAACATGCCCATGATTTCGATGCTCATGCGGCTGTCGAGGTTTCCGGTCGGCTCGTCGGCGAGGAGCACTTCGGGATCGTTGATCAGCGCGCGGGCTACGGCGACGCGTTGTTGCTGGCCGCCCGAGAGCTCGTTTGGGTGGTGGCCTGCACGATCGGAGAGACCCACGATCGAAAGGGCGCGCTCCGCCTTTTCATGCAATTCGCGCGTGGAATAATGCCGCTCCGCGTAGAGCAGCGGCAGTTCCACATTTTCACGCGCCGACGTGCGCGCCAGCAGATTGAAGCTCTGAAAGACGAACCCGAGTTTCCGGTTTCGGATCGTTGCCAGTTCGTCCCGCCCCAGCCCCGAGACATCGACGCCATCCAGCAGATAACGCCCCCCGGTGGGCCGGTCCAGGCAGCCGAGCATATTCATTAGCGTCGATTTGCCCGATCCGCTCGATCCCATGAACGCCACGAATTCTCCCTTCGTGATCTCCAGCGAGACGTTGCGCACCGCATGCACCTCCACCTCGCCGGTGTGGTAGGTCTTCTCGACCGCTTCAAGCTTGATGACGGCGTTCATTGATTAGAACCGCCGTGGGCCGCCGAAAGGATTGGCCATTCCCGCCGGTTGCGATTGCGTCGCAGTGCCGCCCGTCATTCCGATGACCACGCGATCGCCCTCATTCAGCCCGTCGAGGACTTCGGTGAAAATGCTGTCGCTGATTCCGACTTTGATTTGCACCGCTTCCGGTTCGGTTTTCTCCCCGCGCAGCACATAAACTGTTCGCTCCATGCGGACCTTTCCACCGCGACCGTGGCCGCCACCGCCCTGGCGTATCCCTGGAGTCGCCGATCCTGCCGCTGCTCCCGACCCGGCGAGTCCGGCTTTTCCAGTCGAAGTTGACTCAGGCATCCGAAACCGGAGCGCCGCTGCCCCGAGCTTGAGCACGTTTTCGTGATTCGCCACAATGAGCGAGGCGTTTGCGGTCATACCCGGTTTGAGCTTCATGTCCTCATTGTTGACGCTGATCACCGTGTCATAACTCACGACGTTTTGCACCGTGATCGGAGCGTTTCGCACCTGCACCACTTTGCCGTGAAAGGTCCGGTAGGGAAAGGCGTCCACGGTGAAATCGACATTCTGCCCGACCTCGATATTTCCCACGTCCGCCTCCGCCACGTTGGAGTCGATCTGCATCTTCGTGAGGTCATTGGCGATCGTGAAAATAACCGGCGCCGAAAGGCTGGCCGCCACCGTTTGCCCCACGTCCACGCTTCGCGAGATCACGCTTCCATCGATGGGCGAATGAATGGTGCAGTGCTGCACATCCAGCCTTGCCCGATCCAGCGCGCCCTCCTTTATTTTCACCAGGGCTTCGGCTTGATGGAGCGAGGCGTTGGCTTGATCCAGGCTGGACGGCGGTGCGGCCTTGCGCTCATCGAGTTCCCTGGCGCGTTTCGCGTTGAGTCGGGCCAACTCCAGTCCCGCTTGGGCGCTGGCCAAGTCTCCTTCGGCTTGCGCGACGATTGCCTTGTAATTCGAGGCGTCGATTTGCGCCACCACCTGGCCCGCCTTGACCGGCGAGTTCCAGTCCACAAACAGTTTCTCTATGTTGCCGGAAATCTGGCTGCCCACTTGGACATTGAGCACCGGGTTGATGGTGCCGGTCGCAGTGACCGCCTGGACCAAGTCGCCGCGCGTCACGGGGATTGTTTGATACTCCGCGGCGTTCGCGTCCCGGTGCTTGAGATACCACCAGCCGCCCCCGCCCAGGAGTGCGATCAGGCCAACGGCCAGGAATTTGCCAAGAACCGCCCCGGAGTGCGAGCGATTCAGCGTTGGCGTGGGAAAGGGAGATGGGTGCATGGCTGTGAATTGAACCCCTGAGTCTCCGGCTTTGTTGCGCATTTTCAATATTCGATTTTCGGAGTGTCTTGCAGAGAGTCGCGCGGCTCGCTAAAGACGTGGGATGCAATTGATCGACGGCAAACTGATCGCAAAAGAAGTCCACGCTGAAACTCTCGCGGCAGTGGAGGCGTTAAAGGCCAAGGGAGTCACTCCGGGCTTGGCCGTGGTGCTCGTCGGAGACGATCCGGCTTCGCGCGCCTATGTCCGCTCCAAGGACAAGACATCCAAGGAACTCGGCCTGCACTCGGCCAAATACGAATTGCCCGCCACCACCAGCCAGGCCGAGCTCGTCGCGCTCGTAAAGCAACTCAATGCCGACCCTTCCATTCACGGCATTCTCGTCCAGTCGCCCCCACCCAAGCACATCGACGAAGCGGCGGTCATCGAGACGATCGATCCGCGCAAGGACGTGGACGGATTTCATCCGCTCAATGTCGCCAAGCTCGCGCTCGGCGATCCCACCGGCTTCGTCCCCTGCACTCCATTGGGCTGCCAGCGGCTGCTTCTTGCCAGCGGGATCGATCCCGCCGGGGCGCACGCGGTGGTGCTGGGCCGCTCGATGATCGTCGGCAAACCGATGGCTCTTTTGCTGATGGCCAAAGGGCGCGGAGGCGACGCGACCGTGACGGTGGTCCATTCGCGTTCCCGGAACCTGGCCGAGATCACGCGGTCGGCAGACATCCTCATCGCCGCCATTGGCCGCCCTGAGTTTGTCAAAGCCGAGCACGTGCGCGAAGGCGCAGTGGTGATCGATGTGGGGATTAATCGCGTGGACGATGCTTCCGTCGAGAAAGGATACCGGCTCGTGGGCGATGTCGCTTTCGCCGAGGTCGCCCCGAAGTGCTCGTATATCACCCCGGTTCCCGGCGGGGTCGGCCCGATGACTATTGCCATGCTCATGGCCAACACGGTCAAAGCCTGCCGCCAGATCACAGGGAGCTAGCGGCTAGCGGGTCCCGGATGGGACTTATGGGACTTATGGGACTTATATCAGTCCCATAGGTCCCATCCGTCCTATAAGTCCCATTCCTCTTCCTGCTCCTAGTGCGGGCGGCCCACAGCCCCGCCCCGCATTGACTTTGCCCGCTGGGGCTGGTTGAGTTGGTGTTTTACCCGATACCGATATGGAAGAGACTCATGCCCTGTTTGAAATCCGCCGCCAAAAGATGCTCGCCCTGCGCGAAAAGGGAATCGCGCCCTTTGGGCAGCGCTTTGATTTGACGGGCTCCATCGAAGCCGTCCGGGCCCGCTTTGCAGAGGGGAACCGCGAACGAGTGGCCGGCCGGATCACCGCGCACCGGGACATGGGCAAGAGCCACTTCCTCGATCTGACCGATTCGACGGGGCGCATCCAGATTTTCATCCACGCCAAAGAAGTCGGGCCCGAGGCTTACGAGATTTTCAAGTTGCTCGATCTGGGCGATTTCATGGGCGTGGAAGGCGAGGCGTTCATCACCAAAACCGGGGAGCCGACCCTGCGCGTGAACTCCCTGACGGTGCTCTCCAAGGCGCTCCGCCCCATGCCGGACAAGTGGCACGGGCTTTCGGACGTGGAGACGCGCTATCGCCAGCGCTACCTCGACCTGCTGGCCAACCCGGAATCGAAGGACATTTTCAAGAAGCGCATCGCCATCGTCCGTGAGATCCGCCGGTTCCTCGAGGATCGCGGATTCCTGGAAGTCGAGACGCCGATGATGCAGCCGATCGCCGGCGGCGCGGCGGCCGAGCCGTTCAAGACGCACCACAACGCCTTGAGCATGGACCTGTTTTTGCGGATTGCCCCGGAACTCTATCTCAAGCGGCTGCTCGTGGGCGGGTTTGACAAAGTTTTCGAGTTGAACCGGAACTTCCGAAACGAAGGGATCTCCCGGCGGCACAATCCGGAGTTTACGATGCTGGAAGCCTACTGGGCCTATGCCGATTTCGAGATGATGGCGGATATGGTGGAGGAACTCGTGACGCATCTGGCCGAGACGGTCATTGGCACGGTGAAAATCGAACACCGCGACGCCGAAGGCAACCCGATCCGCACGATCGACCTGAGCCGCCCCTGGCGGCGCGCTCCTTACCGGGACTTGGTGGACGAAGCCGTCCCCGGCTGGTTCGCTCTCACGCCCGAGGGGCGCCGGGAGAAATGCAGGGAACTGCACATCGAACTTTCGCCAGAGATGGCCGACTTCGAAGTCACCCAGCACGTCTTCGAGAAGCTCGTGGAAGAGAAGACGTTCAATCCCTGCTTTGTGACGCATTGCCCGAAGGAACTCGTGCCGCTGGCCAAGCAAAACACGGCCAACCCGGACGTGGTCGATGTCTATGAACTGATCATCAACGGCCAGGAAATCTCCCCCGGTTACTCCGAGCTCAACGACCCGATCGTCCAGCGCCAGCGCCTGGAAGACCAGGCCGGGGAGGAAAAGCAGAACATCGACGACGATTTCCTGGCGGCCCTCGAACACGGAATGCCCCCGGCGGGCGGCATCGGCATCGGCATCGACCGGCTCGTCATGATGCTCACCGGCGCGGAATCGATCCGCGACGTCGTGCTCTTCCCCCACATGAAGCCGCGGGGGTAGGAGGAAGACAGGGAGACGCGGGGACGGGGAGACGCGGAGATACGGCCTTCGGTGCGTCGTCCATTTCGTCCATCTAGTCCACCACAGTCCACACTTGGAGGGTTCCAGGTTTTCGGCTAGAGTATCCCTATGAGACCCTTCGCCATTCGTTGGTTTGTCACCACCCTCGCCGTGCTGGTGGTGAGTTCTTTGGGCACCGGAATCTCGACCGACAGCACGGGGGCGCTGCTGGCTGCGGGATTGTTATTGGGCGTTTTGAACGCGCTGGTTCGCCCGGTCCTGATGATTTTGAGCCTCCCCTTGATCGTGTTCACCATGGGATTCTTCATCCTGGTGATCAATGCCGTCATGCTTCTCATCGTTAGCGGCATCATCCCCGGCTTTCATGTCGCCAGTTTCGGCTCGGCAATGTGGAGTTCCATTCTGATCAGTCTCGTCTCCTGGCCGCTCAATGCCTTTTTCCGGGGGAACGATGGTCGGATTCGAGTCTATTCCCAGCACACCCAGATCAAAGACGACTCCGAAATGAAATCCGTGCGCGGTCGCGTCATCGAATAGCCTTCCTTTATGAGACCCCCTGAAAACCTCCCGTTCCTTGGCGGGGCGGAGCTTCCTGCATCCCGGCAACCGGTTCGGGTTAAAATCTGTGGCATCACCACCGTTGAGGATGCCGAGGTCGCCATCGAGGCCGGCGCGGACGCGTTGGGCTTCAACGGCTACGCGGGTTCCAAGCGCTTCATCGACTTGGCGGCTGCCGATTGGATTTCCCGCCTGCCTTCGTCGGTAGCCCGCGTTGCGGTTCTGGTAAACCCAGCGCCTGAGGAGGCGAAAGCGGTTTCAAACCTGCCTGGCATCGACTTCCTGCAATTCCATGGCCACGAATCGCCCGAGTTTTGCCGGGGGTTCGCCTCCAGGCTCTATATCAAAGCGGTGGCTGCGCGGGATCGGGAGGCTTTGCAACTCTGTGGGGACTACAGTACCCCGGCCATTCTGCTCGACGCCTTCGTCCCGGGAGCGTTTGGCGGCACTGGGAAGCTCATTGACCTCGAACTCGCGGCGGAATTCGTCCAGGCGCACCCCGGGCTCAAAGTGATCCTCTCCGGGGGGCTGACTCCCGATAATGTCGCCGAAGCCGTCCGGGCCGTTCGGCCGTATGCCGTCGATGTGGCCAGCGGCGTCGAGTCGCATCCTCGCAAAAAAGATCGATCATTAATGAATGATTTTATC
>SESA01001024.1_pt1 | contig 15558 bp, 15 predicted proteins | sample 3171451 | NCBI WGS metagenome assembly SESA01 (sample SAMN06051862, study PRJNA518727) | freshwater metagenome | biome: subpolar coniferous forest; feature: holomictic lake; material: water; isolation source: holomictic Lake 227, 8 m depth | place: Canada: near Kenora, Ontario | collected...
AACATACCGGTCTTGGTCTCTTCCTTTCCAGAGAAATTCTCTCCATTACCGGAATCACAATAACAGAGAATGGTGAACCGCAAAAAGGCGTTCGTTTTGAGATCCGTGTGCCAAAAGGCAGTTACCGGGTTACCTCAACACAACCAGTATAACGCATTTTTAAAATTGCGATGATAAAAGGGAAAAATCCATAAAAGACCATCGAGATGATTGACTTTGGCCGGCATTACAACGGATCTGAAAAATCTGAAAATCCTCCTTGCTATGCAAAAGAGCGAGATCACCGAGCACCAGATCTACATAAAAATTGCATCGACTGCAAAAGATGAGCATAACCGTGAAGTGTTGACAAGGATCGCAAGCGAAGAACTCACACACTACGGTATCTGGAAGCGATACACAAAACAGGATGTTGCAGCCGATACGCTGCGGGTCTGGTTCTATTACTTAATCGCACGATTGCTGGGAATGACATTTGCCATAAAACTCATGGAGGGTGTTGAGAAGCGGGCGCAGTCGGCCGATCAGGCTATTCCTTTCACGATTCCGGAAATTGACGGAATCTTAAAGAACGAAGAGGTTCATGAACGCGAACTGATCGCGCTTATCGATGAAGATCGCCTGAAATATGTTGGGTCTGTGGTTCTGGGATTAAATGATGCGCTTGTTGAGTTCACCGGAACTCTTGCCGGTCTCACATTTGCCATCCAGAACACCCAGATCATTGCAGTTGTCGGACTCGTGATGGGTGTCGCAGCCTCGCTCTCAATGGCAGCGTCTGAGTATCTCTCGCAACGATCTGACGGCGGGCCTACTGACCCGATCAAAGCATCGGTTTACACCGGAGTTGCCTACATTATCACAGTAGCCCTTCTGATCCTTCCGTTCCTGCTCTTCTCCAGTCCCTTTGTCGCATTGATGCTCACCCTGTTCGCAGCAATAGCGGTGATCTTTGTTTTCACATTCTATGTCTCTGTAGCAAAAGATCTCCCGTTTTACCGGCGTTTTGCTGAGATGGCAGCTATCAGCCTTGGCATTGCGGGGATATCTTTCCTGATAGGAATTGCAATACGGTCTGTCCTGAATGTCAACATATGATTGGGGATTTATGGCACTGACACCGACATTTTAAGCGGGGGGTTGTTTCCAGGTATCATATTTTTTAAAATTGCAGCAATCCGGTATCGAGAGTTAAAGGAACGCCGGCAAACCATAAGGAGAATTTGTAAACCATCAGCCCAATCTTGCAAAGTAACCGGTACATCCTGCCTGTTTATTATACCCAAAAGATTAAGAATAATATTTGAATAATGGCAGATCCAAACCTCTCGTATAATGAGCGAGCCCACGAACTTGCCCAGCAGGGAAAGATATCTGAAGCGCTCAATTGTTATGACGAAGCACTGAAGGTCAACCCGAAAAATGACGTAATCCTCAATGACAAAGCAATCCTGCTCATCAGACTTGACAAGTGCGAGGAATCTCTGATTTTTACAAAGCGAGCAACCTCAATCAATCCTGAAGCGGTTGAGGCCTGGGTAAATATGGGTATAGCTCTTGACAAGCTCGGGCAGTATCAGGAGGCCAGTGAAACCCTTGAACGTGCAGTGTTGTTAAGCCCATACCATGCTTATGCACATGCAATGCTGGGGAAGATCTACTTAAAAAGAGATCTGAGTGATCGTGCGGCGGAGCAGAACCGTATCCTTAAGGAGATTGTCTTTCCTCATGAATATGCCGGGTTCTATTTCGCGCTTTCTGCATTCCTGTTAGGAACCCTGCTTGGGGGGGTAATGACTGTTGAAGGGATAACTTTCGAAGTGAGTTTTGGTGCGGAGCTGATTATTTTCTTCTGCTTTGGCTTGATCTGTCTGCTGTACTGGCGCTCGCACAGGATGTGGCTGGAGATTAGCCACCAGGTTATCATGGGGCCGTACCAATTACACCAGAAAAAGAGTTATCCGCGTATCCTTTCCTTGGTAATCATCATCATGATCGTGGTATTTGTGATCGGAATTATTCTGGGGGGCAATGTCAGGTCATACCTTTAGCAAAGTTCAAAAACGAGCCATGGGTGTGCAAAACAACCGCCGGGCAGCGATTCCATAAAAAAAGAACGGGAAAAATATTACCCTTCAGACCCAATCCATCATTAACAAAAAAACAGCCTGATATTCATGAAACCCGAAATTTCCCGTTTAAAAGGTTTGAGTGTCCGTGAGAAGATTCTCATCATCTTTTTATCCCTATCGTTACTCTCGCTCATCATTACCGGGCTGGTGGCATTTGTCACCATCAGCCATTTAGGGGATTATTCGAAACAGAGCCTTTCTGAACTCGGAAAGGATGCGGTAAATGACAGCACTGTCGCTCTCATACATGAAGCAGAGATTAACCTGATGAGGACAGCAACGGATCAGGCCCAGATTACCCAACTATCATTCGATGACACTGCCGCAGAGATTGATATCCTTGCAGCACAGGCAGTTTCCCTCCAGAATAACCCCCCGCTCATACCACTCCTTCCTTCCTTTACAAGAAACGCAACGATAAACGATCCGTTTAGTGGTACCGTTATCCTACTTGCACCCGGATCAACAGCAACAACTCAGTCTGATGAATATCTCACCCTCGCAGGTATGGACGATCTGCTCACGGCGATGAAAGTTGCGGATACGGATCTCAAAGCCACCTACATTGCTACTGATTCCGGCATCCTACGCATGTATCCATGGACAGGTGAGCACGAAGCGATTTATGATCCCCGGATCCGGGTTTGGTTTATAAACGCAAAAAAATCCTCCGGGCATGTCTGGTCCGGGCCGTATGTGGGCGCAACCGATAGTAGCACGATGGTTACCTGCTCGCGTGCGATTTCAACAAAGTACGGTACATGGGTGGTTGCATCAGATGTTACCACCGATACCATTAACAAAAATATCGGCAGTCTTATGCAAGATAGCAGCGGCTACGCAGTACTGGTTGACAGCGAAGGAAACGTGATCAGCAGTCCGAATCTTTCTGCGGGCAAAACAAAGTGGAACGAGGCGTTTCCCACAAAGAATGTATTTAACAATTCCAATCCTGAAATGGTAAAAATCGGCCGGAAGATGGTTGCCGGAGAGTCAGGAATCAACCATTTTTGGGCTGACAATGGAGTCTATGAGGGGGATATCTATATCGCGTATGCCCCGGTGAAATCCTTAAACTGGAGTTTTGCCATTTCTGTTCCGGCTTCGCATATCATTGAACCTGCGATAAATACCCGGGATAAAATCGAGAATAAAACACAGGATAACAGTGAAAATATCAATGCCCAGACAACCCGGATGCTGCAGATATTAGTCGGGCTGTTTTTTATACTCCTGATTGTTGTCATCCTGCTCTCGGTCAAAATTGCAAAGATAATCACACGGCCGGTGGAGTTGCTCAGGCAGGGAACTGTGGCGCTGGGGAAAGGAGATCTCGATTACTATCTCACGATAGAGACCGGAGATGAATTCGAAGAACTTGCCCATTCGTTCAACGAGATGGCAAGAGACTTAAAAACGAATATTGAAAATCTTCGTCTCACCACCGCTGAGAAGGAACGCTATGCCAAAGAGATGGAGATTGCAAAGGAGATCCAGGATAACTTCCTGCCAGAGTTTACCCCAACCATTCCCGGCATCGAACTTGCAGCCACAACTCTTCCGGCCATGGAGATCGGTGGCGATCTATATGACTTCATACCAGTGCAAAAAGAACTCTGGGGGCTTGCCATAGCAGATGTTTCTGGCAAGGGAGTCAGTGCTGCACTGTTTATGGCTCTTTGCAGCACCGTAATCCGTGTGAGCGGGAGTGCTGAAGCAGACCCGTCTGTTGTGATGGCACGTGCAAACCAGCTGATATATGCAGATGGACGGTCGAGCATGTTTATCACCATCTTCTATGGTGTGCTGGATCCTGCAAACCGGAAATTTACGTATGTGAATGCCGGGCATAATCCCCCGATGCTTGTAAGGGGCGATCCACCCGGTGTCCGGACTCTTGAGGAAGGCCGGTGCATTGCGCTTGGGGTAGTTCCAGAAGTAACTATCACCTGTGTTGAACTGATGCTGGAACCTGAAGATCTCATTGTCATGTACACCGATGGTGTGACCGAGGCGTTCAATCCACAGGATGAAGAATTTGGTGAAGAGCGGCTGATGGAATATCTGCAAAAGCACCGGAATGATCCGGTTCAGGAAATTATTGACGGGCTCGTTGAGGAGGTCAGAAGTTTCTGTGGCAGCAGGGCACAGTCCGATGACATTACGCTGGTAATTATCAGGGTGAAGTAGGCAGTGTATCTGTTCATAGGTGTAGAGTGCCAACCCCCGATCATTGATGAGATTCTGGTGGAAAAACCCTCATTATAATCTCCACACTCATTTTTGAATTAAATCATACTGTCTTTTTAGCCGGAACAACCCAGCATTAGAGAGTTACACATGTCGCATGCAGTATCTGTCGATGAGGGGAATGGACCGGGTTCCTATGCCAAAAAACAGCGAACCGTCCTGATCAGCCTGATTATTGATTTAGTACTTTGGATTCCGGACATTATCGCAGCTATACTTTCCGGTTCGATTGTCCTGTTTGCAGATGCGGTGAAATGCGCCAATGAGATCATTGCCACTTTTTTGGCCTATCTAACGATTCGCAAAATGGCAAAAGGTGGCGCCGGGGCGTACGATTACGGTATGGGCAAGATGGAGACGATAACCTCTGTCATCACGGGCGGAGTGATGCTAGTCTCGTTGATGATCGTCTTTGTCGTTGCGCTTTACCGTATCGCTGTCCCGGGAGAACTTGTCCATGAGGGGGTATTGCTGGGTATCGTTCTCATGGTGATCGGCGTGACCATGAACTCATATCTCTGGCTGAAGAACTACCGGTTCAACCAAAAAGATCCATCACCGATCATGGACTCACAGTGGAAGTTGTTCCGCACAAAAGCGTTCTCCGATTTCACAGTTCTTATTTCACTGATTGCTACACTCGAACTCTCTGCTTACAGCTGGTCACTGTATATCGATCCGCTCGCATCCTTTGTGATCGCAGGTTTCTTACTGTTCTCTGGATACCGTGTGATCACCACATCCCTGCCGGACCTGCTCGACAAGACCCTCGATGAAGAACTCCAGATGGTAATTGTCCGGCACCTTGCAGTCTTCTTTCATGATTATTCTGCCCTGCATGGCGTACGATCACGTCGTTCGGGGAGCAATGTGTATATCGAGATCTTCTTAGAATTTGACGGGAATATGAAAATGTGCGAGGTTCAGGGGATTATCAACCGGATCAAGGTGTCGCTTGAAGCCCATATTGCAAAAAGTTCGGTGAGTGTGGTGCCGACAAGTTCGGCTGTATGTGAAATTACTATCCCCCCGCCTGATGATTGATGACATTATTTTTGATAATTCATTTTTTATCTCATTTAAATGATCCAATCACTGCACATCTCTCGATGTAAACAAACAGTGTACATGAACCAATAACCGAACTTTTTTGCCCTCAAATTGCCAATTACCGGATAGGATTATTAAAAACCTGAGGAAAACCGGCTATGAAGACCATTATTTATTATTTTACCGGCACCGGAAACTCGCTTGCCGCAGCCAAAGCGATCTGTGTACGTCTCGGTGACTGCGAACTGGTATCGATACCCGCTCTTGCCGGGTCACCGGCCGAAATTATTCCGGCCGCCGATCGTGTCGGCATTGTCTGCCCTGTATATGATTTTGGCCTCCCGTCCATTGTTGCAGAATTTGCAGAACGACTGGATCTCTCCGGTACCGGCTATTGTTTTGCCGTGCTCACCATGGGCGGCATGGGCGGTTCTGCCCTCCACCAGCTGGATCGCATTGTAAGGAAGCATGGCACCAGGCCACTTGATGCTTCATTTACTGTCCGGATGCCGGGCAACTTCGTCCCGCTCTATAATCCTCCGCAGGGAAAAAAACGCGAGGAGATTCTTGCAAAGGGTGAAGAACGCATCGGAGAGATCGCAGGAATGATTGACAAAGGGCTGATTGTCCGGCCCGGCATCTCGCCCCTGACATCACTGCTCAAACATTTCACGTACGCGGGATTTATCAAAAATCTGCACGAGGGTGACAGGGCATTCATTGTCGATGAAAAATGCACTTCGTGCGGTACCTGCTCTCGTGTCTGTCCTGTGCAGAATATCATCATGGAGAACGAAAAACCGTCATGGAAGCACCACTGCGAACTCTGCCTTGCCTGCCTGCATTTCTGCCCGGTTGCTGCGATCCAGATGGGGCCAAAGACTGCAACACGGGGACGATATAAAAATCCGTCCGTAACTATTGCAGATATGAAAAAACAGCGCGGTGAATGAGCGGTTAATTATTTTTTTCCTGAATGCCTGCAATTCACAGACGCGGTTGTTGCTGGGTTCCGCAGTGGAATGTACCGAATCCTTCTACCATAGCCCGGGCGTTGATCCCGATCACTTCTCTCTCCGGGAAGAACTTTCGTATGATCTTAAGTGCTTCAGCATCGTGCGGATCCTTAAAAACCGGAACGATCACAACAGAGTTCCCGATATAGAAATTTGTATAACTTGCCGGGTAACGCTCGTCGCCATCCATCACTGGTGCCGGCATGGGCAGTTTTACAACAGTTAAGGGTTGTCCGCTCTGGTCAGAGGACTGCCTGAGGATCTCATAATTGTCATGCAGGGCCGGGTAATTTGCATCTGCAATATCCATTTCATAGGCACAGACAACAGTTGACGGGCCGACAAAACGGGCAATATCATCGATATGCCCATCGGTATCGTCACCCACAACCCCATCATTGAGCCAGATCACCTTCTCGACTCCGAGATATTGTTTGAGCTTTTCTTCGATCTGATCAGCTGACAAGCCCGGGTTACGGTTTGGATTTAAGAGGCAGGCACGGGTTGTCAATACCGTTCCTTTGCCATTCACATCAATCGAACCTCCCTCCAGAACAACACCGGGAGTGAAGATGGGGAGGCAAAGGCGGCGGTTCATCATGAGTGGGATCCTGCCATCCGGAATCTGGGCCTCATATTTTCCGCCCCAGGCATTGAAATCCCAGTGGACAATGGCAGTCTTTTGCAAGGTACGGTTCACAATAAATGTCGGGCCGTAGTCGCGGATCCAGACATCGGAATACTCACTGGTATGCAGGGTGATCCGGTCCAGATCTACTCCGGCTTCCCTGAGCCGTGCCCTGACTTTCCGATGGATAACTGCTGTGGGAACAAAGAGTTCAATCCGTTCAGAGGTATGGACAGCCCGAATGAACTCATAGTACGCTTCTTCCACTGAACTGAGTTTAGGAAATGTCATACTGTTGTGCGGCCACGAGAGCCAGACTGCTTCATGGGGTTCCCATTCTGCGGGCATGTGAAACCCGCGGTTCTGTGGAGTATCTTCTTTTCTCAAGGCAGGAAAAATCCCGCTCTCACCCGGGAAAGCAACCCCGATCCGCCCATATGTTTCGGGACGACGATTGCGGAAAAAACCCCATGAATCCTGGACCGTGTGGTTCATGGTGAGATCGAGTGAGGCAATCACCGTCTCTTCGCCATCGCCGGCCTTTGCCATGATCTTGCCAAAGGCATCGCAGACAAAGGATCCACCGAAGAATCGGCAGTTCTCCTCCAGACCTGCCCGGTTCACTGCCGCAATATGGACACTGTTTGCCACTGCGTGACTCCGCTGGATCAGCTCCCATGCCTCATGCCAGTCGCCTTCAGCCGGTTCATCCCCACCGGGATGGCCGATTGCTGTCGGGTAAAAGATGATCTCTGCTCCATCAAGCGCAACACACCGCGCTGCCTCAGGGAACCACTGGTCAAAACAGATCAGGACGGCGATTCGCCCATACCGGGTATCAAAAACCCGGTAACCCTCTCCAGGATAGAAATATCCCTTTTCATAGAATCCGGGATCCTGGGGTATGTGCACCTTGTGGTAGGGGGGATGAAGCGAGCCATCGGCATCGATTACTACTGCAGTATTATAGAACCGTCCTTCGGGCGTTTTCTCGTAGAGCGGGACAATGATCACAACATTGTGTGCCTTGGCCAGTTCGGAAAAAATGTGAGTTGATGCACCGGGAACGGTCTCTGCAAATGCGGATGCATTGACACCGACATGCTTTGGGAAGTATCGGGTTTTGAAGAGTTCCGGAAGGCAGATGATATTTGCACCGGCTTTTGCTGCCTGCTCTACTTTGTCCTGCGCCTTTTTCAGCATCACATCCGGGTCATTTCCTACTGCCATCTGGATGAGCCCGATAATTACTGTACCCTGCATACTCTTCGTGCTATACGGGTTTTTTTTACTGGGATATCATGCTATCCAAAGATTACCGGGTTTATCATAGTCGCGTATGGGACTTGTGTGGCTAAACTATTTTCAGGTTTCCAATCGCTGTTTTTACCCAACATTAGTAAAATATATATTCCAAAAAGTTAAAGATACTTTTTAAAATGTAAAAGATAATTTACATTTTTTATCCATTTGTGGAGATGCAAAAGTATGATTAAAAGAACCTATTTGCCATCCGTTTCAACGTTCTCTTCGGATCGGGAGAGAAAAGAGATGGGTATCGGTCATAGTCTCATGGACGGGAGAATCCGTTTTGCCCTCACGGCAGGCGCATGTCTGTTTGCACTGGTGATCGTGTTAAAAAATATCCTTTTGGTTCCTGAAAGCAGGCTTTTACCGGATATTGTTGTGTACATCGGCATATATACCGGCTTTTCACTGGTGTATCCTGTGACCATTCATGAACGACATTCCCATAAGATCAACAACCCGGCCCTCTGGAGTGCACTCATTGTGATCATGACACTTGGGATCATTGTCTTCTATGCACTCTGAAATGGAAAGGAATCTGGTGAACCGAAACCATGCCGTTATCGCTGTAAGGCAGCGCTCGTCTAAATTTTGCAACTCCACGATGCATTTACTATCAATAATAATTTTAAGCGAGAGGTACAGGGCAGGATGAAGAACAGGATCAAGGTCTACCGGGCATTACACGATCTCACACAGGAAGCTCTGGCTGACAAACTGGCAGTAACCCGGCAGACCATCCTTGCCATAGAGAAAGGAAAATATGATCCCTCCCTGGATCTTGCGTTCCGGATCTCGGAGCTGTTCGGTATACCTGTTGAGAAGATATTTCTCCGCAGTTCGGATAGAGAAGATAAACCGCAGTTTGAGGAATGAATGCAGTTATTCCGGTAAAATATTCCAGTTTTATTTTAAGATCGGATCAATTGGGATTTTTAAGTTAAGTTTTTCCTGTTGATGAAAATCCTGTGAACGATGTTATTTAAAAAAAATAGCATCATGATAAAATGTGGTGCAGACCCCATTCAAAATCCCGCAGATGTGGTGCGAATTGTTTTTATATGTACACTCCAACCGTACATAGTAGTACACGTTTTACCAAATGTGTGCACCACATTGGCTGCTGTATCACCTCTTTTCGATGGTGCACAGGGATCCACTGTTGCCGGATAGTAAAATTGCAGGCAAAAAGATCCTTTAAGTGCAATCAGAAATGGGATCTGCACCAGAAATAAAAAAAAGAGATGATTCAATGGAACATATCGAAGAAAAGAACAGGAACAATCTTTTCCTGATGGATAATTCGGCTAACCCGGCACCGCTGGGACTGTGTGCATTTGGCTTGACTACCATCTTACTCAGTCTTCACAATGCCGGATTCACCCCCCTAGGGAGTCCCATCCTTGCAATGGCGATCTTCTATGGCGGACTTGCACAGGTGATTGTCGGGCTGATGGAGTGGAAGAAGAACAACTCGTTTGGGATGCTCACGTTTGGGAGTTTCGGATTTTTCTGGATCTCGTTTGCCACGCTTCTCATACTTCCAGTACTTGGTATTTCAAAAGCGCCGGGTCCAATCGATCTCGCAGCATTCCTTGGGGTCTGGACGCTTCTCATCCTGGGCCTGTTTATCTGCACGCTAAAGATGCACCGCCTCCTTGCATTCACCCTCTTCATGGTCCTGCTCCTCGCAATTTTGCTTGTCGCAGCGCAACTCACGGGCAGCCCACTTGTCCTTAAACTTGGTGGATTTGCCGGTCTTCTTGCAGGTCTGCTCGCGCTTTACATGGGACTTGGGCAGGTTATCAACGAGATTTATGGCAGACGGGTCCTTCCGGTATAATCTTTTTTTTTAACAGTTTTTACCGGCCCTGATTATTTTACTCTTACGGATAAGAGTTGTTAAATTATCATCAGGCAAAAGATCCATTATGAGTCTTATAGAAATCCTTTGGTCGTTTTTGTTTCCGCTTCTTGGGGCAATTGTTGCCCTGATACACATAACAAAAGAGAAGAAGACAGCAGATACGCACCGAAAACTCGAAATTATCCTGATGTGGCAGCTCGTCTGCGGTCTTGGTCTCTCCCTTCTCTGGGGCGGAATTGGCCACCTTCTCCTTCCTGATCAGGTAGCCCAATCAATTGGGTGGGCAACCGGCAGTCCATTCCAACGGGAAGTGGGTATGTGGGATGCCTCGATCGGCATTGTGGGCCTCCTTTGCCTCAAATACCATGATCATTTCTGGCTTGCCACGATCATCGGCGGGGGTTTGTTCATGTTCGGTGCCGGTCTCGGCCATGTGTACGAGTTCATTGCGCATGGGGATATCTCGCCCAACAATATCGGCGGGGTATTATGGGTAGATCTCCTGTTCCCGATCCTTCTTGCTGCACTGTACCTGCTCTACCATAAAGAGAAGGGGGATGTGAACACCTTAAAGTAAAAGCCCGTTGTTCCGGAGGATGAAACTTCAGGATTTCATTCCTTTTGATGCGGCAGCTTAAAAACAGTGGTGGATACCATACAGCCCGAGGATATGATACCTGTGAGTCGGCGGACCCGTGAGGATTCACCCGCGATCTCTTTTTTTCCTTGTCACAGTCCGGTGATATCCCAGTTGGACTTTTACCATATGTCACAGCACAATAATTTTTTCCATTCACGATAAACAAACAGAGTGATAACCCGAAATCTGGTAGTGATCCATGCTCTTTCTTTCAGCAAAGGAAAAAAAACAATGGGCCCAATATGCCAAAGAGATCGTTAAGACGGACTTAAAGCCCGTGGCTTATGAAGCGAAGATTCGAAAAAACCTGTTCTCCGCATTCTGCTTTTACATCGGCACCCTGCTCGCAGCACAGGGACATCACCATCGCTGTATCGAATGGATCACGGCGGGTACGATGTGCGAGGAGGATGGCTTGTTCTCGTCCACATTTCTCATGGGTTTTTTACAGCGGCATGACGGGAAAATGATCAAACCTGCGGTTGCTTTTGAAGACCCTCGACCGTTTGTTCATTTCTCCAATGTGCCGAATATGAAAAATGCACGAAAACATCTTGTGCAACAGTGCGCCCATTCACTGCCATCATTCGATAAACCTGTGTGTTTTATGGATATCGGTTGCGGGGACGGGGCACTTACCGTGATGCTCCTCAATCATCTGCTGGAATCCGGCAAGGTAAACGAATTTTTAAAAATCCATCTGGTAGACCCGTCTCCTGCCATGATTGCGCTTGCAAAAAAGACAGTCGGTGATGCATTCCCGGTCGTTGCCATCACTACGGAGAATGCACGCATCCAGGACTGCTCGGCAGGAATCTGCCAACACTATGATATCGCGTTTTCTTCGCTGGCATACCACCACATGCCCATTGAAGACAAACGTATCCATCTCGCCCGGTTAAAACCGTGGATCGATCACTTCGTGCTCTTTGAAATGGAAGCAAATAATGATACCCCGGACCTGTTCTCTCCCGATCTTGCGTTCTCTGTATACCAGTCCTACGGGCGGCTCATAGACTTTGTCTTTGCTCATGACGCATCGTTAGACGTGGTAACCGATTGTGTAGATTCCTTTCTCATGACCGAGCTGGTCTCGATCCTGACACAGCCTCGTGGCGAGAGAACGGATTATCACATGCTCCGCTCCCAGTGGAATGATCTTTTTAAGACAGTGCTGGGACCGGAATTTTTGCTCCAGTGCGACTCTGCCTGCTATGCGGACGAATATATGGCCCTGTTTACCATGCACTACGGGCGGGGCGAATAAACCAGATCGAACACAAAGCGGCTCACGCCCGGTGCCACGTTGCCGCAGGAGTTGTAATACGTGAGGTCGAATCCTTTCTGTGCATATTCTTCTATAAGTGGTGGAATTTCATTTTTAGTTTTGAATGTGTAAAGATGGATCATTCCACCTTGTTCCACGAGCGGTGAGAGGAGGTCTAAAATCCCGTCCATGCCATAGGGTGCCGGGATGATCATACGGTCAAACTTCTGGTGCGGGAGGAGACGTATGTCGCAGGCATCACCGTGGATGGCGGTAATCATTTTTCTTACCTTATTGAGACTGATATTTTCTTCAAGCCATCGGTATGCGTCAGGATTCTGCTCAATTGCAACGACTTGCGCCCCTTTGGCTGCGGCAGGAATTGCAAACGGGCCTACGCCGCAGAACGGTACAAGGATTCTTTCGCCGCACTCTGCCTTGTATGCAACCCGCATCCGTTCGTAAGAGAGACGGGTATTAAAAAAGACCCTGCTCACATCGAGGCGGTACGAAAAACCGAATTCATGATGCAGCGTCACAGTCGTGTCGCCAGCGAGAATTTCATAGCCTGCTGTTCTCTCGTCACCGGAAACTTTGGATACTTTGTTAAGCACCGTGTAGATATTTTTTCTGCGAGAAATGATCTCCTGTGCTATCTGCTGTTTATAGTTGAAGAGTTCCTGCGGGATTGAAATGACTGCGATATCTCCAATCACTTCGAAATGATCAGAGATCAGAAAAAGCGCCTGATCCGGAATGATCCCCCGCAACTGTTCTTTGAGCCCCATGATTACCGGAATGTAGGTACGCTATGTCAATAAACGCGATCGTTTTTGGTTTTTGGCATTTTGACCCATACCTTAATGTGCCATGACTTCCTCTTCCTCTCTAATGACACGGGTTCGTGGGGTTGAAAGAATCCTTTCAGCGTATGCAACGGTGGAAGGAGCAGGTGTCCGTCTGCACCGGGCATTCGGGTATTACGAGGTTCCGCAGTTTGACCCGTTCCTGATGCTGGATGATTTCCGCTCGCCTCGCAACGAAGACTATCTTGCAGGATTCCCCTCGCACCCGCACCGGGGTATAGAAACGGTTACATACATGCTCAAAGGGTGTGTTGAACATGCGGACAGCATAGGAAATTCCGGCATTATCAACGCCGGGGATGTCCAGTGGATGACTGCGGGATCGGGTATCATTCATTCAGAGATGCCAAAGCCGGTGGATGGCCGGATGGGCGGATTCCAGCTCTGGGTGAACCTGCCGCGGGCAAACAAGATGATGAAACCACGGTACCAGGAGATCAGGAGCAAGGCGATCCCCACGGTATCCCCGCGCAAGGATGTCAGCATTAAAGTGATCTGCGGTGAGGTCAATGGGGTTAAAGGGCCGGTGAAAAATATTGTAGCAGACCCACAGTATCTCGATATAACTCTTGGGCCGGACACCACATTTTCACTTCCGGTTAAGGAGGGTTACACCGCCTTTGCCTATGTGATCAGCGGGGAAGGCACTTTTGATTCTGAAGAAGGATACCGGATCGGCAACCGCGACCTGATCCTTTTCAGTGACGGGAGTTCAATCTGGGTAAAATCGTTTGGCAAAGGTTTCCGTTTCCTCTTTATTACAGGAAAACCCCTCCGTGAGCCGGTTGCATGGCGCGGACCGATAGTGATGAATTCGAGTGAGGAGATTCAGAAGGCGTTTTCTGAGTACGAGGCAGGGACTTTTATAAAAAAGAAAGCGTAATCTCAGGGATCAGAAAGGCGCTGCACTTATGTGTCCTTTTTCTCTCTTACTTAAAGATGAACCTGTCACGTTTCTTTTAACAGATGCACCATTTCGCCAGATCACTGAAGTGCCAGAATACCGGTTTAATGATATCTGCCCTGATGATGTTGTGGTGGATATCGGGGCGAATGTCGGGGCGTTTTGTATCCGCGCAGCCCGCATCTCCCGGAATGTGACTGCCGTTGAGCCGGTAACTGCGGCCCTGTTAAAAAATAATATCCGGGCAAATGGCGTTTCTGTTCAGGTGATTGACGGGGCTTTGGGCGATGGGAAACCAGCTGAGATCTGTTGGGATGATTGCCGGGTTTTTACTCCAACATACACACTGCGCAGGATCTTTGAGATGGCTGGGGGCTGCGATTTTTTAAAATGTGATTGCGAGGGAGCAGAGTGGCTGATCCATCCCAAGGAACTTGCGGGTGTCAGGAGAATTGAGATGGAACTGCACCAACCACCGATCGGAGGGCGCCCGAACCCGGCCCTACTTGACTACATTGGGGAGCACTATGATTTTGAGATCGACAGAAAACCGGTGCATGCTGCGCTTGGTTTGATGGGCGTGCTGCATGCGGTGCGTAAATAAACTCTACAAATTCCGGACGTTTTATTGATCACGACCCGATCTTGTGACTCGACAAATAATTTTCATTACACTGGTGCGAAGCCTTTGGCATAATGCGGGATTTATTAAAAAACCGGGCACGCGGAAAATAAAATAATTCCCACACGGTATACCATCCATCAATGCCAATCGTTTCAACCCCTTCAAATCACCAAAAACCCCATTTCAGTATGGCGTTCCGGAGGGTCATGAAAAAGAGGGAGATGAAACCCCGAAAACCCCGTAAAATGCCCGGTTTGTCAAACGGGGCATTTCTGAAAAACCCCGTAAAACGTCCGGATTCCATCGGGGCTTGTATGGCGGATAAAACCACAAAAGGAGTTCATTTTGACCTTTTCAGGAGCAGGGTGAGTTTTCGCTCAAAATCTTAAATGCAACGTTAGGTAGCGGATCGGAAATGAAGTGCCGCCAAAGCCTCAATAAGGTGCCTAAGAACGCATTATATGCGCCTCAATTTAGAGTTATTTTTGGGATTTGGGCATTATACGTTGAGATAAACGATCATAAGAAGGGAGTTGACCGTGATATCCATGGAAAAGGGTGTGGGGATGGGGCTGAATGGTGGTGAAGAACGGTTTTTTTAGGATCCCGGCAAACATCCTTTAAAGGAAATTTGTATGTGCGATGAGATTTTCAATCAGAAAAATGTACATCTCGACCAGATTCTTGCAGACCGCCGCTCCTACCGGATGTTTACGGCTGCGATTCCGGATGAGGAACTGATCCGCAGAATCCTTCATGCAGGACTGCTGGCCCCGTATGCGGCAGCAGCAGTGGGTGGATCAAAGGATTACTTCCGGCGTTTCTTTGTGATGAAGAAGGGATCGCAGAGTATGGATGTGGTCATTCCCCTGATCATGAATCAGGTAAATATCATAGCGCAGGGACTTCAGACCGAAATGGAAACAAACCCCGCCCTCCGAAAAAATGCAGTAAAATTTGTGCAGCGCCTTGAAATGATCCGGAAGGCTGGCCGGGTGCCCGGTG
>SESA01001025.1_pt1 | contig 15555 bp, 20 predicted proteins | sample 3171451 | NCBI WGS metagenome assembly SESA01 (sample SAMN06051862, study PRJNA518727) | freshwater metagenome | biome: subpolar coniferous forest; feature: holomictic lake; material: water; isolation source: holomictic Lake 227, 8 m depth | place: Canada: near Kenora, Ontario | collected...
CCTGGGCTATGATGTGGAAGTTGCCAGTCATGGTGAAGCAGCCATTGAAATGTTCCAAAAAGCGATGAATGCAGGAGCCCCGTTCGATGCCGCGATTCTTGATATCACCATCCCCGGGGGCATGGGTGCACAGGAGACCATGCCAAAATTAGTTGCCCTCGATCCTGCGGTAAAGGGAATCATCTCCAGCGGGTACTCCACAAACCCGATGATCGTGGACTACCGCTCATTTGGGTATGCCGCAGTGATAGTCAAGCCGTACGGGTTTAAGGAACTCAACGAAGCGCTGGATACCGCCTTTAAATAATTTTTCTCCTCATTTTTGGATTTCTTTTGGGTACATTAGGATTTTTTTTGCGCCGCTTTTCACCAACGGGTAGCCCGGAGGCAACTCAAATGACGACTCATCACCCCAGCCTCAGCTGATGGGATGGCTGATTCTCATGGGGGCTTTTCTGTGAAAAGCGGTTGCAGAACATCGTATTTTTACTTTTTAACTGGGGAATAATTTAAATTATGGCGATTAAAAGTAATTATGGTGATCTATGTCTAAAGTGGAGATTAGATCGATTGATACCCAGGGGCGGATCATTCTACCGAAATCCTGGCGGAACCGGCTCAAAACCAATTCCGTTGTTGTCATTGATGAGGATGACCGGCTGGAGATCCGGTCTGCGGATGCCGATCTTTTACGGTTTGTAGATGCAGTCGAAGTTGAAGCGGAACATTTTGATGACTATCACAAGCTCCGTAAAGGACTGAGAAAAGATGCGTTTCATTGATGCCAATGTTTTCATCTACGCGGTCTTAAAACCAAAGACGCCCCTTCCGGATGCGGTCATGCGGAAGAAGACTGCGGCAAAAGAGATCTTCTTACGGGTCAATGATGGTGAACCCGTTACTACAACCACTGTGCACCTGAGTGAAGTGGCAAATGTGCTCGAAGATGCTGCAGGAATATCGTTTGCCGGCGATCTCCTGTTGGCCATCCTTATGAAATCCACCATCACGGTCGAACCGGTATCTGCCAATGATTACCGCGAATGCATACGGCTCGCGCAGAAAAGTTCCATAAGTATCAATGATGCTCTTGCTCTGATCATCATGGAACGGGAGGGGATTGATGAGATATATACCTTCGACCGGCATTTCAAACAGGCAAAGGTTACGATCGTGCAGGAATAATTTATCCGTCAATGGGGGTATGAGTGCATCAGCACCCAACTCACAAAAATGCAATAATCTATTTTATTTGTATCTGTTCAGTTATCGATTCTCTTCGTTCTTTTATCCCATCCACTCCTTATGTCCTCAACATATGTGACCCCGTCTTTAATCTCGCTTCTTTCTGACCAGGCACCAAATGCTTTTATTATATTCTCTCTTGGGGTATCGCTCTCCAATGTGATTCTCACCACACTATTGACTGCCAGACCCATTTCTTTTTTAATCTTTTCAGGTAGTGATATATGACCATCAGGTAAAATTTTTGGCGTATAATTTATAGTTTTCATCCTTTTACCTCATTTATGCTATTTGTAACCCCTTCAATTAAATATATTCTTACAATTTTCTAATTTTCACAACGACAGTTGTTGCGGGCAGGCTTTGGTAGTGCCGCACTGGGTGGCAACAATCACGTTCATTTCATCGTACAAGAGTCCAAGCCCATTCCGTGCACTGGCAGTCACCCGCTCGGTGGTATTGTTAGTCTCGCTCAAGTGTGCGAGGATCACCTGCGGGAGATCTTTTCCAAGCAACCGCATGCCGTCAGCGGCAACCTTGTTGGAGAGATGCCCCCGCTTTGAGCTGATCCTCCGCTTTAGAAATTCAGGATATGGGCCGTTTGCGAGCATATCCGGACAGTGATTGCTCTCAAGCACAATGCCATCGCAGTGCCGGAGCTTCTCAAGCATTGGTGGCATGAGTATGCCGGTATCGGTGCAGTAACCGAACTGCAACCCGTTCTCCTTTATGACAAAACCGCAGGGATCAACAGCATCGTGCGATGTTTTGAAAGCTTCGATTGCAAAATCACCAACTGTAAACTCATCATCATGCCTGCATACCCGGCAGTCGATTGGCTTATCCGATGTGCGTCTGTTGTGCAAAAAATCATGAAGGGTTCCTTCTGTTGCATAAGCAGGGATGTCGAGTTTTTTCATGAGCACTTCCAAGCCCCGGATATGATCGCCATGCTCATGCGTGACCAGCACCGCACAGATTTTGCCGGCATCAAGATCTGCGGCAGCCATGCGCCGGAGTGTCTCTTTGTAGCTCAGTCCTGCATCAATGAGCAGTGCGCCACTCTCTCCCTCAATAAAAAAGCAGTTGCCTTTGCTCCCGCTGGCAAGTGTTATGCAGCGCATCACTTAAATTATGGGTTATCCTCGTATTAACCAGCTCTTAATGCAGTAAAAAGAGATAAGATTTGTTTTTATTTTTTAGATTTGAGCGCTTCGTAATCTGCGAGCACAGGAGCAATGGTTTTTGTGGAAATTGAGCGGCGCAACAACGTGGTGAGCTTGCGGCAGTATGTGATATGCGCGACCTGGAAACTGACAATGAATCCAAAGCATAAGCAGGTGATACTGATCAAGGAGTAACTTATGATATCAACCATCTTTTTCCCTCCTTTTTTAAGTCTCCCTTGCAAGTTCGTCTACCATCGGGACTAAAGAATCCGCATCAGAACACTCTGCTGCGATAATCATAAACCGTCTGGTATAGTGCATTATCAGTAACTGGTATCCGATGATCATGCCAATTGCAAATGTGAGGATCCCAATACCTATGTAAATCAGAATATCTGTAAATAGTTCAGCCATAGCGCATCTCATTGACTGTTACGGCGGCAACCTGATAAATATATTGACACGATCTCATGCAGGATCTGCACGCACATGTATAGCAGACGCTTTGACGCTTGCAATAACAGTCATACCGGTTGTAAGGCCGAGTTCTCCGCAGGAGCGTGTGGTGATGAGGGCAGTAATAGATGTTCCGCAGTCTATAGTTATCCGGATAAACGGCCCGAGCGAAACGAGTTTTGTGATGGTTCCCACAAGCTGGTTTCGGGCGCTGGTCTTTCCCGCTCCTGATTCAGGGATTGAGACCGTGACTTCTTCGGGCCGGATATATAGCGCTACTGTTTTTCCCGGCGGACAGGAAGTGACCACTTCAAAGCTGGCATTGTCAAGCGCAACGGTGGCATGCCCCCTCTCATTGGACTGCACCACTCCTTTAAGAATAGTATCGATGCCGACAAAACGTGCCACTTCCTTTCCTTTGGGCTGGTAGAAGATATCGTGGAGTGTTCCTACCTGTGCAAGGCGCCCGTTCATGATCACACCCATGCGGTGTGCAAGGCGCTGACCCTGGACCATGTCATGCGTGGCAAGGACAATTGTGGTGTGCAGATCATTGTTGATCCGGATGAGCAGGTCCTCAATGATTTCAGAAGAGACCGGGTCGAGGTTTGCTGTGGGCTCATCCAATAACAGCACGTCCGGCTCGGTGACCATTGCCCGTGCGATCGCCACACGCTGCATCTCGCCACCGGACAAGGTGACTGCCCTGCGATGTTCAAAACCCAAAAGCCCGACCAGTTCAAGCGCTGATTTTACGCGCTGTGGGATCTCTGCCGGGTTTGCGCCACGGAACTTCAGTCCGAATGCTACGTTTTCAGCTACGGTAACATTGAGTACCGCAGGTTTTTGAAAGACCATGCCCATGCGCCTTCGGATTGAGAGGCGTTCTTTCTCTCTGCCGGCAGTATCCTGCCCGTCAAAGAAGATCTTTCCTGATGTAGGCCTGTCAAGAAGGTCGATCAACCGTAGCAGCGTAGTCTTGCCGCTGCCGGAGGGACCGATGAGTGTGAAGATCTCACCGCGCCGGATTTCAAGATTGATATCATCCAGGATCTTTTGTTCTCCCGCATTTCGCGTAAGTGCGGTTATCCGGATCATGAGCGGGGGCCTCCCAGCACTTGTTGATGTTCAGCAGACAGGCCGGAGGTGATGAGGTTCATGGCCACAACGATCACAAGAGCAATGGCAAGAAGGATAATGCCAAGCGCGATTGAAAATCCAAAATCTCCCATTCCTGTCTGGAGAGCGATTGCAGTAGTCAGCACCCGGGTCTGGCCCGCGATGTTTCCACCGATCATCATTGCCACCCCGACTTCTGAGATTGCTCTTCCGAATGCAAGGATCACTGCACTGAGGATCGCAAGCCGGGCTTCTTTTACGATCTGGACAATGCTCTGGAACTCGGTTGCCCCAAGTGATACAAGCGTATCGCTGATGTTACGGTCAACTCCGCTGAGTGCGGAAATTACAAGACCTGTTGTGATGGGAATGATGAGGACCATCTGTCCGAGGATCATTCCTTCCGGAGTGAAGAGCAGACCTAAAAACCCGAGCGGCCCGCTCCGTGAGAGCAGGAGATAAATCAGAAGGCCGACTACCACGGTCGGGACAGAATAGAGTGTCTGGATGATCATTTTGAGCGTTCGTTTGCCACGAAATTCCCGGAAATGGATAAGTCCTCCAAGGGGTATGGATATGCATGCGGCAAGGATTGTTGCTGCAAGGGAAATGTATACAGAGAGCGCAGCAATGTGCAGGACCTCGGGATTGAGGGTGACGATCAGGGTGAATGCCTGCGTGATTCCTGTGATTATCGCGTCCATCCATATCACCTGATTATGTGAAGATATTGGGCACGGTGCGGTAATAAGGCGATCTTACAAGAGATCTGTAATTGTTGCCGCATCATTCAAGCCCGTTTCTTCAGAGCGAAAAAGAAAAAATGGGTTGTTTTAGCTCTTCTTTACGTTTGTGAGAGTATCCGGCACATTTGTTCCGGAGGCCAGTGCAGGAACAATCGGTGTCTGACCATCTGCAGTAAGGATTGCCTGTCCATCACTGCTTAACAGCAGGTTGACAAAGCCCACACCGCCATTTAAGTTCTTTGCGCTTGTTGGCGTAGTCACACCGTAGATGATCGGGGTTGCAACTTCGGTCACGGTTGTGGTTCCTGATGGGCGGATCACGAGAGCTGATGCATAACTTTTGCTCATGTCAGGTGTGGAGAGATCGATCTCTACTGGTAAGATGAGATATTTCAGGCCGCTCTGGATTGCAACGCTGCTGTACTCGAAGGCATAATCAACTTTGCCGTCTTTGAGCAGGGGTGCAATCTCTGGCCCGGTCTTTGTTATGGTCAGTTTCTTTCCATCCGGAGTGGGTTTTGTTGCATCGATCGTTCGCTTTGCACCATCAGTGGTCATGGTCATTTTACTGTAGGGTTTGACCAGCGTGTCAAAGATGGTGTTGTCGCCGTACTTGCGCTCGGCAAGTGCAATTGTCATGAGCGAGCGGTAGCCTGCCGGGTCAGATGTCGGGTCGCTGATTGCATAGGTTACGTCTGGCTTTTCCAGGATCGTATACCAGTTGTCTGCCGTGATCTGGTTTGCGTATTTACTCTTGTCAGAGTAGACGATCACCATTGTGTTCTTGGCAAAGTCCACATCATAGGTGGCGTTCTTCGGGTAGAGGTTATTTGGGATCAGGGCCGAATCCGCGCTTGCAAGCACATCGGCGTACTGGTTCTGCTTGTTCACTTTGTCAATGATCGCTGCGCTTCCGCCAGACCAGAGCTGCACATCCGTGTTCGGGTTGGACGCTTCAAAGACCTTCTTGAGTTTGGCAAACGATGTGGCAAGGCTGCCGGCATGGTAGACCTTTAACGGTTTGATCGCAGTTGCCGGGGTGGTAAAGTCCGCAGTTATGCCGGTTGGAAGACCGGTGGGTGGAAGACCGGCAGTCATTGGAGTGAAGAGTCCCTTGCCGTATTTGTCCTTGCCATAATTTCCTATGTCTGTCTGGGTCTGCGGGGAGATCATGAAGTTGATTAAATTGTTAGCCATCTGGATCTTCTCGACCGGCTGCTTGGTGTTATATACAGACATAACGCTGTACAGGTTCAACAGGATAGCTCCCTGGGTGACCTGGGGTTCGAGATTCAGACTGCTCGTGTAGGCGAGGTAAGTGCCCTCATCAGTGAGTGCGTAGGCGCCTTTCTCGCTCGCCATCTGGAGGGTCTCTCCCATTCCTTTACCGGCTTCTACGTACCACTTGCCAGACTTCTGAACATCTGTGGCATATGTGTATCCTGCACTCTTCCAGATCCCCTGCTCGGCAGTATGAGTTCCTGATGCATCGCCACGGGAGACGAAGGCAACCGTTCCGTCGCCAGCCTTGCCCTTGGTAATGATCGTCCTGAAAGCGTCTTCGGGACTCATCCCCTTGATCCCGGCGGGATCATTTTTGGGGCCTACGATGATGAAGTAGTTGTAGGCAAACGTCCTGCGGTTCAGGCCATTGCCACCTTCAAGGAATGTCATCTCCTGCGCGGGGGAGTGTACCATTAAGACATCGGCATCACCGTTTTTGGCGAGCTCGATGGCCTTGCCGGTTCCCTGCGAGGTGATCAGCAGGTCAACATTGTACAGTGCCTCAAACTTGGGCTTAAGGTACGTGAGCAGCCCGGTATCGTACAGGCTTGTTGTCGTTGCCAGCAGCAGTTTCATTTTTGGCCCGGTTGCTACCGGCGCAGTGGTTACGGCCGTGGTTGCTACCGGAGCAACGGTTACCTGTGATGCCGGTGTTGCCACAGGTGTTTGCGATGCCGGGGCAGGATTCGTGCAACCGGCAAAACAGGAAATAATCAGCAGCAGTGTCAAGGCACATGCTACTAATCCTACATGCACATTTTTTGTCATAATTGAACCGGATAAAAGGTGGTTAAGGAAACTATTCAATGTTTCTTTTTGATCCCTGTAAACAAAAAAAGATTGACCAGTTGATATACAACTGATATATCAATAGATGTCGGTGGTCTTCTGCGAGAAAAAAAGACTTGATCACAGGCTCTCTGCGGCAATTCATATTTTTCTTAAGACTTCTTCAAAAATTGCCGGCCCGAGAATTTCGCCAGATTCTTTTAAGTATTTCTCCCGCATCAGCTCAACCATCTTCCGGGTTCCTTTTGCCGTAGTCAGGATCCCGACACGTTCAGCCCGGGTGACCAGATCTTCCTGTTCCATCATGGCAAAATAGGGCAGCACGTAATAGTGCTGGACATCGAGGAAATCGGCAAGCCGCCGTGTTGTCGGGAACTTCATCCGGATCGTATTATCGGCAAATGTGATTGTGATCGAACGCTCCAGCAGCTGGATGCGGACAGCGGCATCAAACAGGACATCAACAGAAAGGGCAGCCATGGATCATCTTCATGGAATAATTGTACATGCTCCCATAAAGAGACTTCACCGTACGTTTTTGCCGGATTGTATCGATCCGGGGGTATTTCGGGCCCTGATTGCCTTAAACCGGCACTTCGCGACCGGCCAGTTCAGCGGGTTTTTTGGGGTATTTTCCCGGAAGTTCCTGTTCTGGGCTTTATAAGGAATTCCGGAGGATTTACACCGGATAAAACCGGCCTAATTGGAGCTGTTTGGATTGAGGAAGAGGGATGGGTGGTGGGATAACCTATGGGTGGGGGGGTTTTTTGGGAAATGGAGGGCTGTTCTGGACCCTGGTTTTTGCTATACCAATTCTGTAGTTCACAATTCCATATACCTGATCACTTGAGGTGACCTGGTCCCCCTCATGACCCCAAAAATGACAATCTGGGTCTATTCCAAGCCCCGATTGCTTGGAATAGGTACTACATGACCGGCCAGTTAAGCGGGTTTTTTTGGGTGTTTTTCGGATATCCCCGTTCTGGGCTTCATATGGGATTCCGGAGGTTTTACACTGGATAAAACCGGCCTGTTTGGAGCTGTTTGGATTGAGGATCGGGAGGTGAGGTGGGGTAACCTATGGGTGGGGAGTTTTTTTTGGGAATTGGCGGGCGGTTTTGGATCCCGACTTTAGCTTTACGAATTCTCCTTACTCCTCTCACTCGTTCAGTACGATCTTCTCCGAACGGGTTATTGGACAGGTTGCTCATTCTCCCTTTGATGATACAAAATGTCCCGTCCTCGATCATGATGGCACTAAAAAAGACGGCTATTATATCCGGTAGGTACGAATCTATTGCACCTGGCATCTCTGACAGCGATGTTATTTCTGCAATTTTAATTCATCAAATGCTTGTTCAACCCTGTCAAGAAAATCCTGTGCATCTGATACGATGATCCCCGCATCCTCCCGGGTCATCGCTGCTTCAATATTGTAATCAACCGTTTCCCTGCGCTCTTTGGCATGAGAGAGAGCCCGGCCATAGGTTTCCTCAATGAATCCTTTTTTGACAAACTAGAAGTCCGAACTGGATGATGAGACCCTTGTGGCCTTTCGGGTGGAGATCGCGGCTCGCAAGCAATGCCCGGGCTGCATAAAACATTGCATAATATGCCCGGCTGACTGCATCGTTATAGTACCCGCCTTTCAAAAAGATAATCGGCAGCCCCCAGTGTCTCTGCTGCAAGCGCGAGATCGCGTTCAGGCAACCGTGATCCCCTCTCTTAAGACATTCTGTCCAAACGGGGATGCACCGCTGAATGTTTTTGCGTTCATTACTTTGACCGACAGGTATTCACCGGAATCAACCATGACATCAAAAGCGAGACCGGTCATTGCACGCCAGCCTTCATGTTCATCTCCATTCCATAGCACCAGGAGATCAATATCTGAATCCGCATTCGCATCACCTCTGGCTACAGATCCGAAGAGAATGATCTTATCGATATGGAAAGTATAACGTTCTTGTGCCTGCAGGACGAATTGCCGGATAACCGTTTCGTACCGTTTCTGGATGGACATGTATTTACTTATATGATCCTATCCCAATTCAAAATAAATACTTGCTTGTAACGTTTGTTCCGCTTCCGGGAAATAATCGGATGTTCTTCGATATCATTGAGATCTTTTTTCCCGAATTAAAAAAAATAATTGTGCCATTCATTTTATCCTTCAATGGGTTTTACTTTACATCAGTGAGCCGGTATGCCCATTTGGCTGCACTCGCCAATTCCTTTTTAATCCACTAAACAAAAAAACGCCAATCCAATTTTGATCCACCTGAGGTGACCTGGTCACTCTCATGACCCTAAAAATGGCAATCCGGTGGCATTCCAGGCCCCGATAGCCTGGAACCGGCATTTCGCGACCGGCCAGTTAGGCTGGTTTTTGAGGGTGTTTTTCCGGAAGTTCATGTTCTGGGCTTTATAGGGGATTCCGGAGGATTTACACAGGATAAAACCGGCCTGTTTGGAGCTCCCTTAAGAAATTTAGTTTGATTATAATCACACCAAAGAAAGATTTTTGATTGATTACGATCAATTAAAATCTATGCCCGGCATCCTTGAAGCCCTCATACGGCTAAACCCCTGGTGGTATGGTGAATCAGTTCCGTCAGGGATACTCCGTAAAGGATACCTTTCAAAGATACAACACTACGCAACTACCGGAGAGATAGTTGTTATCGCCGGAGTACGGCGTGCCGGAAAGACCACGCTTCTCTACCAGACCATCGATCACTTCATCCGGAATGAGAGGATTCCTGCAAAAAGAATTCTCTTTGTCAATTTCGATGAGCCGGACTTTTACACGCTTGATGATCCCTTTACCGAAATTCTGTCCGTATACCGGGCCGATATCTGCGGAGATGATGAAATTTACCTGATCTTTGACGAGATCCAGGGCGTCCCGGGCTGGGAGCGGCATATCAAGGCACTGTACGATCGCGGGAATGTGAAGCTGATTATCTCCGGGTCTTCTTCTTCTCTTATTGAGGGAAACCTTGCAACACTGCTTGCCGGGAGGTACTTCTCGGTCACGGTATACCCCTTGGACTTTGATGAGTATCTTATGTTCTGCCGTTTTAAGGTCCCGACTGACCATATCGCACTCGCTGCACAGAAATTCAAGGTCATGAACCATCTGGCCGAATACATACGGAGCGGCGGTTTTCCCCGCGTTGTGCTCCAGATAGACGATAACCTGAAAACCGAGTACCTCCGCTCTTACTATGACAGTATAGTCTATCGCGACATCATCCTGACGAATCGCGTGCGGCATGTAAGGGCATTAAAAGATCTCCTGGTATACCTGTTTTCGAACATCACCCGCCCGTACTCCTACCAGCAGCTGCAAAAACAATCCGGGCTCGATTTTGCCACCCTTAAGGAATATATCGGCTATGCGGGTGCTGCGGGAATACTGTTTGAAGTCCCTTTCTTCTCGTACTCGTTAAAAACCCAAAGCCGGAACAACCGGAAGATCTTCTGTATCGACAATGGCCTGAGAAACGCTGTCTCGTTCACCTTTTCGCCGGATGCCGGGCTGCTCGCCGAAAATCTTGTCTTTTTCCGGCTTCTTAAACAAGGTGCCGATCCGTATTACTGGTGTGGAAAGCATGAGGTGGATTTCATCATAAAAAACCCGGATGATACCCTTGACGCAATCAATGTCTCGTATACCGATACGCCGGATGAACGTGAATATGCCGGACTTGAGGAGTTTTTATCTGAATACAAGGAAAAAGTCCGGTCCCGGTTGCTGATCACCCGGGATCTGGAACAGGAAAAGAAAGGGATTTTCTGTATTCCGCTCTGGAAGTGGCTGCTCAAAAACGAACCCTGATCGAGACTTGCACTCGCCAATTCCTTTTTGATCCACTAAACGAAAAAAACGCCAATCCAATTTTGATCCACCTGAGGTGACCTGGTCCCTCTCATGACCCCAAAAATGGCAATCCGACTGTATTCCAGGCCCCGATTGCCCGGAACGGGCACTTCGCGACCGGCCAGTTCTGCGGGTTTTTTGAGGTGTTTTTTCGGATGTTCCTGTTCTGGTCTTTATACGGGATTCCGGAGATTTTGCGCAGGAGAAAACCGGCCTGTTTGGAGCAGTTTGGATTGAGGATCGTGATTGGGGGTGGGGTAACCTAGGGGCGGGGGGTTTTTGGGAACTGGAGGGCAGTTTTGGATCCTGGTTTTAGCTATACCAATTCCGGAGTTCACCGTTCCAGATACCTGATCACATGAGGTGACCTGGTCCCCCTCATGACCCCAAAAATGGCAATCCGACTGTATTCCAGGCCCCGATTGCCCGGAACGGGCACTTCGCGACCGGCCAGTTCTGCGGGTTTTTTGAGGTGTTTTTTCGGATGTTCCTGTTCTGGTCTTTATACGGGATTCCGGAGATTTTGCGCAGGAGAAAACCGGCCTGATTGGAGCTGTTTGGATTGAGGATCGGGATGGGGGGAGGGGTAAACTATGGGAGGGAGGGTTTTTTATGAATTGGCAAGGCCGTTTTATTTAAGGCATGACCATCTCATACACCGTTCGTGCTGACATGACCACAATGCTGGCTGACTCCGCGTTATAGATGCAACCATAATCCGCACCCTCCCTGAGATCCATGGCAAAAGAAAAGTGTTCCAGCACCACCGGATCAAGTACACCTTGATCAACCAGAAGGGCTTCAACCGCATACTTCAGGCAGCGGTGGCTCTTCTCACGGTAGCCTTTGGCAAACACGAGTGACCTTAGTGAGTGGAAGAGCGAATAATATCCCTGAATGATCGCCCATTTCTCTTGATAGTCCAGAAGCGATCGCTCTGCTGCAGCAAGATCTGCATCTGCCTCACGGAGTTCCTTTTCAACAAGGCCCTGGTCAATGGGGATTTTTACAATTTTTCCTCGTTCCAGGCATTCATCAAAACGATATCTCACAGCGGCTCACCAACTAGGATCTTCCCCGTTTGTATCCGCTCGAACAGCGGGCGATCACGTGTACGGATCTGTAGAGCCTCGTCCGGTGTGACAATGATCGGAGAAATTTTCCGTGATACATCCAGCTCACAGCGCGATATCAGGGTCTTTGCTGCTGGACGATCAGTTGTTTCTATGTATAGATCGATATCACTTTCTTCAGAATCTTCTCCCACCGCACAACTCCCAAAGAGAATCATCCGCACGATTCCGCTTTGCCCTGAAGCGATAAGCAGTGACAGTTCAAGCAGGGTTGCAAAAATCTTTGCCTCCCTCACGATCGGGTGCGAGATGCTGGCCCGGAACAGGAGCGTCCTACCCCTTCGCTCGCTGGTCACAAACCCAAACTCTTCCAGAGCACGGAGCTGTCCGCTTGCAGCACCGTTACTGATTGAGAGCATCTTTGCGAGCTCCCGGACATAGTAACTATTACGGTAATGACGCCCGAGAAAAATGAGTGTATCGAGTGCGGGAGTTCCTAGCATGTTCATACTTTTGAACATATGTTCATTATTATGAACGATAATATTTAGGGATTGTGCATGGGATAAAAATAAATCCCCTTCTCCAGGATTGCCATAGTCACCCCAATCACCTGCCACAAAAGACTCTGCAGGTAATTCAAACCCCGGGGATGTTCATGAAGGCTGTGGGCAACAGCCCAAAGGAGTGTCACCTCACTTCCTCTTCAGCAAAACTAAAAGTTCCCATTCCTATATTAATATTCCAACCCACTGGCGAAGGGACGGGAGCCAGAGAAAATATTTGGCAGCATTCGTACAGAGCTATCGCAACCAAAAGTGCGGTTATCTGAATAATGCCGCACCCTTCCAATAAAATCCCTCAAAAAAACCATTTTTTCGTCCGTGTCCCGCCGCGTATTTTTTTTATGTCCGGCAACCTGCAAAAAAAACCGCGTTACGAGTCCGGATTCCTGCAAAAACGCGGGATGACTGCGAAATTTTTCGCAGTGATCGCCATCCTTATAATCCCGATCTCCCAACAGGAGATTATAGCATGACCGAAGTATTCTGCAAACGGATAATGAGAAAGATCCGGAAGCTGGGGGCAACTAAAAAAGTTGCAACCTTCTACTCCCGGTTCTTCTACATCTCAATGCTGTCCGTGAGCGGAATTATGATAACCTGCATGCGCCGCCAAAAGGGAGTGAAGTGCATTGGAGAAGAGTCCCCCCGCTCCCTCCGGCACACGCTTTTAGTTCTCATCGCATCGACTAACAGGACTACTGGCTTAAGGACTATCATTACGGCCCCTTCAGCTGTAGAAATTGTGCCCGCCTCTTCTCGCATACATCGTCATTGACCGTCGGCCCCGGTTGTTAATTTCCTTAAATACGATCGTACGGATTAGCCTAGCCGTTTTAGAATCGTGGACAGGAACTAAAAACAGAATCGCTGCTCTCGCCGGGCCGAAGCTTAAGAGGTTGTAACAGAGAGCAGATGCGAACCGAAGGTGAGAAATTAAAAAAAATTCCTCTCACCTCCGGGCGCATACAACATCCCTAAAAAAAAGAACCGCAGGAGAACAAAAGACAAAGAAGGTGATGTATATGGAAATTGAACAGACAAATCATCAGGATGTGGCCGAACCGGACCAGATGGCGTCCGGTGTGGCCGGGACCGGACAAAAGAACGCAACAGAGACGGGAATTGATGAACACGAGACGAGGGAATTCTCCTCGTTAACGGGATTTGACAGAATCCTGCAGGGACCAGAGGATCCGGACGGATTTTCATGTGCCATGGCATTCGGACAGACTTCCGGAACTGCACAGACCCCTGAGGCATTCACGCGTGAACTCTCCCCGGCTCCTCTAAAAAAGCGCAAGAAGACGCTCGTCATTGGGATGGGTGTACTCTACAATGGGGAGATAAAACCGGCAGTTATCAGTAACCATACAACCGCACCGTTAGTTCAGGATAAGGAGGAGAAATCAGAAAATGTGGAGGAGAAATCAGAAAATGTGGAGGAGAAATCAGAAAATGTGGAGGAGATGTCAGAAAATGTGGGGGAGAAGTTAGAAGACCTCATCCTCTCTCTCTACGAGCAGCAGGATCGGATGGTAGAGCGGGCCACAAAAAAGATCGACCGGCTCAAAAGCCAGTTAACCGCACTCGAAGAGTGGAGGCGGTCGGCATGAAACAGAGCAGATCCGTAAAAGAGATCTCCGTCCCGCTCTACTTACTGCCCCGCGAGATCGCGTACCAGATTAACCAGATGGGCGACAGCGTGTATCGCATCAGCGTGAAACGGACGCACAGGCACCATTATAATATCTCCGTCAGGGTCAAGGTTCTGCCAAAGGAGCTCGCACCCGCATGCAGCTGCATAGTATATGTCCCTACCATCAGATCGCCGGGAGACGACACCGAACATAATCCACCCTGCGGAGAGTGTGAGGCATGACCCACGGACCAAAACCGAAAAAGGCAATCGATGAAGCCGGGAGAATTGCCACTGGAAGGGGGACCGTTCTGAATATTTCCCTCACACCGGGGATCTTTACCGATCTCCTCCTTTTTACCGGCACACAGGTCGTGTTCATCCGGGTAATGAGGATCCGGACCCATGAATGCGACCCAAAGGAGATAGAACGGATGTTCAAAGAAGTGATCCATGGACTACGGAACGTGCCACTGAGTTTAGTGGTCTGCCGGGAGATCCATGTCCTCGCACCCTGGGGAGCCTGGCAGTATTTCCGCATCGATGATGACCGGGTCATCGAGATTCGGAGGGATGGATCTCCTTTAATGAAAGCGGTGTGAGGATTCCAGCAGGAAAAAAGGCGGGACCGGTCAGGAGCCTGCGGCCGAAACTTAAAAAAAATCTGAAATGACTCATTCCTGATCATAAAGATGGTGGCAATCATCCCATAGTGGAGTTAAAGGATACCATCATATTTTTTTTAAAACTTCATTGCATCAACAGTGCAATAATATCAATTCGTGCATGTTTTTCTCTCTGACCGGGTTCCGGTCACCGGCCAGCATGCGAGGATATTACCCGGGGTTTTTCCGGATTCCAGTTTTTTTTAAGCACATCCCCGGTGACACCCGATTTTGTCATGATCAAAAACGGCCTTTCAGGAGCGGTCTCGACAGGGGTCCGGGCATTTTATTTCCCGAAGTTAAATCCTGTCCAATGGTTTTTCTCTCTCATTCTTGTGACCTGCAACCGGACCGTTCCCGTTTTTGCGAAACGCTCCTGACCCTTGCTGGCCCTTAAATCCACCACACCGCAAGGAAAATCGTCTAAATCCTCATATCTGGATGTTATTCAGCCAGACTCATGCCCTCATATGTCGTATACTGGTATGTCAAAGGGGCCTCCAGAGACACAAGAAAAGAAGTCCGGATAAAAATCGGGAAACGATGAATAACCTCACGTCTCCCGCCGAAATTTAAGGATGAACGAAAACGGCAAGGACCTAGGAAAATGCCCTCATTCTGCCTCGCATCAAAGGATCCGGAGGATCTTTTGCGAGGGTAAATGTCGGCTCACCATCCCCAGGCCCTTATGCCTCGTGATTCCTGAATATAGGGAAAAAGAACAAGGAGTGATAGATTATGGCAGATTTCATACAGAGCAATGTAACCAAGAGTGCGGTTCGCACACTCGCAAGCCAGATTGAAGATGTAGCAACGTTCAACTCGATCGTCCAGTCGGTCATCACCGACAACCCGTTTGCATGTGTATCGTATATGACCGCAGGTGTAACACATGACCCGGTCGAAAAGACAAAGGAAGAC
>SESA01001026.1_pt1 | contig 15552 bp, 21 predicted proteins | sample 3171451 | NCBI WGS metagenome assembly SESA01 (sample SAMN06051862, study PRJNA518727) | freshwater metagenome | biome: subpolar coniferous forest; feature: holomictic lake; material: water; isolation source: holomictic Lake 227, 8 m depth | place: Canada: near Kenora, Ontario | collected...
CGAACTTTTCCGCCGTCATCGTCACGAAGCTGACGGTGGGGGACTTTTCGGTCACGGTTCCGGAGGCGGCGATCAGACCGAAGGTCGAGTCGGTTCCGAGCTTGGGCAGCTTGATCGTGGCGTTGCCCATCGGGAACACGGTGGCCAACTGGCGGGCCACGCCGTAGGAATAGACCAGCTCGATCACGTCGCCCATGTACTGGGTGGGCATCGGGATGTCGGAGGTGGAGAGCGCGGTCTTGGCTTCGATGCCGAAGATATCGGCGGCTTTGCCGGAGAGGAAATCGCGCTGGGCGGAGGAGTAGCCGAGACCGTCGGCAGCCTTGAGGGCGGCCAAGCAGCCGATGCCGCCGAGGAACAGGGCGGCGTCGCGGGAGATTTCCCCGTTACGTTTGACCGAACCGGCCTGGGATTTGAGGGCGAGCTGGCCCTTGCGAACCTCGGCCATGGCTTTTTCGATCTCAGTGATCGCGGCCTTGGCGGAGATGCCTTCGGAGCCAGAAGCAGCGAGAGCAGTTTCTAACAGTTTGACCTTGGCCGTGAGGGCTTCGGTACCGGCGAGCAACTTGGCTTGGAATTCTGCGGAGTCCATGATGTGGAGTTTTTAGATGACTGACGGGTTACGAGTGGATGAGACGGTTAAGATCCAACCAGAATGCAGTGCGTGCGCGCCGGGCGGCTTCCTCGGCATCGGCGCGACTGGTGGCCGAGGAAGCGGTTTTGTTCACGTGGGCGATCTTGGCTGAAAGGGTGTCGAGGTCTTGCTCGCTTAGGCAGCCGGCCTTGTAGGCCTTGGCGAGGGCGTTGGGGTTGGCCCCCAGAATGCACTGGCTGAGTTCGAGCTGCTCCTGCTCCAGGTAAACACACTGGAGGCGGCCCGCGTCGGCGGGCTGGAGCTTGAGTTCGGCGATCTGCTGCTGGAATCCGGCGGGGCTGCTATCGTAGCGCGAGACCTGGCGCACCGGTACGAAGCCCACCGACACGGCTTTCAGGAAGCCATCGCGGCACATTTTGAAGGCGAAGTCGGAGAGCGTGCCAGGAAGGCGGGCGTACTTGACCGTCTGCACCAGCTGGTTGTTTTCAACCCGCGAGCCGATCACTTGGCCGAGCAGCTTTTCAATGCAGCTGTAGTCGTGGCTGTCCACGAAGGGCGCGTTGTTTTTGAAGTGGGTGAAGCGCCAGCCGTTGACGCGGACGATCTCGCCGTAGCAGTCAATGGTTTCATCGGAGGCAACAAATTCGATGGTGCCTTCGGCCTCAGAGAGGACGCGGGGTACGACGTTGAACTCGCGGCGCAGGGTTTTGTTATTCATGAGAAAAAGGGGATCAGGCGTCGGGGCCTTCGACGGCGATGGAGATGCAGTGGCAGTTGATGACGTTCTCGGCGCTTCCGCCGCTCTCGCCGGGGTGCATGAGGTCTTCGCCGCCGACGTTGAAGGGCGCATCGATCGGCACGGTCTGGCCCTCGGCGTCGAGGTGGGCGGGGCGCACGTTGCCGTTGCCCGAGGTGAGCCACTGCTTGTATTCAACGCCCGCCGACCGCATGGCCGTGTCGCGGCCCGCACCGTAGGCGGCACCGGTCTCGGTGAGGGCGATCCGCTGGGCGCGCTGGTCGCTCACGCCATTGAAGGCGGTGCGGACACGGGCGGCCAATTGATCCTGCGTGTCACCGGCATGCAGGCCCTCCTCAATCGACTCCTTGATGTCTTCCCAGATGCCGGTGGAGGCTTGGGCGATGTAGTTTTTGCGGGTGCGCAGGTGCTCCAGCACGGCCTCGGGCGGATACTTGAACGGGTCATCGCGGCCGATTTCGGCGAACACCTGAGCCCCGGCGGTGTCGAGCGCATCACGGGCCACGCTGCGCAGCGAGACCTGCAAGGCCTCGGCCCAGTTGCCCAGGTCAAAGAGGAAGTCCACGGCACTGGCCTTGGTCACGATGCCGGTGGTGCCTGCCTTGCCGTGCCAGTTGGTCGAGATGGCTTTGAGCGTCTCGGCGCGGGCCTTCATGATTTCACTGGAGAGACGGCTCTTGTAGGCCTTCACCGTCTTGCGGCGGTCAGCCATGGAGGCGCGCCAGCGGGCGACGCGCTTGGGGTCGCGCTCGGTGCCAGCCTTGGCGTGGATCTCGCCGTGCTCCGCGCAGCAGAACATGGCCAGGGGATCTGCGACAGGGGCCACCGCTGGCACCGACCGGCAGACCGGCAGCCGCAGGGCGCGCTTCATCGCTTCGATGGGATCGGCCTCGGCAGGATCAGCCACCGGGGGAACGTCGGCACCGGGAGCGGGCAGGGTCGGATCGGCGGGGGCGGTATCGACCGGGGAAACACTGAATGGCAGATAACCCACATCGCTGCCGGGGTACTCGGGCAGGCCTAAGTCAAGGTAGTCACTCACCTCATCCATGGGCATGCCGGTGCCCCATAGCTTTAAGCCGGTGTCGATGCGCTCGCGGCGAACGGCCTGCATGGTGGGGTGATCATCCCAGTCAAAGCAGGCCTCGACCTCGCGGTTTAGCAGGCGACTACCCACTACCGAAAACGCCCCGGCTAGGATCGCGGCGGTGGGTTTGGAGACGTTGGCGATCACCTGGTACTCGTCGGAGGCGGAGCCGATCGAGTAGGCCGCCTTCACCTCGAAGGATGAGGCGGGCAGGCCGAAGGCGACGGCGATTTCTTGGCGGTTCTGCAAGCGGCTGGTGAGGGTCGTGACATCGAAGCCCCGGATCTGCGGGTCCTGCACGGCCACGTCGCCGTTGACGAAGGTGACGGTGGGCAGGCCGGCTTGCTGGCGGCGCTGCTTTTCCATCAGCGCGGCCTCGATCTGCTCGCGCTGGTTGTCGTCGGTGATGCCCTGCTTGGCCACGACGTACACGCCCTGGTCGCCGTTGGCGGCGTTGAGGTTTTTCCCAAACTGCGCGGCGAGGTAGTCGCTCTCGGCGGTGAGCGAAGCGGCCTCGAACTCGGACAAGCCCCGGTAGGCGTCGTAGGGGTTGAAGCGTTTGCGGTGGATCACCTGCTCGGGCAGGAGCGTTATCTGCTTGCCCTTGGCATCGGTGAGGCACCAGCCGGCGATGCGGTCGCCGTCGAGGATGTGGCGCATCTTGTCGGGGCGGGCGATCAGGAAGGGGGTGCGGGCGGCGATGGGGAGGAACCGTCCCGTCCAGGTATCGTCGAGCACGAGGAAGAATTCCCCAGCGAGTTTCCACCAGCCGACCAGGGCGGCGTTGGTATCGGCCAAGGGCAGGCGACCGCCCGAGGCGTCGATCGCAGGGGAACGCCAGAATGCATCGAAGGCGGCATCCTCGACCTCGGCCTCTTCACCGCTGACCTCATAAAACTCCACCGGCACCGCCGACACCGGCAGGGCGATCTTCTGGATGGCCTGCATGATCCACGGGCTGCGGGCATAGGGGCGCAGCAGGCCACGACGCAGGGAGGGCTCGTCCATGTCCTCGCCGCGCAGGAACGAGGCGGTGAGCTGCGAGGCAGCGGCCTTGCCGATAAGCGTGGACGCCGCCCAGTTTTTGAGGCGTTGAGGGATGATCGGCATGGTCAGAGGGCGAAAAGAGAGGGGGAGCGGTTATCGGTCGCCCCGTGGCGATGGGTTGCAAAGGCGTTGCACCGGGCGTTTGAGGCCGGTCGCGCAGCAAATACGCCCGTAGACCTACCCCGAGGTGAGATAATGGCCTTAAAAGCGATTCTATGGGATGGGCTCATGCGCGGCTGATGTTGCGGATACTGAGCGGGGCCCCGGCGGTCTTGCCGGCATGCAGTGCCAGGGCGAGCGACCAGAAGCGGTCGGCGTGGCCGTTCTTGCCCCGGTCGGCGGTGATGCGGATATTCCCCGAGGCGGTGGTCTCCTTACGGATACTGCGCAGGTCGGAACGGATAGTGGGTGTTCCAGGGATACGCAGCGACTTGTCTTCAAAGGCCGAGCGCAGGGGGTAGGCTAACTCCTCCTTTACGGCGGGGGTGAAGATCACTTGCTCCACCTTGTAGGAGCCGAACCGGTGTTGCGCGTCCTCGGCGAAGTTGCGGCCGATGCCCGAGCGGTCGATGCAGCAGCGGCGCACGTTGGGCAGGGCGAGGATCGGAAAGAGTTCGGCCTTCTGGGCGTCGAAGGTCTGGGCTTTTAGCTCAACGATCTTGCGGGTGAAGCAGACCCCACCGGTCTTTTCCACGACCCAGATCACGGTCAAGTCGTGGTCGCGGCCCACGTCCACACCGACGTAGAGGTCGCCCTTGCACTCGGACAACGGGACTTCCCACAACTCCTCAGGCTTGTATTCGCAGCCGGCGATTTCGTCATAGGTGAGGAACGCACCGGCGTCATCGGCGGGCACACACATGTACTCTTGCAGGAACGATTCCTCGTCGGTGCAGCCGGAGCGGATGAAGTCAAAGTAAGCGTCCTCGTCCATGTCCTGCCGGGGATCGTCGGGCGGGAGCTTGGCTTGCAGCTTTGCCAGGAAGCCCGCGTCGAGCGCGTCCTTGAGGGTGACCGTGTGCAGCGAAAAGCCCTTGGGGTTGCCCTTGTGTTTGATCTCCTGGACGAGCTGGTTAAAGAAATTGGCTGATCCGCGATGGGTGCTGATGATCTCCATCGAACCGCCCCACGTGATACCGGGGTAGGCGATCGCGTAGAGTTTGCGGGGGTCGGGGTGCAGGGCGAATTCGTCCAGGACGCGATCGCCGCGCTTGCCGGCCTGTGCGTCGGGATTGCTCGACATCGAATTGATCCGGGCCCCGCTGGCGAACTGGAGCACGTAGGCGCTGATAGCGCGCTCGGGATCGATCACCAACGAGCCGAGGTCCTGCGCCGCCGTGTTCAAAATACCGGCGAAGCTGTTGCAGTCCTCCTTAAACAGACGGGCCTGCAAGTCGTCGCGGCTGCTGATCCACGCATCCTGACGCACACCCTCGCCGCTCTTTTCGCGGACGAGCCGGTAGGCGGTTGACCAGGACAAGCCGACCTGACGGCTCTTTTCCATGAGCTTGAGGCGTGACCCGTCCTTAATCCAGCGGGCTTGGTAGCCGAGGAAGAAGGCGGAGGCATCCGCAGGCTTGGCCTTAGACTTTACAGCGCGGGCCATGAGTTAGAGTAAGCGCAGCTGCTCCTCGATCAGCTCCAGCGTGGTCTTGTTGAGGCCGCCCTTGCTCTTGGCCTTTTCGAGGGAGGCGCGGGCGGCGCTGATCTTGTCCTCGTACTGTTTGACCTTCAGCTCCAGCGCGGCCTTGGCGATGGACTGATCCTGCTCCTTGAGGCGCAGCTTCCGCAGGTTGATAAACCCATCGAGGTTGCCGGCATCGAGGGCGAGCTGTTCGAAAGCGATCTGGCCGGCGATGGAAACCTGCTCGGCGTTGAGCTTCAGCTTGGGATCGTCCTTGATGGCCTCCTTGAAAGCGCGGGCGCGGGTGGCGACCATTTCCAGGGGGCGACTGAACGGATACCAGCCGGCGAAGTTGGACAAAGCCCCGGTGGAGGACTCGACGCCGTGGGCCTCGCGCAGCCAAGCCAGGCACTCATCGCCGCTCTTCTTTTGATAGAGAGCGTAGAGCGCCGCCTGCGCCGCATCGGGCAGGGTTTTGAGTTTGGCGTCGGGACGGGGTTTCATCGGGTGATGAGGAGCAGCAGCAGGCCAAGCGGAAGACCGAGCGCAAAGAGCAGCGCGGCGGCGGCAAAGCAGGTGCGGAGCAGGCGTTGTTTCATGCTCAGATACGGTTCTGGATCGCCCAGGCTTCGCCGTGTTCAGCGAGGCAATACTTGATCCCGGTCTCGGTGCTCACACCGGTGATGCGGCCTTCGCGTTCGGCGTTGAGGATTGCCTCGGCCTGCTCGGCTACGGTGGGTTGCAGGTGGCCTGCCTTGACGCTGATGGCATCATGCAGGGCGCTTGCAGGGACGAGGAAACCGATGGCATCCATCAGGCTCTTGATGGTGGCGCGGTCGAGGGTGTGTTGGCGGGGAGTGCGCATGGGATTAGCAGTTGGTGCGGCCTCGGCATTCGCCGCGAAACTCGGCGAAGGCGGCCAAGAGTTCGGTGATGCGACCGTGCAGGGTCTGGTTATCGTTCTTCATCTCGGCCTTGAACGTGTTGAGGGTGGCATTCATCGACTCGTAGCGGCCTTCGCCGTCCTCGCGGATGGTGAGCACCGCGCCGTCGAACTTGGAGGTGAGGGTGCGCACATCGCGGCGGACCGCCTCCAGCTCCTCATAAGTGGCGAAGCGCTTGTGCTCCTTAACCGTGAAGGGCTGGGGCAATGACTCTTTCTCCTGGCGCAGTGATTTAATCCCTACGAGCAGGCCCACCACGGCGGCGATGCCACCGATCACATAGAAAAACACCTCCAGCCAGGAGGCGAGAGTAGCGGGCGGTGGTGTGGTTTGGGCGAGTAGCGGGATCATTGCGTATCGAGACGGTTACGGGCCTGAGCGAGAGCGGCGGCGGTATTGAGGAGCTGGGTTTCGAGGTCTTTGTAGGCGGCGGCGCTGTGCCAGACTTCATCGACCTGGGGGACGTAGATTCCCGCCTGGCTGTGCACCGGCTGACCCGCCGGAAGCTGCAACACTCGGGGCTGGTAAAGCTGCAATGACCCCTTGGGCGCGGAGGACACGGTCGCGCAACCGGTCAGCGGCAAAATTACCAGCATCATTACCAGGCCAGCGCAGGCGGTTGATTTCGTCTTCATCGGTAGCGATGTCCGTTTCGATGCGGCGTTGGAGATCGTAGCGCGCGCTCACCACCTTTAGCTGGAGCCAGAGGCGCAGGGCCTCAGCTAAGGCGGTGAGCAATGCGAGCATGGCTCAAGCAGCCGGAGCAGCGGTGGCAGCGGCGGCAGCGGCGGCGGCTTTACGCGCGGCGGTGAATTCATCCCACGCGCCCCAGGCAGCACCGACGGCGGCGACCAGCGCGGGGATAAGGGTGCCGAGGGAGGTCTCGGTCACGAGGCCCTTGGCGACCAGAAAGCCACCGCCGAAAGTGAGGGCGTGGCGCAGAAGCGAGAGGATGGTGTCTTTGTTCATGGTGAAAATGAGCTAGGCGCGGGGAGCCCGTAGGCGCTTGAGTTCGCCGGGGTGGTTGTTGCTGATCCAGCAGGAGAAAGCGTTCTGGGTGACGCATGCGGAGCTAGCCAAGTGCGCCAGCTTCTGGTGCGGGTTGGTCAGCAGTTGTGTCCAGAGGCGTTCGTAGGTTTCCACGGCCTCGCCGACCGGACGGCGCTTGGGCGGAATGATTTCGGCATCGGCGGCAATGAGGTCGGCCGAGGCGTTGCGCTGGGGGAAGGCGACGCCGTTGCTGTCGCGGGGGCCGCGAAGTTTTTGGATTTCTTCGACCGGCACGATCACCACGATGCGACCGCTGGTGGTGTAGAGATGAATGGCGGCTACCTTGCCGGCCAGGCACACGTCAACGGTGGCGGCCTCGTGGTTGGAGACGACATCGGTGCAGCGCCGACGCGCGCTGGGCGTGAGGGCGGCTAGGGTTTGGCTGGTGGTAGTGGCGGACATCGAGTTGACGCCGCTACCTTAAATTAAAAAACGCACGGGGTATTTACCCCGGATTTACCCAGTGAATGCGTTATAGGAAAAAACAACCGGGCACAAAAAAACCCGCTCGGTGAGGAGCGGGTGGTGGGTGGTTACCCCTTAGAGAGGAAACCTGTTCACGTGTGGGCAGGTTTATTTTTCAGCCAGTAACGATATACTCGAAGGGCACTTTGGTTTTCATAAGGCAAAAATAAATTTGGTGGTGGAGACTGAATCGAGGCGGTAAAAAGCCGATCTACTAGCGTGGCGCGATCTAAAACCAGAAAAACCAAGGACACCGAGGGACAATTGGTGTTCCGGTTTGCCTGCGCGGTTCAGGTACAAAACGAACAGATGCGCACCCAGCTCAAGCAGGCGGCGCAGGTTATTGAGCTTTGCGCCGGGGGAATGCTACAACTGGCGCAGGCTCCACTGCCCCCGTTTTCTCCCCTTGATCACGCACCAGTATGCGCAGACTGCCGTCGAGCTGACCGGGACCACCTTTGAGCAGACTGACCATGAGGCCGTGCACTTTTTCGGGGTGAAGGCGGGCAAATTCACATGGCGTAATAGCGATGAAACCGGGAGGTGCGGCAGGGTTTTTCCCCGGCTTAGCGTGTGACTTCACTTCCTTCCGTATTGCCGGAGTGGATAATTCGCGGGTGTCGTCGAGTAGATCCTTAACTGTTAGGCCAAGATAAGCGGCAAGCATCTGCGCCTGCGACGCCTGGGGACGGGATGATTTTAGCCATCCTGATACGGTTGCATTAGATACCCCCAATGCAGTCGCCAGGGCTCTTCCTGAGAGTCCTTTTTCTGCCATCAAACGCTCAAGTCTCGTAGGGAAATCCATAAAACTGAACGAAACCGCACATTTTGTTTGACCGTTCAGCTTCGTGCAGTTCTGTTCGGTTCATGGTTAAAGTAACTAACCCAAGGAACAAGTTCCATCAGAGGAGCCGAAGCGAGCAATTAAGGATTCGCGCCGGGCTGATGATGGTGGGGCACTCCATCAAATCGTTCGCCGACACCAACGGGGTGTCCGCCGTCCTCGTTTGCCGCCTGATCACCGGGGTTCGCCCCGGCGTGCGCGGCAAGTCGGCCCAACTGAAACAAAAGCTCGAACAGCTCGCCGCCTGATTCCCATGCCCGAGCAGCTCCAACTCTTCGCCTCCCTGGATTTCCCTGGGCGCTCGACTCTCCTCCTCTGGGAGATCGCTGACCGGTTGGGCTGCACCGTGAACCATCTCCTCAACGAGGTAGATTCCGGAGAGCTGGTGGTGCTCAACATCGCCTCGGCCTCCAGCAACCGCCGGGCCTGCCGGGTGCCGCTGGAATGCTACCAGAACTTCATCCTGAAGCGCCTCACCGGTCCGGTCGAAAGCTCGTTGGTATTCCTGCAACAGCTCCCCATTCCCCTCCGCCGCCAACTCATCGAAGACCTCAAGTCCTCACTCAAATCATGAAGACCGCAACCATACTCCCCACCCGCAAGATCGTTCCCGCTGGTCGAGGCGGCATCGTCATGCCGAAGGCTGGATACGAGGACGTCTACACCTGCGTTCTCTACTTTAGCGAAACCGCCTGGTTGCGCTACCTGATCAGCGCCGAGGTTCCCTCGTACGATCAGTGTGTGGATGACCTCAACGCTCACCCCGGCAAGTGGGTGTGCATCGGCCATAACCGCTGATTTTACCGCACCCATGTCCACTGAAACCCTCCACGACTGCTACGCCTGCGGGCGCAAAAACTTCACGGCGCGGGGCATCAAGGCCCACGTCTGCAAGCCCGATAAAAACATCATTCCCTTTCCCTCCATGCCTAAAGAAACAACACACCAACTCGTCCCCGTTATCCGCTCCTTTACCGAGCTTGAACTCACCGGCACGCCCACGGGCGGAGCTGATGCCGCAATCGGCGCAAAGCTCACCGAGCTTTATAACGATGCGCAGGCCGCCGAACTCGCCATCCTGCGCTTTGGCGCTGCCTTCTGGGCGGTCGAGCAGGGAGTTAACGGCACGCGTGCCGCTAACTCTCCGAAGGCCGGCCCAGGTGCCTATGGTTTTGTGAATTGGATGCGTGACCACGCTCCTGAAATCAACGAGCGGACCGCCCGTCGTTACCGCGACATCGCGGAAGCCACTGCGGAAAAGTTTAAGATCTCCGACCCAGTTCGGGTGTTTTCTCTGCCAGCTGCGGAACTCGATCAAGACGATCAAGATAAGCGCGCGGCGGTGGTGGATTTTATCGCCAACAAGTCCATGCGTGGATTGCAGTTAGAACTTGGCATTGGCGGGCGTGGCGGCAGCCCGACCCGTGGGCGCTCGGATGGCCAAGAGAGTATCCCGACGGTGAAGAGCGACGCGCCTCCTTCCTGGTGCAATGAGATCCAGAAGCGGGTATGGGCCACGCTGACTGAAGACCAGCGCAACTCCTACTGCGAATGGATGCCCCGCATTTACATGATGTCCTCACAGGTCGCCGACCCAAAGAAGGGGTTTCTGCCTAACCTACCGCAGATCGCCAAGGACGACTTGGTCACGGTGTGCGTGGAGCTGCTGGTATTCCTGCGCCCCGGAGTGCTGCGGTCGAGTCAGATCCCCACGGCCTGATTTGAAGTAGCGAGTAGCGAGTAGCGGGTAGCGAGTAGGTCAAACCCTCGAACCTCCTGCCCCATCCCCGTCTCCGCTGCCGTCTACTCACTACCCGCTACTCACTACTCGCTACTTTTCACTCCCATGAACCACGCCGTCTCCTACCTTACGCCTTCCGCTGTCCGTGCCTATTCCGACCTCGCCGACGAGGCCAAGAAGAGCATCGACGAGCGTCTGCGTTTCTTGGAGCCGGTGTTGTCCGTGGCCAAGGGGCATTGCCGGTTGCTCCAGCAACTGGCGCAGCGGGACGGGATCAGCTTTGCGACGGCTCACCGCTGGTTCTCGGCGGCACGGAGCGGGGACTTGATGGCGCTGGTGGATGCACGCAAGGACAAGCAGCTCTGGAAGCTGGGCGAAGAGCGCACGCTATTGCCCTCGGCTGACATCGCTCTTTTCCAGAGCTACGCCCTGCGCTTCCAGCGTAATGGTGGCATCGCCGCCGCCCATCGGAATATGATCCGCGATCTGCGCGATGGTAAGATTTCGACGACCCAGCCGTGGGATGATCTTTGCGGGCATCCAGTGGGCTGGGGTCTGCGCAACTTGCGCCGGCATCGTCCGAGTGATTATGAGCTGAAGTCCATGCGCCAAGGGCGGGTGGCAGCCAGCGGGGATCGTCCGCAGGTGCTCACGACCCGCGCCGGCCTGCGGGCGGGTCAGTATTATGTGGGTGACGACGTGTGGCATGACCACCTCGTCCACTTCCCTGGACAACGCACCCCGGTGCGTCCGGTCGAGGCTTCGATTTTGGATCTGGCCAGCGCCGCTCTGGTGCAGTGGGGCATGCGTCCGCGCACTACGCGGGCCGATGGCACCCGTGAAAATTTGACCGAGCGCGAAGTGCGCTGGGTGATCGCCGCCTGCCTGCGTCGCCACGGCTACCGGGCCGATGAGCTGGGCACGACATGGCTGGTGGAAAAGGGCACCTTTGCCCTGCGCGATGTGATCGCCAAGCCGCTGTTCGATGCGTTCGGAATCCGCGTGGAGACCTCGGGAATCATGTCCGACAAGGCGTGGCTGGGCGCCTACGGGTCACGGGGCGGCGGCAATCCGCGCTTCAAGACCTGGTTGGAATCGATCCACAATTTGCGCCACAACGAATTTTCCGCGCTCGCCGGTCAGGTCGGCATGAACCGCGACCACCGGCCCGAGGAACACGCGGGGCTGGTGCGCTACGCCGAGCGGGTGAGCGATACCGAGGAACGTCTGGCGCTGATCGCCCCCGAGTTGTCGTCGAAGATCGCCCGCCCGGTGCAGACCTACGTGGAATTCTTGGACCTGTGCGACCGGGTTTATGGGTATATCAACGAGCGCAAGGATCACAAGTTGGAGGGCTGGGCCGAGAGCGGGCACCAGGTGGTGCAGTACCTACTCGGCGAGACGCTTCTGGATGAGAAAACTTTCCTCGCGCTGCCCCCGCCTCCGGGGATGGACATGTCACGCTGGGGCGTATCATTGGCCGAGCGTGGCCTGACCCGCCTGCGGGTAAAATCTCCCGCCGAGGTGTGGGCCGCTGGGCGCAAGGAGTTGACCGTGCTGCCTAGCTACGGGGTGTCCATTATCCTCGGTGCCGATCTGGGGCGCGAGCAGGTGGTGCAGGCGGGCGAGCTGGTCTGGCAGGACGCCGATCTGACCCACGGCGAGTTGCGCTACTTTGCGGAGATCACGACGCCCGAGGGTCGCCGCGAGCTTTTGAAGAACGGCGAAAAGTACCTGGTGCACGCCAACCCGTTTTTCTTGGACGAGCTGTGCGTGTCGGACGCCAAGGGGCGGTGCCTAGGGATCGCCCGCCGGCATGACCGCGCCAGCCGAGCTGATCGCGATGCGATGCGTGAGCAGATGGGTGCAGTGGCCGCTTATGAGGCGCAGTTGCAGGACGCACTGGCCAAGAAGGCCGAGCCGATCATGCGCGAGCGCATGGCCACGGCGCAGGCGAATATCGGGGTACTCGAAACGGCGATGCGCACGAAGGAAACCAACGCCGAAGCACGGGCCTTGCAGCGCGAAAATAACGCCCTTGCACGCAAGGTGCAGGCACGCGCCGAGGCGCAGGACCGTAACGAAGAAAACAACGACTTTCTGGGAACAGAACAGAAACCGGCCACGGGTGTTTCAGCATCCGTGACCGGCTCCGCAACCACAGCCGCTGAAGAGATCAGCGACTACGTCTAAACCGACAGCATAAAATGAACACATCCGCAACCACTCCTCTCTTAGAAGACGCTCCGATTAATTCCGCCAAGTCGGGATTGAGCGAGCACCAGTCGCACCGCATTCCGGGGCATAAGGTTTTCGAGGCCACCAAGGCGCTGCCCGAGGCCCAGATGCTGGCGATCCGCTGGCTCCACGGTCACTACTACGACTCGGGAAAATCGCTCAACGAAGTCGGCGCAGCCATCGGCTACGACTCGGGCAACGTGTCCAAGATTTTCTCGGGCAAATATGAGGGCGACCTGGTCGCAGTGAGCAAGGCGATCGAGCGGTTCCGCCGCATCGATGACGAGCGCGGCTCGGTCAAGCGCGCCCCCTACGTGATCACCTCGCTTTACAAGGACATCGAGGCCTGCTGCCAGGCCGCGCTGACGTATCAGAAGATCGTGTTTATCTATGGTGAGTCACATGTCGGTAAAACTGCCGCGCTGAAGCACTACGCGCAGGAGCACAACCACGGCGAAACCACGTTCGTGGAGATGCCTCCGGGTGGGTCGCTGACGCACTTCATGGCGGCGCTGGCGGCCAAGGTGCGCATGACCACGCAGGCGCGGGGCGAGCTGATGATGCTGAATATCATGAAATGCTTCGGACCCAACAATCTGCTGGTGGTCGATGAGGTATCGCGCGCGCTCCAGGCGAAGAGCTACGGCGGCTCTAACCTCAAGACGATGGATTTTATCCGCGCGATCCACGATACCACGGGGTGCGGGGTGGTGCTGTGCGGGACGAATGTGTTCCGCGAGCAGATGGCCGATGCCAGCCTAAAGAAGTTTTTGAACCAGTTCAACCGCCGCTGCCTGTTGCGCCGCCAGTTGCCCGACGTGCCGAGCCGCGCTGATTTGAACGCGTTTGCCCGCCACTACGAACTCGATCCGGCCTCGGGTGAGGCACTGGATTTGCAGCGCGCGGTGGTGCGTGACCACGGGCTCGGGGTGTGGTTGACCACGCTGTCGGCGGCGGCGCGCAAGGCGTCGAAGACTGGCAAGGATATGACGTGGGACCACGTCTTAACTGCCCATGCGTTTTTCCGCCGCATGGAGATGGCGAAGGGAGGCGACGAATGACCCACATTTCCAAACTTCCGCTGCCGGTGAGTCGTACCGCGCCGACGATCCAAGTGACCCACGGACAGGCGCTGCTTTTGCTCGCGATGGCATGGGCCTCGGGGGTGTTGTGCTGCTCCTATTTTGTGCTGATCGCACTCAAGGAGGTCCTATGACCCTGCGCACTCTGATTGAGCTGCGCGACTACCACCTGAACGAGGCGATGCGCCCGCGCGGATCGTGTGACCTGACTGCGTTTGCCCAGGCCAAGTGGCACCTCGAAGTCGCGAACCAGCTGATGGATTTCGCCGAGGCGATGATCAAGGCGTTTCCAGCGCTCAAATATCACCTCGAAACGATCACCGATTGCGCCCGCAGCGAGCAGACCGGGCACGGGGTGCTAGTGGGTTAAATTCCGTCTCCGCCTACTCACTACCCGCTACTCGCTACTCACTACTTTCCATGCACTACATCATTGCAGAAAACGACCGCACCGGAGCCCGCCAGCCATTCGTCGGACTGGCCCCGATCAACCACCTCCAGCTCGCCGAACAGGCCGCTTCTTTGGGTTTTAACCGGCCCACCTCGGCGGGGTTCGCCCACCTCGGGCCCGCGCTGGGGGTGACCACTCACTACCGCTCCGAAGGGCTCGGCCTGTCGCCGCATCCGGGCGACGCCCGGCTGATCCACCTCCACTACCGGGCCACGCTCGACCTGGTGCCGGAGTTCCAGCTGCCGGAGCCAACTTCGTTTAAGTCCGCCAACCATATCCTCAACGCCAGCGAATAATTCCATACCATGTCCACTGCCACCCAATCCAAATCATCCCGCATCCGCCTAACCCGGCCCGTCGTCGATTCACGCGCCGCCGCTGAAACCATCCTCGGTCAAATCACCGCCGCCAAGGCCGAGCAAAACGGCCTGCGCGCCGCGCTCGACTGCGAGCTGACCGCCACCCGCCAGCGCTTCGAAGGCGATATCGACTCGCTCGGCAAAGACATCGAACAGAAAACCGGCCTGCTTCAGCAGTGGGCCGAGGCGTCACCGGAGGAATTCCCCGCCGGCAAGAAGTCGATCGAGTTTTTGCACGGTCGGATCGGTTTCCGCACCGGCACGCCGAAGCTCAAAACGCTCGCCGGCTGGACGTGGGACAAGGTGAAGGGCGTGCTGGATTCGGCGTTCGTGCGGACCAAGGTCGAGGCCGACAAGGAGGCGCTGCTCGGTGCCTACGGGCGGGGCGAGTTGACCGCCTCAGTGCTGCGCACGGTCGGGGTGCAGGTTGTCCAGGAGGAGGCGTTTTTCGTGGAGCCGAAGATTGAGGAGGGGGCGGTCTAATCGACTGGCCAATTTATCCAAATGAACGCCGCCCAACAGAGCCTATATTTCCGTGAATGGGGGAAAACCCGCACGGCTCTGGCTGGGTTGGGACGTCCGTGTGACGACACGGTACGTAAAGCGCTCCAACGTGAGGCGTTGGGCGGGGCGGTGAAGTCGTCGAAGGTTTTGACCAATGGCGAACTGACCAAGGTCTTGGCGAAGTTTAAGACCTGGTCGGAGCCGAACAATTTAAACGCGCAGATGCACGCCGAAGAGGAGCCTAGTCAGCGGATCGCTGATTATCTGGCTTCAATCGAGCTGCTGGCGCGGTCCTGCGGGATCAAGGATGGCCGGCGGGGTGTGGAGGGGTATTTCTGGAAATTTCTAGGGGGTAAAAAGCTGTGCGAGCTGGGCGTGGATACGCTGCGCAAGCTGGTTTTCGTGATGGATAAACGGGCCAAGCAACTGGCGGCCGAGGCGGCGAAGGACGACGGCGATCCGTTCTGACCATGAGCGCACCAAGCATCGAAGCCGTGGACGTTGAGCGCCTGGTCGAAGTTCTCGACGGCGCGACCGGCTGGATGATCGCCGCCGAGATCGCGGTGGCGCTGTGGTCGCGTGATAGCGATGCCAACAAGCGCCGGGTGCGGGCCATCGCCAGCGCGGCGGGGGCCGGCGTGGTGAGTTACCCTGGAAGCCCTGGCTATAAACTCTGGAAACGCTGCTCGGTGGACGAACTCCATGCGTGTGTTTCGGCCTACACCAGCCAAGCCGATGAAATGCGCCGGCGGCGTGATCTG
>SESA01001029.1_pt1 | contig 15545 bp, 15 predicted proteins | sample 3171451 | NCBI WGS metagenome assembly SESA01 (sample SAMN06051862, study PRJNA518727) | freshwater metagenome | biome: subpolar coniferous forest; feature: holomictic lake; material: water; isolation source: holomictic Lake 227, 8 m depth | place: Canada: near Kenora, Ontario | collected...
TGAAGCCCAGCAGGTTCTTATAATTGCCGGTGGAGAAATTATCCAGCACCGTCACTTCGGCCTTGTGTTCTACTTCGAGCGTGTGGGCGATATTGGAACCGACGAACCCGGCGCCGCCGGTCACAAGATATTTTTTCATAACTGCCTCTTAAGCGAATTTCTTCTTGAACTCCGTTATGGAATCTATCAGGCGCTGCTCGAGCTCCGGCGACATCTGCTTCTTGTCGGCTATCTCGGCCAGCAGGTGCGCGTAAGAGCTGCGCAGGAACTTAACCAGGTCGCTCTCGAAAGCGCGCACTTTCTCCAGCTCCACGTCGTCGAGGTAGCCGCGGGTGCCTGCGAACAGCACCGCCACCTGCTCCGCCACGGGCATCGGGCTGTACTGGTCCTGCTTGAGCAGCTCCACCATGCGCTGCCCGCGCTTGAGCATGTCCATGCTGCCCTTGTCGAGGTCGGAGCCGAACTGCGCGAAAGCGGCCAGCTCGTTGTACTGCGCGAGGTCCAGCCGGAGCTTCCCGGCCACCTGCCGCATGGCCTTCACCTGCGCCGAGCCGCCCACGCGGGAGACCGAGATGCCCACGTTCACGGCGGGGCGGATGCCGGAGTGGAACAGGTTCGACTCCAGGTAGATCTGGCCGTCGGTGATGGAAATGACGTTCGTCGGGATGTAGGCCGTGACGTCGCTGGCCTGCGTCTCGATTATGGGCAGGGCCGTCAGCGAGCCGCCGCCGTGCTTTTCGTTCATCTTGCAGGCGCGCTCCAGCAGCCGCGAGTGGAGATAGAACACGTCGCCGGGGTAAGCCTCGCGGCCGGGCGGGCGCCGCAGCAGCAGCGACATCTGCCGGTAGGCCTGCGCGTGCTTGGAAAGGTCGTCGTAGATCACCAGCGCGTGCCGGCCCTGCCACATGAACTCCTCGCCGATGGCGCAGCCGGTGTAGGGCGCCAGGTAAAGCATGGAGGCGGGCTGGGCGGCCGAGGCGGAAACTATTATGGAGTATTCCATCGCGCCGTTGTCTTCCAGGATCTTCGCCACGCGGGCCACGGTGGATTCTTTCTGGCCGATGGCCACGTAGATGCAGATGGGGCGCTTGTCGGCCGGCTCGTTCTTCTGGTTGATGATGGCGTCCAGCGCCACGGCGGTCTTGCCGGTCTGGCGGTCGCCGATGATCAGCTCGCGCTGGCCGCGGCCTATGGGGATCATGGCGTCGATAGCCTTCAGGCCGGTCTGCAGCGGCTCCTTCACCGGCTGGCGCTCCACCACGCCGGGGGCGATAACTTCCACCGGGCGTTTTTTCTTGGCGTTCAGCGGGCCTTTGCCGTCGATGGGCGTGCCCAGCGCGTCCACCACGCGGCCGATCAGCTCGGGGCCGACGGGCACGGCCAGCACGCGGCCGGTGCGCCGGGCGCGGTCGCCTTCCTTGATAAGAGTGTCCGAGCCCATCACCACGGCGCCGATGTTCTCGCGCTCGATGTTGAGCACCATGCCGGACACGCCGCCCTCGAACTCTATCAGCTCGCCCACCACGGCGCTGTTGAGGCCGTACACGCGGGCTATGCCGTCGCCCACCTGCAGTACCTGGCCGGTCTCGGACAGCTGCGCTTCGGGGATGAATTTCTCGATCCGTCCTTTGATGATCTCTGTTATCTCTTCCGGTCGTATCATAGTAGTCCTTAAATGTGCCTAGCCTTCAAGCAGTCCGGCCCGCATGGCTTCCAGCCGGCCGCGCACGGTGGCGTCTATCAGCGCGTCGCCCACCTTTATCTCGAATCCGCCGATAACCCGCTCCGAAAGCACCTGCCGCAGGCTTATCTTCTTGCCCGTCATGCAGACGAGCATCTTCTCTATCCGTTTAACTTCGCCGTCCGAAAGCGGGAAGCGGCTGTAAACCTCGGCCAGCACCATGCCGCTGAAATCGTGGCTGAGGCGCAGGCAGTCCTGCATTATCAGTTCGAACAGGCCGAACCTGTTCTGGCGCACCAGCATGGCGGTGAAAGCCGCCGCCGGGCCGGTGAACCCGGCGCCGAGTATCTTGCTCAGCACCTCCAGCTTTACCTCGCTGTTGACCGCGGGATGGGTAAGAACCTTCCGGTGCGGCCCGGCCGCCACGAAGACCTTGCGCAGGCCTTCCAGCTTCTCCTGCGCGGCGGCCTCCAGGGCAGGGCCGTGGACCCTGCGGTCCAGGTCCATGTAGGCCCTGGCGTAGCGTTTCGCGATTATCTTCGACGCCGAATCCATCAGCACTCCATTTTAAGATCGGGCCTTTCTTTCTCGAGCTCGGCCAGGTACTTGGACGCCAGGTCGGTGTTGGCCCGGTGGTCCAGCTGCTTGATCATTATCCGCTCGGCGGCCAGCACGGACAGCTCGGCCACCTTGTTGCGGAGGTCGCGGGCGGCCTCCAGCTTCTGGGCCTCTATCTCGCGCCGGGACGACTCCACTATGATGGCGGCGCTTTTGCGGGCTTCCTCTATAAGGATGTCCTTCTCTTTTTCGGCCGAAACCCGGGCCTCGTCCATGCGGCTGCGTATCTCGGCCTTCAGCTCGGTCAGCCTGGTTTCCAGTTCCGATTTTATCTTCTCGGCTTCCGCGCGGGCGGTCTCGGCGGTGTGGCGGTCGTGCTTTATGGCGCGCTCGCGCTCGTTGACCGCCTGCATCAGCGGCCCCCAGGCGGTCTTAGACAGCAGCAGCACCAGCAGCACGAAGCAGGTTATGGTCCAGAACATCAGGCCGAATTCCGGCCTTATCAAAGCTTCCATGGTAAACTCCTGTCCGGCGGCCGGGCGGCGCGGCTAAAAAGCTCAAAGCTTTATTCCGCGCTCCCCGGGCGCCGATCCGTTATTTATGCGCTTCGGTCTGGGTGGCGGCGGCGGCTTCCGGCGCTTTGGGCGCGGAGAAGTTCATCACGGCCAGCAGCGAGATGACCAGCGCGAAGAAGGCGAGACCTTCTATCAGGGCGGCGGCGATGATCATGTTCGTGCGCAGCGCGGGCCCGGCTTCGGGCTGGCGGGCCAGGCCTTCGAGGGCGCTGGCTCCTATCTTGCCGATGCCGATGCCGGCGCCGATGAGCGTAAGCCCCGCGCCGATGCCGGCGCCGATGTAGCCGAGTCCGATGAATGTCAATTCGTTCATTGTACTACCTCCGTGTAATATCGAACAGTAAACGCAAAACGTAACCGCCGCGCCTTAATGCGGATGCATGGCCGCGCCGGTGAAGATCGCCGTCAGGAAAACGAAAACGTAAGCCTGCAGGAAAGCCACGAACAGCTCCAGCAGCAGCGTGAACAGCACCAGCCCCACCGAGATGGGCGCCACCGCGAACCCGACGGCCACGCTCAGCGAGCCGAAGATGAAGATGAAACTTATAAAAGAAAGGATCACGATATGGCCGGCTATCATGTTGGCGAACAACCGGATGCACAGCGCGAACGCCTTGGTGACCAGGCCGATCAGCTCGATGGGGAACAGCAGCGGGTACAGCCACACCGGCACGCCCTTCGGCACCAGGTGCGCGAAATAGCCCACCAGCCCCTGCTCTTTGATGCCGGCGAAATTTATCAGCACGAAAGTGGTGAGCGCCAGGCCCGTGGTGACGGCCAGATTGCCGGTGGCGCTGGCGCCGTAGGGCACCAGGCCCAGCAGGTTCAGGATGAGGATCAGGAAGAAAAGAGTGGAGAAATAGCCTATGTAAGCCGCGCCCTTGTGCCCGAGGTTCGGCACCACTACCTCGTCGCGGATGAACAGCACGATGATCTCTATGATGGAGCGGAACGGGGCCAGCGCGGCGCTGCGGCTGCGGATGATGAGCGGGAAGACCACCAGCAGGATGAGCGAGGCTATGCCCAGCATCAGCAGGTGCTTGGAGACCGGGAAAACGTGCGTGCCCAGGGTGAACCGCGCCCAGACGTGGTCGACTATATGGTGTTCAAGAATTTCTTTTAATCCCATTTTTATCCAGAGGAACAAGCTCGAAAGCCATCTGAACCAGTATCAGGGCCGCCGCGAACGCGATGATAATTATATATTTTTCATGGCGAAGTAGACAAACCGCCGCCGCCAGCGCGGCCAGGCGCGCGAATATCCCCCCAACGAAGACCGAAAAGAACACCGCGTCCGGCGAACGCAGCGCCTTTTTAAGGGCCAGCCTGGAGGCCCAGCCGAGCGCCGCGCCCAGCGCCGCGCCGTAAACAACGCCGGCCGCCGCGGAACGTATCATTTGCCGCCTTCTTTGGGGAAAAGCTCGCGCATCACGGAATAGAACCCGCCGGCCAGGCCGGCCGCCGCGCCGCCCAGCATCAGCCAGGGCGCGGAGCCCAGTTTTTTATCCAGCCAGTAGCCGCCGAAAAAACCCAGCAGCACCGCCGCGGCCAGCTCCAGCCCTATCTGCGCGTATTTCCAGTTATCCTCTTCCGGCGCCGGGGTTTTCATAGCGTTATTTTACCTTTTTTTACTTCCGCCGCCGGCCCGGCCGCGCGCCCGGCCTTTTGGCGGCGCGAATATAATGTTAAAATCAAACTATGCCCGGGCTGGAAAAAATAAAGATACTTCTGGTGGAGACCGACGGCGCCGCCGCGGCCGACCTCGACGTTTTCCTGACCGGGCGCGGCTACAGCGTACGGACCGCCGCCGCCCTCCAGCAGGCCTTGGCCGAAACGCGGGACTGGAAACCGGACCTGCTCATCCTTAACGTTCTTTTGCAGGGCTTCAACCCGCTGGAGCTGATAGCGGACATAAAGAAGAACCCCTTCACCGAAAACCAGAAGATCATAGTGGTCTCCCGGACGGCCAGGACCGGGCTGGTGGCCGGGGCGTCCCCCAAAGTGGACGGCTACCTTACGAAGCCCGTGGACTTCGAGCTGCTCAAAGCGCAGTTGCAGGGCTCGGCCGGCAAGCCGTCCCCTGAAAAACCGCTCACCGTGATGGTGGCCGACGACGACGCCGAGTTTTCCGACCTCCTCACGATGTTCCTGGAGGCCAACAACTACCGGGCCATCGCCGTCAACGACCCCGCAAAGATAATGGCCGGCCTGCGCGCGGAAAAGCCCGACGTGCTGCTGCTGGACCTGATGATGCCGCTCCGGGACGGGTTCACCGTGCTGGAAGAGCTACGGGGCGCGGCCGACACCTCCGACCTGCCCGTGATAGTGCTCAGCGCCCTGCGCCTGGAAAACTACCAGGAGCGCGGCGTGCTCACCGGCCTGCCCGAGATAGTGGCCAAAGATATCCCCCGCGACCTCCTGCTGAAGCTTATCGACGAACAGACCGCCAGTTACGCCGCGCCCGCGCCCGGCGCCGAGCAGCCGGCGGCGCGCCCCCGCGTGCTGCTGGCCGACGACCAGACCGACCTGCTGCTGCTGATGAAGGAAATGATCCAGAACTCCGGCTTCGACGTGGTGACAGCCAGCGACGGCGTGGAGGCCATGAGCGTGGTCTTCGAGACCCATCCCGACATCATCGTGCTGGACTACAAGATGCCCAGGAAGGACGGGCTGGAAGTGGCGCAGGACCTGAAGAACAATCCCCTCTTCGCCCATATCCCGATAATCATCTGCACGGCCTACAGCGAAAAGCCCATCAAGCTTAAAGGCCTGAGCATGGGCATAGACGATTACCTGATAAAGCCGGTGGACACCGACGAGCTGGTGGCGCGCATCCGCATGATCCTGAAGCGCAACAAGCAGGTGCTGGACACCAACCCGCTGTCGAAGCTGCCCGGCAACCCCTCCATCCAGGCCCGCGTGGAGCGCGAGATCCAGAAGGGCGGCAAGTTCTCGGTGCTGTACCTGGACCTTAACAATTTCAAGGCCTACAACGACACCTACGGCTTCGAGGCCGGCGACCGCGTGATCAAGGCCACCGCCAACCTCCTGGTGAAGCTCACCATCCAGAACGAGAACTCGCAGGATTTCATCGGCCACATCGGCGGGGACGACTTCATAGTGATAACGGAATTCAAGAAAAGCGAGGACCTGGCCCGCAACATCCTCAACGCCTTCGACGAGATCTCCCCCTCTTTCTACAGCCGGACCGACCGGGAGCGCGGCCACATAATCTCCACCGACCGGCAGGGGAACATAAAGAAATTCCCGTTCCTTTCCATCTCCATCGGCATAGTGAACAACGTCTCGCGCCCGCTGACGTCCTTCGCCCAGGTGAGCAACATCGGCACAGAGCTGAAGAAAGCCGCCAAAGCCGTGGAAAAAAGCCACTACGTAATGGACCGCCGCCACGACTGAGGCGCGGGAGCGCCCGATAAAAAGGCCGCTTAAAAGCGGCCTTTTTCACGTTTAAGGATACTGTTTTAATTTTCCATTATCGCCGGCCCGGAGGGGGGCGGAGGGTTGTAGATGGCGGGCTGTACGGTACCGCCGGTGCCCGGCACGTAAATGGCGGGAACTACCCCGGGGTTGCGCGGCGCGGTAACCGGCGCCTGGTTGTCCAGCGCGCCCTCCATGGCGCTCCTGGGGATCATCCGCTCGAACACCGTGGACAGGGTGACGTCCTCGCCTTTCCCGTCCTCCTGGGGGTAAACCTTGGGCTCGCCGGGCTGCTGCAGATCGGCATCGTCGGGGTCCTCTACCGGCGTCCCCCCGGAACCGTACACATAATCCGCGCCGCCGCGCACCAGCACGCCTTCTATCTTATAGGTTGCCATATTGAACACCGGGCTGCCTGAATTGCCGCCGAAAGTATCCAGATCGGTCACAAAATAGCCCTTATTGGTCACACTGCGCACTTTGGCGTTGCCGGCCACTTTCACCGGCAGGCCGCTGGGATAGCCTATAACCGCAACCTTGGCGCCAGCGGTAACCGGCGTGCGGCTCACGGCCAGCGGATAGCGCCCGGTCACTTTGCGGTCCAGCCGCACCAGCGCGAAATCGGCCCCGAACCCCGCCACGCGGCGGCGGACGCAGCGGCCGCGGGAGCACGTGAAATTGACTTTATCGTCCTTTACCTGCTGGGCCAGCACCTCTTTGCAGGAGTAAACATTGTCGCCCGGGAAAGAAACAGGCGTTTCCCCCGCGGCGGTCACCGCGTAGCCGAAAACGAATTTAGTGCTTTCACAGGTGGCGCCTTTGGGGTCGGGCTTGAAGCAATGCCCCGCGGTCAGCACCAGGTCTTCCCCCACCAGCGCGGCCGAGCAGAAAGCGCCTGTGGGCTGCTCATTGAAGCGCTGGCCCTCCCTGAGGTTATATTGTTCCTTAAGCGAAACCGGCGTAAGCTTGTATCCCCTGCTGGCCGTGTCCCAGGCAAGGTCCTTACCATCGAACAGCGCGGCCGTGGAGCCGGCCAGTTTCTGCATTATCTGGTCAGCCTGGTAAAGATCTACGCGGTCATCCTGGCCGTAAACGGAGCAGGGCGTCATATAGGGCTGGTCGCCGGCGGCAAAAGCCCAGCCGGCCTGCTGAAGCAGCGCCGCCGGGAGAATTATCTTTGCCAGTGCCCTGAGTTTCATAAGTTTCGCCATCCTGCCGTGTCGTATTAATATTATGGAGCCGGGGTTGACGAATGTCAACCGGCGATGGGCCCAGGCCGGCCTGGCCCAGAGGGCCTACGCTGTTCCAGGGCAAATAAAAACGCCGTCCGTTTTTAAAGCGGACGGCGTTCAACTGTGACTACCGGCTTATTTCGTTACGTTCTTGCCGATGATCGTGGCCAGGTCGAACATGCTGACCTGTTTCTTACCGGCGAAAAGCTTCAGCAGCTTCTCATCGGCATTGATCATGCGCTTGTTCTTCGCGTCCTGCAGTTTGTTCTTCTTTATGTACACCCAGATCTTCTTAACGATCTCCGTGCGGGGGATCGGCTTTACGCCGACTATCTCGCCAAGGATAGCGTTAGGGGTTACGGGCGCCATGAACTTCGAGTTTGCTTTTGCTGCGGGCATTGTGTTATCTCCTTAAGGGACTTGCTTCAAATTACAACTACATATAACCTATTTTCCATTGGGACTGTCAATACTCTTGTGGCGCGCGGGAAAACCTAGATTTTCGGCCCCGCGCCCGCTATGGTTTTGCTGGTCACGTTGAATTTCTTGAAATTGGCGGCGAAAAGCCCCGCCAGTTCCTTGTATTTCACGTCGTACTGCGCCTTATCTGCCCACGCTTCGCGCGGGTTCAGTATTTCCGCCGGCACCCCGGGGCATTCGGCCGGTATGGCGAAGCCGAATACGGGGTCTTTGGTGAACTTCACCTTGGCCAGCTTCCCGTCCAGCGCGGAATTGAGCAGGGCGCGGGTATGCTTTATGCTCATGCGCTTGCCCGTGCCGTAAGGCCCGCCGCACAGGCCGGTGTTTATCAGCCAGCAGTCGGCTTTATGATCGCGCATCTTTTTTTCCAGCAGCTCGGCATACACCGAAGGATGGTGGCTCATGAACGGCGCGCCGAAGCAGGTGCTGAACGTGGCCTTGGGCTCTTTAATGCCCATCTCGGTGTTGGCCACCTTGGCGGTGTAGCCGCTGATGAAGTGATACATGGCCTGCTCATAGGACAGCTTGGCGATGGGCGGCAGCACGCCGAAGGCGTCGTAGGTGAGCATCACTATGTTCTTGGGGTGCGGGAACGCGGCGCCTTTGATGGCGTTGTCTATGAATTCCAGCGGGTAGGCGGCGCGGGTATTCTCGGTCAGCGAGCCGTCGTTCAAGTCCAGCACGCGGGTGTGTTTATCGTACACCACGTTCTCCAGGATGGTGCCGAAGCGGCCGGTGGCGGCGTAGATCTGCGGTTCGGCCTCGGCGTTAAGGTTGATCACCTTGGCGTAGCAGCCGCCTTCAAAATTGAACACGCCGTTGTCGCTCCAGCCGTGCTCATCGTCCCCTATCAGCCGGCGCAGGGGGTCGGAGGACAGAGTGGTCTTGCCGGTGCCGGAGAGGCCGAAGAAAATGGCCGTATCACCGGCCTTGCCCACATTGGCGGAGCAGTGCATGGGCATCACGCCCTTCAGGGGCAGCAGGTAGTTCATCACGCTGAAAATAGATTTCTTTATTTCGCCGGCATAGGCGGTGCCGCCTATCAGGATGATCTTCTTATGGAAATTCAGCAGGATGAAGGCCGCGCCGCGTGTGCCGTCCACCTGGGGCAGGGCGTGGAAGCCGGGCGCGTTGATAACGGTGAACTCGGGCTTGAACCCGGCCAGTTCGGCGGCCGGGGGCTCAATGAACATATGCCCGGCGAACAGGCTGTGCCAGGCGAGCTCCGTATAAACGCGCACATTAAGCCGGTTGGCGGGGTCGGAGCCGGCATAACAGTCCCGGCTGTAGATCTCCCTCTCGGCCATATAAGTCTGCACTTTGCGCAACAGGCTGTCGAAAGTGGCCTCGTTGATGGCCACGTTCTGGTCGCCCCACCAGATATGGGCTTCACTGGAGGGCTCTTTTACTATGAACTTATCCTGCGCGGAGCGCGCGGTATGCTTGCCGGTGCGCGCGCACAGGGCGCCGCCCGCCGCTATTTCAGCTTCTTTGCGGGCAACGGAGTGTTCGTACAGCTCCGGGGCGGAAAGGTTCTTGAATATGGTCTTGGTGGTCTTTAAATCAGCGGTCATGGGTTTCTCCTTGGTGTCTGGCATAAGTCCTCTCTATTTTAAAGTTCAGCCGCAAAAAGCGTAAAAAGCACAAAAGAAGTTCGCCGTTCTGTGCCTGTTGCGCCTTTTGCGGCTAATACACGGTCATTTAAATTAATCCAGCACCTTGCGTATGCGGGTAACGCCTTCTATAATGTCTTTCTCGGAGCCGCAGTAGCTCAGGCGCAGGTGGCCTTCCAGGCCGAATTCGACGCCCGGCACGGTAACCACCATGCACTTCTCCAGCAGCAGGGCGGAAAGTTTGGTGGAATCCGATTCGTAGGCGCTGAAATCCGCGAAGCTGTAGAACGTGCCCTGCGGCTTGTGCAGCTTCACCTTTTTAAGCCTCGAAAGCTCCGCCACCATCACGTCGCGCTTTTTTTCCAGGCCCGCGCGCAGCGTTGCCACGAAATCCCCGCCAGCGCGCAGCGCGCCGGCCGCCGCGGCCTGGCTGAGCGCCGACGGGCAGGAGGAGATCTGGGCCTGCACTTTCACCATGGCCTGCGTAATGGCCGCGTTGGCCACGCTCCAGCCTATGCGGAAGCCGGTCATGGAGAAGGTCTTGGAAACGCCGTTGACGGAGACGATGACCGATTCGTCCAGCGGCCGCTTGGAGAAATTATAGGCTGACGGCGCTTTAAGCCCGTCGAACACCAGCTGGTTGTAAATATCGTCCATCAGCAGGTAGATGTTGCGGTATTCGCAGATCTCCACCATTTCGCGGATGAACGCTTCCGGGTAAACCTGGCCGGAGGGGTTGTTGGGGCTGTTGAGCAGTATAGCTTTGGTATTGGTGGTGATACAGGACTCGATATCCTCCGCGGTCACCAGCAGGTCGCCGGCTTTGGGGCGCGCCACCACGGGCGTGCCGTAAGCCAGTTTCACCATTTCGGGGTAGCTCACCCAGTAAGGCGCCGGGAAAACTATCTGGTCGCCGGGGTCAATTACAGAAACAAGGAAATTATAGATAGCCTGCTTGGCCCCGGAAGCCACCACGATATTCTTGGGGCCGGGCTTCACGCCGTAATACTGCTCGGTATAGGCGGCTATTTCTTTTTTAAGCGCGGCGGTGCCGGAGGTGGGCGTATAGCGCACGAAGCCCGCGTCCAGCATTTTGCGGCCTTCTTCGAAGGCGCCGGCCGGTATTTTTTCTTCGGGCTCGCCGCCGCCCAGGTGCACCACGGGCTTGCCCTCGGCTTTGAGGTTGTTGGCTAGTTCGTTGAGTTTGAGGGTGGCCGACTGGCCGAGGGACAGGGCTAATCTGCTGAGGTGCATGGCGTTTTCGGGGGAAGGCCCCCTCTCCTCCAGATTAAATTAAGAAAAAGAAAAAAGGTGCGGGCGGGAATCGAACCCGCGAATAAGAGTTTTGCAGACTCTCGCCTTACCACTTGGCCACCGCACCGTACTGAACTGCGTAAATATATCTTATCAAACTTTACCCGGACACTCAATAATGCCGCCGCGCACATATGCGGTCAAGCGCCCTTATCTCAGCCGCGAAGCAGCAGGGTTATGTTTTTTAAAATTCTCCGCGGCCAGGGCCTGGGAAGTTGTCACGTAACAGTAGAAACACCCGCCCGGGCAGGTATTATCCATGCCTATGTCTTTTGTCTGCACGCAGCGGCAGTTTTCGCGCGACGGGCCCGGGGGAAGGGCTGCAACCTGCCAATTTATAACGGGCCCGTACGGGGCGAATAATTCGGCGCCGCAGCATTGCGCCGCCGGGAAGCTGGCCGTATACTCCTGGTTGCAGCAAACGCGCAGCTGGATGCCGAAGTCTTTGGCTACCGCCTCCAGTTCATGCAGCAGTTTTACTTCCTGTGCGCCTACCGCGCGCAGCGCGGGATATTTTTTATAGATCGCCCCGCGCTGTTTATCCGTCTGCCGCCACGCTATGGTGTGCCCGGCCGGGACTTTGGCGATGGCTTTCTGGTAGGACTCGGTAAAACTTACGTTCACCACGCGGGTATGGCCGGAAAGGCCCGCCGCTATTTCTTGAAATTATTACGGTGCCAGGCAGCGGTGTAGGTTTTAGCTGATATCAATATCGGGTCGTAGCGCCACTGAATGCAATCCGGCCCCGGCAGCCCTTTCGCTACTTTAATGAAATCCTTAATAACCGCCTCGCGGGAAGGGATGCCGCTCTCTATCTCACGCCCATAGCCGGTTATCGTGTACTGAAAAACGTACGGCACGCCTTCCGTCCGCAAAGCTTTCAGCTCGGCGTGGAACGGGCCGGCGTACTTGGTCCAGAAAAGATAGCCCAGAACATCTTCCGGTTTAAGCGAAGCCCGGAAGAAACCCGCGGGGCCGCCGCCGAACACGGTTTTGTATTCGGCGAACCCGGCCTTGCGCCTGGCGCTGAACCAGGCGGCGTAGTAGTGCGGAATATCGGTACGCCTGGAAGCGCTGATAATGTGCATAAGCTAACCCCTGCCGCAGATACTATACAATAATTTATTTTTACCGTTAACACCGCTGCCGGCGGGGTATGGCGCGGCGAATATTTATATAATTTGGGCTATGGTAAATCTCAATGATGTGAACTCGAAGCTCCTCAAAGCCCATTACGCCGTAAGGGGCAAGATAGTCATCCGGGCCACCCAGCTGGAAGGCCAGGGCAAAAAAATAATTTACTGCAACATCGGCAACCCGCAGGCGCTCAAGCAGAAGCCCATCACCTTCGTGCGCCAGGTGCTGAGCCTCCTCGAATACCCCGCGCTGCTGGAACGGGCGGAGACCGCGCTGCTCTTTCCCGTGGACGCCATCAAACGCGCGCGGCTGATACTCTCCCACAACCCCAGCGGCACCGGCGCCTACACCAACAGCGCCGGCATCCCGTTCATCCGCAAGGCCGTAGCCGACTTCATACACCGCCGCGACGGCATTCCCGCGGACATGAACCGCATACTGCTCACCGACGGCGCCTCCAAAGGCGTGCAGGCGGCGTTCACGCTGCTGACCAACAAAGAGACGGACGGCTACCTGATCCCGATACCGCAGTACCCGCTTTACAGCGCCACCATAGAACTGTACGGCGCTAAGCAGGTCAATTATTTCCTGGACGAGAACGCGAACTGGCAGCTCAACGAAAGCGAGCTGAACGCGAGCTACGACGGGGCGAAGAAAAAAGGCATCACCCCGGTGGCCATAGCCGTCATCAACCCGGGCAACCCCACCGGCGCGGTGCTGTCCTGGGAGAACATAGAGATGATAGTCCGCTTCGCCCGCAAGCACCGGCTGGCCATCCTGGCCGACGAGGTTTACCAGGAGAACATCTACGGCGCGGGGCTGGAGTTCCATTCTTTCGCCAAGGTAATGCACGACATGGGCGAGACCGAAGTGACGCTGTTCAGCTTCCACTCGGTCTCCAAGGGCTTCCTGGGCGAATGCGGGCACAGGGGCGGCTACCTGGAGATCCGCAACATGTCCGACGACGTATACGCCGAGATGATAAAGCTGCAGTCCATAGGCCTGTGCGCCAACGTGGACGGGCAGATAGTGACCTACCTGATGGTGGCCCCGCCCGTTGCCGGCGACGAGAGCTGCGAGCTGTACGCCGCCGAGCGCGGCGCCATATTAAGCGACCTCAAGGAAAAGGCGGAGATATTAGGCAAGGGGCTGGGCGGGATAGAGGGCATGTATACGAGCGTGCCGCAGGGCGCCATGTACGCCTTCGTCAGGTTCGACCTGCCGCACGCCCCGGGCGCCGAGCCGGAAAAGATGGCGGAGAAGGAGCGCGAAGCCTACGAGGCGCAGCGGGACAACGACTACTGCCTGGCGCTGCTGGAGGAGACCGGCATCTGCGTGGTGCCGGGCTCGGGCTTCGGCCAGCGGCCCGGCACGCTGCATTTCCGCACTACTTTCCTGCCGCCCAGGGACGAGATCCGCGAGCTGGTGGAGAAGATGAAGAAATTCCACGCTGCCTACACCGCGAAGCTCGCCGCCTGACGGCGCGCCGGCCTTAGACGGCAGCGGCTACTGGTGCAGGTCTATGGCCGCAACAACGCGGCGGTTCAGCCGCTTGTTTTCCGGGGTATTATTAAGCGCCACGGGCCTGGTCTGGCCGTAGCCCCTGGCGGTAAGCCTGGCCGGCGCGATATTGAAGCGCGTGATCAGGAGTTCCCTCACGGCTTCCGCCCGCGCCTGCGACAGCGTATTGTTTTCCGCCGGGGATTCGGAATTATCGGAATGCCCCTGGATCTCGGCCGTAGCCCCCGGAGCCGCCTGCAGCAGGGTTGCCAGCCGCTTCAACTGGTCCTCGCCGCCCGGCCCGATTGCGACCGCGTTCGGAGCGAACTCCATATCGAGGGTGATAGTAACGCAGCCGTAGTCGTCCACAGAAGACCCTTTCGGGGTCCCCGGGCATTTATCCGTGAAGTCCGGAGCGCCGTCGCCGTCGGTATCCGTCAGCGCCGGGGCTTTCTCCTGGCTGCACTGGTAGTAAGAAGCGTCCTCGCCGGACGCGCTCGTGACCACGGCGATAACGCGGCGGTTGCGGTAGCGCTCAGCCAGGTCCGTATTATCGGCGATGGGCCTGGTGGAGCCGAACCCCTGCGCGGTGACGCGCCGGGCCGCAATGCCGAAACGCGTGAGCAGTTCCTGCCTCACCGCATTGGCCCGCCGCTGGGACAGGTCCTGGCTGTAGGCCGGAGAGAACACGTTATCCATATGGCCTTCCACCCGCAAGTTCACCTCGGGGTGGACCTTCATGAAGCCCGCAACCCTGGAGATAGCGTCCCAATGGACCTCAAGGACCGTGGCCTCACCGGCAGGGAACTGGAGGCGCATACTCACGCAGAGCGGGCAGGACGCCGTCTTCTCTTCCGCGCCCCGCAGGAGATATTCCACGGTGCGCAGAGAGGTCGGAGAAGCCGTCCACGCCTCGGTTTCCTCCTTGTGCGCGGCGGCATACAGGGCCACCTCGGCCTGGGCGGTCAGGTCCTCGACGCAGCGGAAACCGAAAGAGGCTTTAAGTTTCGCGATGCGGTCCAAAGGAGCGCCGAAATCCGAATAAACTACAGGCCCCGGCCGGACGCTCTGCGCCTCCCCCTCCCCCGTTTGCCTTATGTCGGTCACCAAGCCGTTCTCGGTGTAATACTCCTGGTTCCAGAGGCGGTCGAAATTAACCTGGTCCGTTTCCCCCTCCACGTTATTGGCCTTCGCGAGGTCTTCCACTGCGGCAGGATTCACCTTACAGGGGTACTCCGTCATCACGACGGCGCCATCGGTGAAATAGCCTCCCGCCGCTTTCGCGACGCACCCGTACCTGGCCCCGGAATTTCCTGCGGCCGGAATGCCCGGCGTGAAAAGGGAAAGAGCCAGCGCTCCGTAAATAATTACCGCAGACTTTGTCCGTGAAAGTTCAGTGTTTTCCATCATTCATTATCCCGGCTTTTTTTAGCCATTTTCGCCGAACCCGTCATCCGCAAGGCTGCCCGCGTCGGGCAAAGCGGGGCGCGCTCCTTATTTTCCCGGCTCGACCCGCTTCAGGAACACAGGCAGCGCCAACCGCATGCCTTTTGCCAGGCGTCCCTGATACAGCGCGGGATACTTCGGGCCGTTCGCGTTTATGATCCGCTGCGCCGGCACCTTCGCTCTTTTGGACAAGCTCTCGAGAGTGTCGCCTTTCTGCACGATATAGAACCACCTGAAGTATTCCTGGTCCTGCCTTGCGAGCTCGTTTCCCTTCGTTATATAGGCGCTGCTGTCGTTAAGCGGGTTGATCTTAACGGCACGGCCGTATAAGTCCATCGCCTGGTCGTACTGTTTCCCGCTCCAGAGCTCGGCCGCATCCGCGTTCATCTTTGCGGCCAGGTCAAGGTTTTCCTCTATCCCTTTAAGGGCAGAGTCGATCCTGGAGTTCTCCAGTTCCCCTACCTGGGGAAAGATCTTTTTGTAAAGCGCATAATCCCTTTTGTTCGTCGCGGTGAGCGCTGCCTGGAGCGATTTATAGTCCCGGGTCAATTGCCCGCTCTCCAGCTTCCCT